>FSTS01000240.1_pt1 | contig 14946 bp, 15 predicted proteins | sample 1636961 | NCBI WGS metagenome assembly FSTS01 (sample SAMEA3914819, study PRJEB12502) | metagenome | biome: forest; material: soil | place: Canada | collected 2010-06-26 | depth 0.3 m
GAACTCATGCGACGTGTTTCGGCGTTTCTTTTGTTGGCAGCGACTCTCTTCACGGTTTTGAGCGCTGCAGGCGGCGGCAACGCCATCGCGGCAGAGTCTAGAAAAACACTCATAGAAGATTCGCCTTCCGGCGGGTTTTACATCGGGCCAAAATACTTCTTTTTAAAGGATCAGCCCTACGCCGGACTTTTCAGTCAGAGTGGGTTTGATGTTCCTTCAAAGGATCGGCTGGGTCTCGACTTCGGTTTCTACGGAACCGCGCCGACCGGTTGGCGATTTGGTTTCGACTTTTCTTTTTTCAGCGCTCATCAAACACCCGGCGCTCCGGACGCTATTTATCAGCAGCTCTACTTCGGCCTGCTTTTCGGAAAAAACCTTCTCATGGACTCGCAGTGGGATCTCTTTCTCGGCTCGTCATTGGGATGGGGAGGAGCCATGGTTGAGGTGCTGAGTCCAAGCATCAACGGTCGCTTGACCGAGAGCAGCTTTTACTTCGAACCTTCGCTTCTACTTGCCCATGCGGTCACCGAACACTTGAAGCTCGGACTGCAAGCATCTTACGTCTTCCCACTTGAGCTCTCGAGCGAAGCCAAGGGTCAGCCTCTGGGCCTGGGTCGCATTTCAGGCCAGGGTTGGACAGCTGCCTTCCAGTTCATTCTCGGAAGCTGGGGGCATTGCTCATCCTGTGGGCGAATCTCCGTGGAGCGCGACTAGTCGGCGCCCGGCATGAAGGCCAACCGTGAAGTGAGCTGGGTTTCGTTTCTGCTCAGCTCGTTGCTGGTGCCGGTGACTTTTTATGTTCTCTTTCGAACTCTCGGTTCCAAACCAGCAATCGGTTTCGCGGTAGCGACCTCAATCGGGCAAGGGGTGATCACCCGCCTGAGAAAACAGCGCCTCTCACCGTTTTTCTTACTCGCGAGCGGTTCCACGATTCTCTTCGGCAGCATCGATCTTTTGATCACGACACCGAAGTTCTATCGGCTAGAACCCGGCGTTCAGAATCTTCTGCTCTCGCTGCTATTCGGTGTGGCTTTGGTTGCGCACGTTCCGATTGCAGAGAAGTTCGCGGCCGCGCTTCCGGGACTCGTGCGTCCCGAGCTTTCCCCGCAAACTCAAGGCTATCTGAGAAAAGTCGCGTGGGCGTGGGTCGTCTACTTTTTCCTGAAAGGCTGGCTCTACGTCTACCTGGCGTTTCAGGTGGATCTGGGAAACCTGGTCATTCTGCGCACGGTGATCGGCGGGCCGTCACTTGCGCTGATGTTCGGTGGCGAAATTCTGATTCGTAAATTCTGGAAGCCTCAGCGTGAGTTCAAGCCGCCGAGCAAGTGAAGCAGTTCTTTGCGAGTGGTCGGGTCGGTGCGGAAAACGCCCAGCATCGAACTCGTGACCGTCGAACTGTTCTGTTTCTGAACTCCGCGCATCATCATGCACATATGGTCGGCTTCAATGATGACGGCAACGCCCAGCGGCTTCAGCACGTCCATCAAGGTCTCAGAGATCTGGGAAGTCAGGCGTTCCTGAACTTGAAGTCTTCTTGCGAAAACGTCGACGATTCTTGGAATCTTCGAAAGCCCGATGATCTTTCCATTCGGGATGTAGGCAACATGCGCCTTTCCATAGAAGGGCAGGAGATGGTGCTCGCAGAGCGAGAAGAGTTCGATGTCGCGAACAATGACAATCTCGCTTGAGGCTTCAGTGAAAAGCGCCGTGCCGACCACGTCTTTGATCTTCCTGTTGTATCCGGAAGTCAGAAAGCGCATCGCCTTGGCATAACGCTTCGGCGTATCGATCAATCCTTCGCGCTTCGTGTCCTCGCCGAGCAGAGCGAGAGACGAGCGCGCGTGGCGGGCCAGCGCTTGAAAGGTTTTTTCGTCTTCAGATGTGGAAGCGGTGGGTTTCCCGATGCGTTTCGCCATGGGCGCCATATAGCACATCGCGTCTAAATAATGGACACCTGACCGTTCTAAGCTCTGGGTCACGACTGCCTCAGTCATTAAATACTTAGTATAATCATGCAGTTACAAGACTGCCGGACGGTACGAAGGCTGCAATTCATACCCAGCATGACGGTGAAACTAGTGATCCTAAGTGCCCTGATTTTGGCCCCGCAGATCCTCCTTTCTCCTTCCCTCGCTTCGGGAATGAGCGACATCGATCCAGTGCATGAGCGCATGACGCTGAAAGAAGTCGAAGCGGTTCTGACGAATCGCCTTCGCGCACCGGCTCTCGAAAAAGCACCCGAGCTGGCTCGCCATCTCTTCGCGCTCTGTGAAGAATACAAATTTGATCCGGCGTTCGTGCTCTCGCTCATCGATAAAGAAAGCACGTTTAACCCTCGCGCAAAAAGCTTCGTTGGCGCCATTGGCCTCATGCAGCTTCTGCCAAGCACGGCCAAGTACATCGCTGAACGCATCGATTTCGACGGCTATCGCCGCGCTGCCGATCTCAGAGATCCATTCGTGAACCTGACCTTGGGCGTGGCTTACTTGAGCTACCTCCGCGGTCGTTTCCCAGCTTCTCAACAATTCCTAGCCGCCTACAACATGGGGCCTACCGCGGTCGGACGCATGGTCAATCGCCAGCAGTTCCGCCTCGGGGCAGTGAGAAACTATGTTCTCGGAATTCAGAACGGTCGCCACAGCATGAAGCGCGCAGGAATTCGCATGGTTTCGGCTCAGGTGCAGTGAGTCTTTCTTGAGAATCATTCTCATTATTGATAGGACCCACGGTTATAGGTGGGCCCGATGGAAAACGAAAAGACCCTTGCGCAGCTGATCCCAGGTGAAAAGGGCGTCATCACGGCCGTTCGGGACACCGTGGGTAAAGAGGTTCTCAATCGACTCCTTGAAATGGGTTTGATTGAAGGCTCCCCGGTTGAAATGGTTCATGAAGCCCCGTTTGGTGGCGATCCCATTGCCGTTCGCACTCGAGGTACGTTGATCGCGCTTCGCCGAAACGAAGCAGCGTGTATCTTAGTAAGTCTCGGGGTGAAGTGATGAGTTCCGAAGCTGTTCTTCCTAAGATCGCGCTAGCGGGCAACCCAAACTGCGGCAAAACCTCTCTCTTCAACGCCCTCACCGGTGGCCGACAGAAAGTCGGAAATTATCCCGGCGTCACCGTGGAGCGCAAAGAAGGCCGAATCACTTCTCCATCCGGGAAGTCACTCGTTCTTCTCGATCTACCAGGGACCTACAGTCTCGATGCGCGCACGCCTGATGAAGCCGTCACACGCGACGTGGTGCTCGGAAAGCTCAAAGAAGAGGCGGCCCCTGATCTGGTGATCGCTGTCGCCGATGCGACCTGTCTCGAGAGAAGTCTGGGTCTGGTGATCGAGCTGCGTGAGATCGGTCTTCCGACCGTTCTTGCGCTCAACATGATGGATCTGGCGCGAACGCGAGGAATGGAGCTCGATCTCGATGCTCTGACTCGCGAGCTTGGGATTCCCGTCATTCCTACCGTTGCCACCCGCAAACAGGGAACGCGCGATCTGATTGCAGAGGCTGAAAAGCGTCTCGCGTCGCATACCGTTTCGGGGAAAGAGCCTGTTTGGCTGAAACCGACCCCTGATCAAGTCAGAGCCAGATTTGCTGAAGTCGACCGTGTTCTTCGTGTGGCGTTGAAACGTGCGGCGGGGCCGACCCTCTGGACGGATCGACTGGACCGCGTTTTACTCCATCCTTTTTGGGGCTTTCTTATTTTGGCGGTTGTCCTGGCCGTCGTGTTTCAGTCGATTTTCAACTGGGCGAGCGTTCCCCAGGACCTGATCAAAAACGGACTCGCATCGCTCGGAAAACTGGTTGAAGGCATGATGGCGGCAGGTCCGCTTCGCAGCCTTCTGGTCGACGGAATTATTGCGGGCGTGGGTTCGGTTCTCGTATTCCTGCCTCAGATTCTGCTGCTCTTTTTGTTCATCCTTTTGCTGGAAGACTCGGGCTACATGGCCCGCGCGGCATTCCTCATGGATCGAATGATGGGACGGGTTGGCCTGCACGGCCGTGCGTTCATTCCGCTGCTTTCATCGTTTGCCTGCGCGATTCCTGGAATCATGGCAACGCGAACGATCGAAAACCCACGCGATCGGCTCACGACGATTCTCGTGGCTCCGCTCATGACGTGCTCGGCACGCCTTCCGGTTTACTCGTTGATCATCGCCGCGTTCATTCCGAATCGCGTGGTCTGGGGCCCGTTCAAGCTCCAAGGTCTCGTCATGCTCGCGCTCTATGTCGCCGCGGTCGTGATCGCTCTTGCGGTCGCGATGCTCCTGAAGCGCACGGTATTGAGCGGCGCGAACCCACCGCTTTTGATGGAGCTTCCAACCTATAAAGTTCCAAGCATTCTGGGTGTGTTTGTCGGACTACTTGAACGTGCGAAGCTTTTCCTTCGCCGAGCCGGTACCGTCATCCTGACGTTGATGGTCATGCTCTGGTTCCTTTCGTCCTACCCGCAGGCGCCTGCGGGCTCTACGGCTCCGGCGATTGAGTACAGCTTTGCGGGAAGGCTCGGTCACGTGATCGAGCCGATTCTCAAGCCGATTGGTTTCAACTGGCGGATCTCGATCGCACTCATTCCGGGCTTTGCGGCTCGTGAAGTGATGGTCGGCGCGCTGGCGACGGTTTACGCCGTCGAGGCGAAGGAAGACTCGGGAACGCAGGCTCTGGGTGAAGCCCTGGCTAAGGATTGGACCCTGGCAACTGCGTTGAGCCTGCTTGCTTGGTATGTGATTTCGATGCAATGCGCCTCCACCCTCGCCGTCACTCGCCGAGAGACGAATAGCTGGAAATGGCCTGTGGTCATGTTCGTTTACATGACGGTGCTGGCGTACGGCGCTTCATATGCGACCTACCGGATCGCCTGCGGATTGGGCCTAGGTTGAAACTCGATTCGCACTCGCAGGAATGGATCATGTACGGCGTCGTCGCCCTTTCTGGAGGGCGACTTCTCTGGCGATTGTTTCGGCAGGGAATCGCGCCCAGCTTGGCGAAGTTTCTGCTCAGACGAGGCAAGGTCAAATGGGCGATGCGCCTGCACGCCTTGAACCCCGGAAAAAGTTGTCACTAAACAATTTCAGGCCACTAACACTCCGAGTCAGTGCTTTTAGCTGCCGGCCTGTTGCGAGTCGCTAGGAACTGGGCTAGCAAAAGGAATTCAGGGGGCAGTGAAGTTGAGTTTTCGAACCGCGCGTTCAATGAGCACTTTCGTTGCTCTCGCACTTTTTATGGCCGTGTCTCTGCCCAGTGGTTCTGGACATGGCTCTGGGCGTGGAACGGCTCGCGCGGACGACGCGATTGAAAGCCCCTACTTCGGATACACGGCCTCGGAAATCGTCTCGGACGAATCTGCGGACGACAAATCCAAAGTTCCAGCTGCTGATCTTCTCGCTTATTTTTCCGCGACTTGCCCAAGCCAGGGCGAGTGGACGCGCGCCGCGCTCGGACAGGCTCAGTCCTTGATGACGGCGTTTCGATCCATTCAGGATGATCCTGACTGCAAGACCGTTTCAGGCGCAGTGGGTGAGCTCCAGATTTTGAACAATCGAATCGTCGATCTTCAAAATGTCGCGACGACTCAGTCACAGGTCAACGGTTTGAAGAAGCAAGAGCAGGATCTCATGCTTCAGCTTTCAAACACGTCCGACCCGGCGCTACAGCTTGCGATCGCTACTCAGCTCAGCACCGTTCAAGCGGGCCTTGTCGGCGCAATGGGTGCCGCCGAAGCGGACCAGCAATACGCGCGGCCGCAACAGGCTGAACTTCTGACCCAAGTTGTTCAGAGCACCAATACCGTTTTATCGCAGGCGATCAACAATCAGTCCTGCCTGATGAAGAAGCCCAACATCTTGCCGGCACTCGCGTCGCTTGGAAGTTCGGTCGCATCCGCTGTTTCCACGGTGAACCCGATTCTCTCGATGGGAATCGCGGCGTTTACGGAACTTCTCGGGCAGACGATCGAATATTTCCGCAAGCGCCCGATCGCACGCAGCATTCGTCGAATTTCGGATTCGATGGCTGTGACCGCTTATTCCTGCGTGCTCGAATCACTTTCGAGTCAGTGGTGCATGGCTGACGACGCCGAACGCGTGGTCAGAATGAAGGCTGATGCGAGAACGCATCCTATCGGCGACGGTCGACTCGTTTCCGCGGTCCGTTTGCTTGACCGCGAGATTCCGGCGTTTCTAGGATGGCTCGATACGCTTCGCGCCGGCAACAAGCCCGCGAACGAAAGCGACGCGGCTCGGCAGCAAGAAGTTTTCGACCGCGATGCGCGCGTTCGTTCTGCTCCTCCGCTTGCAGCAGGAACGCTTCAGCAGGCTCGTCAGATCTTCGACTCAGCGTCGGACAATGAAGGCCGTTGGCGCGTGATGAAGAAGGCCGTGAACGATATCTACGCCAAGTTCACCGTGGTATCGCCGTTCGGAAGAAATCCGCTGAGCGATATTCTTCAAGAACCTTTCGCGCGTTACTTCCTTCTGGGTCTTTCTGAGACTGAAGTGCCTCGCAACAGCACGGGCGTGATCAGCTTTGACCAGTTCGATCCGTTCACCCAGTGGCCTCGCCCCGGGCAGGTTTTCACGCCCAATCTGGATATCGTCGACACTCAGGCCGAGGCTTGGGCTGATCTTGCCAGACAGCGCGTGTCTCGCGAGATGGCGATGATTCTTCAGCCCGATGCGCTTCGCACGCTGTCTGAAGCATTTGACTCGAGCAGCAACGCTTATAAAGTCTCGGCTCGCGATGCGCTTCGCACCCTTCGTGTCTTCCTGGTGGACCGTGGATCTCAGACATTCGCGAATGCACCGTTTCGCCGCATCTACTTTGATACGATTGAAAAGCTTCAAGCCATTGAGGCGCAGATCGATGCGATTTCGCCTGCGGCTTTGGCGGCGTCTCAGAATGGCCAGTTTTCGAGCTCGATTTCGACCGATCTGACTCCCGAACAGCAAACGCTGGCGACGATTTACGGCATCGCGAATTTGCAATACGGCAGCGGCTTTATTCGCGGGCGTATGGAGATGGCGATGCGCCTGGCGTTGATGCAGCTCTTCGCAAGTCTGTCTCCGGCTGATCAGAATGTCGCTGCCCAGATTCTGGCCTCGGATCGGTTCTTGGATGTCTTGCAACGCGTGAGCGGAACCGACAACTTGGCCGTGATTCTTTCCGATATTCAAAAATCCAAGCCGGTGACCCAGGAAACGTTGCAGGCGTTTGCCAATCTCTTCGATTCCAACATCGAGCGAGTGCTGAAGCATCAGCGCAAACAAGAGCACGATGTCGGTGGGGAATCGGGGCGTTCTTATCGCCGTGTACGAGCCGAGCTTTGCCTTCAGCTTTTGGCCGTGCCGAAATGGCCGCGCCAAGTCTCACAAGAACTTTGCGATGGAATGCAGCTCGACCCGGTCATTGCGGGCGGTCCAAGCTCGGTCAAGATCGACGATAGCGTTTTCAATAAGCCGCATAATGAACGCGCGTGTTCATATCGCGATTACATGCGCCTTTCAAAAATCTACCAAGACTGGCACTCAACGCCGGCTGGCGGTTGAAAGAATCGCTCCCAGGCGGTTCAAACTATTTGTCGCGCGTGCAGTAGCTGCGTCGGCGTCGTGAGTATGTGAACAGCTAGGTGTGGAATCACCGGTGGCGTCGACACCGCTTGTTTGAGGGGCCGTCTTGGCAGAGGGCTCAACCGAGTTTTCAGTCAGCGCCAAATTCACGTGGACGGAAGGCTGCGTACGTTTAAGCACGGTTCTGATCTGTGAATTCAAGTCGGCATGGGCTTGTGAAAGGGCGTTCACTCGCGCCAGCTCATCGTCCGAGCGCGAAAGATCGCTCATCACTTCGATGCGAAGGTGGTCCGTGACGCTGTCGAGTTTTTCGAGATAGTCGCGAGCCTTCTGAGCGGACGACTCAATATAGGAATTGCTGGAGTGGGTGCGCGATGGAAAATAAGAGAAAGCTCCCGCCTTCACGCCGTCTTGAAGCATCGTCTCAACGGTGACTTCCTCGAGCGGAAACTGAATCGTCAAGCGAATGAGTGCTGCATCCACCGTTTCGAAGGCGTTCATCAACGACATGAGGTTCTGGTGGGTGGGTTTAGCGCTATAGGTTTCGCCGGCCGCATCCATGGCATCGGAAGCCGAGTTCATGTTGTTTTCAACTGCGTTCGCGCCCATGCCTGCTTTTGCGGCCTCAAGCTCGAAGAGGTGGTGCATGAACTCATGAACCACGATCCAACGATTTCCGTCCCGGCGAACACCGATCATTGCAGATCGTGATGTCGAGGCCGCTTCAGGCGAGTTCAGATTGAGATAGAGGCCGGCAAGAAAACCTTTTGATGACGCACCTTCGGTCGCGGAATTCCAAACCATTTCAAAGTCGCTGGGTGCTTCGGCTAGGAAATCAAATGGGTTGCAGGAAACGCCCGATTTGTTGATCCGGTGAACTTCGACTCCGTAGCTATTCGCCACTTTTACAGTTTCAACAATGGATGTGGAGCGGACTCGTTTCAGAGCCGCGGCGTCGATCGCCTTGTCGAAGTAGGTTTTTCGAACATCGGGCTGTGCTTGCCCTGGCTGGGCGTGGTCGCCTTCGGTCGGGGCGAACTGGCAGGCTGCCTGGATGTATTCTTCGTTCAGGTTGTCTTCCGTCGTATTGCTGGTGTCTTTGGGGGCGTTGCACCCCGTGGCTGTGAGTAGAGCGAGGAAAGGAAGGAGGGCAGTGGTCCGGATTCTATGCGAACGAAGCATCGGCGACCTCGAAGGGTCACTGACATATCAAGTCATACTATTTTTGTCAAGAAATCTAGAACCAGAGCTTCCCGTTAGCCATGACGCTAAACACCGTCGGCCCGTTAGCTCCAATACAGAAAACGTCGCTGACCTCGGCACCAATCGAAAGCCTGCCATAGAACTGGTCGTAACCAATCTTGGGACCGATGAAGAACCAGTCATTCCCGTTGGCGAAGTTCACGTTGGCTGCGCCGTTGGTCGCGTCAGCGGCGCCTGAAATAGAGAGGATCCCCATTTTCGCACCTGCGCTGAAACCACGGAGCTGGCTGTCGAAGAGGTGCTCAATAAAGACCGTGTAAAAGCGGGACTTGGCTGCGAAGTCCGCGGTCTGACCGGAAGAGGCCAGCGCGGCTGAAACGCTATAGGCCTGGTACGAGAGTCCAAGCGAGAACGCAGATTTGACCTGATAAGAAGCCGCTAAGCCGTAGGCGAATACGAAGCTTGAGCTTGATGGGAAAGAGACGCCGGTCAAGGCGCCAACATAGCCTCTCGTATCGGTTACACCGAAAGAGTTGAGAGGGAAGAGAGTCGCCGTCGCTAAAAGTACCGCAAGCAGGCGTGTTTTCGGGCCCAGGTGGACTCGCATCCCAAGAGCGTAACACGCTTTTAACGTTTCTCAGGATTACTTAGATGCGCCGCCGCCGGCAGCCGGACTTTCAACGTTCAAAGCAAAACGGGTCAGGCCCGCCTGACGAAGGGTATCCATCAATTTCACGACGGTACCGTGTGGGGTCGCTTCATCGGCGCTGATCAAAGCCGCCTGGTCTGGGTTCTTGGCTACGACTTCAGAGACCTTCTGAGCCAGCGTGTTCCAGTCGACTTCGGTCTTGTCCCAGAGAACTTTGCCTTCTTTTGAGATGGTGAAGTTCAGAGGATTTTTTTCTGGATTCGAGTCACCGGTTTTTGCTTTCGGCAGCTGGACCTTGATGGCGGATTGATACAGGACGGGCGCGGTCATCAGAAAGATCACGAGCAAAACGAGAACGACGTCGACCAGAGGGGTGACGTTAATTCCTGAGACGTAATCGTCTTCGGCGCCGCCGAAGTTTCCGCCTGCCATGGCCTTACTCCTGACGTCCGGCCATCTGGCCGATCAGATAGCTCTTCATGGCTTCTGCTTCAGCGAGAGCCGAGCGAACGCGGCGCTGAAAGAAGTTGAAGGCGACGACGGCAGGGATAGCGACGAGAATTCCGACCGCGGTTGCGACCAGCGCTTCGGAGACGCCGGCTGTGACGGTTGTTACGCCCTGCGCCTGTTGGCGCGCGAGATCGTGAAAGGCTTTGATGATGCCGAGAACGGTTCCGAAAAGTCCGACGAACGGAGCGTTTGCACCGATCGTGGCAAGAATCGCGAGATTGCGATCCCAGGAAAGTTTGGCTCGAACCACGACGTCTTGCGCGACTTCCGACAGAACATCGGTTCCGGTGTTTTTATGCGCGATCTTCTGTTCCAAAAGCGCGAGGGCCAGGCCTGACTCGAGGTCGGGGCCTACTCCTTTGGCTTGGCTCTGGGCCCGCGCTTGCGCAGCTTTCAGAGCCTCGGGCCAGCGTCCCTGCGACGAGGCGTCTCGAACCGCTTTTCTAAAGTCGACCAGCCCTTTCGAAGCGTTTCGATAGAACTGGATCCGTTCGAAAATGACCGACACCGAAACGACGGAGAGGATCACAAGAAGGTAGAGTACCCATTCGGCACCCATGAGCGACATTCCGAGGAAGAGATTCGAGAGCATGGCTCAAAGCTACACCCGGGCGAGGCGGTGCTCAACGGACTAAATTACTAGATGCAAATTATTTGCGGAGGATGATCTTCATCACTTCGTCGATGCGCGTTTGCCAGATGTCAATTGCACGGGCGAACTGAGCCTCTCCCGCTGGGTCGGGCTCTTGGGCGCGGGTTTCGTCTTGAAATATGGCCAAAAGTTTACGGATTTCCTGAATCGAGGCCTGAAGCTCGGTGATTTCCTTGATCAGCACGTCGTCGCGCTTCTTGGTGACGCGGTAGAGTTTGCCGCGAACGTGCTTCAGACGCATGCCGATCGACTGAGCGCGCCAGCGGTTCCAGAAGGCGGCCTTACCGGTCTGGGCCTTTTCCCGAGTTTCGAGTCGCTGGGCTCGGGTCTCCAGGTCCAGCATCGCGTCTTGAAGGTCCTTCACGGCCTTGTTGTCCTCGGGGGTCATGAATTCCGATGGCCCTGACAGCTGGACCGGCTTGTTCTGCGCGAAGCTGTTTCCGGACCAAGACGTCAGAACCAGTGCGAGAAGTGCCGTGGCGAAAGTCTTCATGTGGAGATCTCCCGACTATTTACGAAGCAAGACAGACATAACGATGTCGATGCGCTTTTGAGCGGCTTCGATGTCCTGCTGAAGGGCCTGTGCGGCGATTTCATTGGCGTGGATGGTGGCAGTGTCCAATGTATTGGGCTGAGAGCCCGCGATCTGGTCCGTGGCTTGGTGCTGCTTGCCTTGAGTGACGAGTTGCCGAGCCTGAGCCAAGACGCCTTCCAAGACACGAAGGTCATCTTTCAAGCTCATCACTTCTTGAATGAGAGTGTCGTCGCGTTTCTTCGTGGTCCGGTAGAGTTTTCCGCGAACCTGGTTCAAGCGCTTCGTGATCGACTTCGCGCGCCAACGGTTCCAGAAGGCGGTAAGCCCCTTCTTCACCATCTTGTCGCTGGCTTTGCCGATCTGGGTCTTTTCCCTAGCCTCGAGCTGGGTTGCGCGACTTTCCAGGGTCAGCATCGAGTCTTCGAGATCTTTCAGTGCCTTCTGCTGTTCGGGACTGAGCGTGTCCGAAGGGCCGGCCAACTGCATCTGCTTGATCTGGGCGTAGCCAGTGCCGACCCAGGCGGTTTGAGCGAGGGTCAGTACGAGAACGGACGCAGTAAGGGTTTTCATTTGGATGGTCACTGGGAGGTCTCCTATCTAACGTATCGGTATTGTAAGGATCCAGGATTATATGCGGCGCGTCAAGCGGGATTCCGGCAGCTTTACTTGGGCTTAGATTTCTGGCAAGGATTTGAGACACATCGACATTCAGCTTTAGATAGCAGGCGAGGGGTCTCCTATGGCTTTTGAAATCGTTACGAAAAACACTGTTCGCGAACGTAAGTTCAAGAGCCCTGCACGCCCTGACATCTGGAAAGAGACGACCGAGAAAGACTGGAACAGTTGGATCTGGCAGCAGCAGAAGCGCATCAAGTCGATGGATGTTCTCGAGAAGGTCATCCAGGTCACTGATGAAGAGCGCTCCGCGTTCGCTCAATCGCACGAAATGTTCAACATGGGCATCACGCCGTACTACGCGTCGTTGATCGACCCGAACGATCCGAACTGCCCGATCCGCCTTCAGTCGGTGCCTAAAAAAGGCGAACTCTTCATCTCGCCGCAAGATCTCGAAGATCCACTCGGCGAAGAGCGCGACATGCCAGTTCCAGGCATCACGCATCGCTATCCTGATCGCGTGCTCTTCTATACGACTCACAACTGCCCTGTTTACTGCCGTCACTGCACGCGTAAACGCAAAGTTTCCGACCCATCGAGCTCGGCTGCCAATAAGCAGCTTGAAGAAGGGCTCGCGTACATCGAGTCGCATAAAGAAGTTCGCGACGTCATCATCTCTGGTGGTGATCCGCTTTCGAACAGCGATGACCGCCTCGAGTACATTCTCTCGCGCCTGCGCGCGATGGATCACATCGAAGTGTTCCGTATCGGAACGCGTAACTTGGTTACGCTTCCTCAGCGCATCACCGACAGCTTTGCGAAAATGCTCGGAAAGTATCACCCAGTTTTCGTTCACACCCACTTCAACCATCCGAAAGAATGTACTGAAGAGGCGTTCGACGCCGTGGCGAAACTCGTTGGCAACGGCTGCGTTGTGAACAACCAGATGGTTCTTCTCAAAGGCGTGAACGATGACGCCAAGATCGTTAAAGAGCTGAACCACAAGCTTCTGATGATGCGCGTTCGCCCATACTATATTTTCCAGTGCGACATGAGCCAGGGCATCAGCCACTTCCGCACCCCAGTCGAAAAAGGCCTCGAGATCATCGAAGCTCTGCGTGGCTGGACCAGCGGCATGGCGGTTCCTCACTACGTCATCGACGCTCCCGGCGGCGGCGGAAAAATCCCACTCCTTCCTCAGTATCTTGAGAAGCGCGAAGGCAAGAAATGGCACCTGCGCAACTTCAAGAACGAGAAGTACATCTACGAAGAGCCGTGATCGGCTGGCTTTAGCGCCAGTTCGTTGACTCTGCACCTCGCGGTGTTCTGTGCAGTTCTGTAATGTTTGCGTCAGGCAATGCCTGGGGTTAGCATTTAAGGACGTGTGAACAGGATGTTCCTCGGGGGAGAAGAATCATGGTTCGTAGAACTGTCCAGGGATTGGCTTTCGGACTCTTGTTGGTCGCTGCGGTTGCGCAGGCGGAATCAAACTACGATCGAGTGAACCGAGAATTGACCCCTCAGGAACGCGCGAAGTTCGTGCAGCTTGATACGACAAAGCGCACGACGTTTTTCCTGGAAGAATTCTCTCATCGCCTTAGAGAGAAATACGGAAACCTAGAGTACCACGGGCGTCTCAACCCCGAACTGAAGGCCCCGGCGGTAAAAGCCCCCGCTGTTGTTTCCACCGGGACTTCTGCGGGACAATCAGCACCGAGCGGACAAACCCCGGTTGTGGTTCAGCCCGATCATGGCGTGGCGACGGCGCCAGGTGGTGCTCCGGGCGGAACGCCTCCGACGGTGACGACAGGCGCGCCGGGTGCTCCTGTAAATCAAGTCGGCGCGGGCACTCCCGATTCGACTGGCGCTCCGGTCGTGGTGAACGGCCAGAAGGCGATCGCTGCGGTAGATAGCACGCAAAACAAAGCCGTGGTTGCAGTGGACAGCACGCAGCTCAAGGCCGTTGCCGGGGTTGCGGATCAGAGCAAGGCCGCGCCCGTTTCCGCAGCAGTAGCGGCTACTGTCACTGAAGACGAGGTTCATCAGTACCATCAGAATGCCGTGTGGTTCTTCGGTGCTGCACGTTCAGTGAAAAACTCCAACGACATCACTGCCTGCGTATTGCGCCTGAAGACGGATATTCGCCCGAAGCTCTCGGCTGCAGATCAGAAGCAGCTCGATCCACGCGTGAGTTTCTTTCTCGATCATAGAACACAGCCGACCACCTTTAGAGGAAAACGCGCGGCATTCGGCGCGGATGCTTGCGAGATTTACGAAAAGAAGATTCTCAAAGCCATGGGCTTGGTGAAGTAAGAGGGCGATCTCTTGCTTAAATCATCGCTTCTTCTTACCTTCATCGGCACTACACTGGCCTTCGGGCTCGGATGCACGACTGTGCCTGAGAACAAGGTCACTTGGCATAAGTGGCCCAAAGGCGTTTTCCACGGCGTGCCGGATCGCCAGTTTGAAAAGCTCGGACAGGTAAGAACCCGCATCGAGTACAACTCGCTCGACTTCGAGAACGACGAGAACAAGCTCTGCAAAAACTATTTCAATAAGGCCGCGAACGACCTGTTGAAGCGAGCCAAGAAAGTCGGCGCGGACGCGGTCATCGACGTGAAGGCCGTGGTTTTTCAAATCGACGGCAAGACCGAAACCTACGACAACCCCGAATGTACGGACGACGGCGTTGAAGGTCAGGTCCTTGCTCAGGGTGTAGCAGTTCGTTGGAAGCGTACCTCGGATGGAAAAATTCTCGGTGGTACTCCGGACGAGGTAAAGGCTCGCGCCTACGCAAAAGCTCATCCTGAAAAGAAGATCGCTAGCCGCGTTCTCGCGCCAGCCACACCTCCAAAATCGGCTTTAGAGCGTCAGCCCGCCAGTTCTTCGGAGCAATCCTCTTCATCCAAATCGGCCGATTCGTCGGACCCGAACGCATTTAAGCCGCATATTAATTAAATGCAAAATAGGTAGTTATTCTCGATAGATCCGATCTTGCGCGATTTGCATGTTGCGCTGCGTCAGAAATGCCCCCTAAACTTGTCTGAGGTGTGTCCGAGAAGACTGAGTGGGGGATTGACACAGTTATGCGAAGTGCGGCCGTAAAAAAACCAGCCCGCGGAAAGACCAACGCCGAGTATTCGGAGCTGTTGGCCAAGCTTCAGGACATCCCAACCCTTCCGGTTGTGGCGATGGCCGTGAACGAGTTGATCAATGACCCAACC
>FSTS01000120.1_pt1 | contig 14765 bp, 12 predicted proteins | sample 1636961 | NCBI WGS metagenome assembly FSTS01 (sample SAMEA3914819, study PRJEB12502) | metagenome | biome: forest; material: soil | place: Canada | collected 2010-06-26 | depth 0.3 m
GATTCGGCCGTTCGTCAGGCGTTCGAGTGCGATCGCCGCGATCGACTTTGAAACAGCGACATATGAGAAACGATCGTGGATTTCGATCTTTCCGATATCAGCGCCGTTCAGCCCGCCTGCTTCGCCGGTGAGCGCGCCTAGAATGTCGCCGGGGCGCACTTTATCTTTTCTTCCGCCGCCGATGAAGAGAGTTTCCATCTTCGCGGTCTGGGTGACCGGTGCGCGTTCGACCGGCGCGCTTGGCTGTTGTGATGTGAGCTGTTTTGGCTGAATGCTCACGCCGGTGTATTTCTCGATTCGTTCGATCTTCGCCGTTTCTTTGCGCCCGGCCATCGAGATCGCAAGGCCTTTCTTCCCGGCACGCCCTGTTCGCCCGATGCGGTGAACGTAGATTTCTGGATCGGGTGAAAGATCGAAATTAAAAACGATCTCAAGATTCTCGACATCGAGCCCGCGAGCCGCGACATCGGTGGCCACCAAGACGCGGGTGCTTTGGTTGCGAAACTTCGCCATCACCCGGTCGCGATCCGCCTGATCGAGATCGCCGTGAATCGCAGCCGCGCTAATGCCGGCGTATGAAAGCCGGTCGGCCACTTCAGCGACGGTGGCTTTCAAGTTACAAAAGACGATGGCCGATTCTGGCTGAAGATCGGTCAGGAGCTTTTTCAGAGCGTCCATGCGATCCGGAGATTCGATCGTATAGACCTCTTGCTGGATGTCGACCTTGGCGGTGTCTTCATCTTCGATCGTGACTCGCTCGGGGTTTTTCTGGAACTTGCGGCTGATCGCTTCGATCGTTCGCGGGAAAGTCGCCGAGAAAAGAATCGTCTGCCTCGCAAGAGGAAGCTCTCCGACGATCTTTTCCATATCGACTTCAAAACCCATGTCCAGCATCCGGTCGGCTTCATCTAAAACAAACGCGAATACTCGGCGTAGATCCAAGGTTCCGCGTTCAAGGTGATCTAGTACACGCCCCGGAGTTCCGACGACAATGTGCGCGCCACCTTCGAGGGCTTTCACTTGTGGGTAAATCGGTAAGCCGCCGGAAAGGATCAGCACGTTCAGCCCGGGGTGATGACGTCCGAGCTTACGAATTTCGCGAGCGACCTGTGTGCAGAGTTCGCGGGTAGGGCAGAGAACGAGCGTTTGAATTTGGCGCTGCTGCCGTTTGATGCGCTCGAGAATCGGAATCGAAAACGCCGCGGTTTTTCCGCTGCCGGTTTTTGACTGACCGATCAGATCTTTGCCCGCGAGAAGAAGAGGAATGGCCTGCGCCTGGATCGGAGTGAGAGTTTCATAGCCGAGCTCGCCAACGACTTGGAGCATGGCTTTGGAAAGGGGCAGGGAGCTGAAGAGTGGGCGCATGTCTCATTCTTTACCGAAGCGCATCAAAAAGATACCGAGTCGGATTCTGTACAAAAAGAAACCCCCGGGTTCTCACGAGGTCGCGGAAAACCGGGGGTTCTGATTTTGAAACTAGGGTCAGAGCTTAAACGTGCTTCTGAATCGCCTGAACGAAGACGTCTTTCGGCTGATTGCCGACGAGCTGGTCGACGACCTGGCCGCCGCGGAACAGGATGACGGTCGGGATACCGCGGATGTGGTATTTTGTTGGGGTCGTCGGATTGTGGTCGACGTTCATTTTGTAAACTTTGAGTTTGCCCTGAAACTGCTCGGCGACGGAGTCAATGGTAGGAGCAAGCATACGGCAAGGGCCGCACCATTCAGCCCAGAAGTCGACCATGGTTAGCTGGTCAGCTTTGAGGACGTCGGCGTCGAAGCTATTGTCTGAAGTTTCGTTTACGTTCTTTGTACTCGTTGAATTTGCCATTGCGTGCCCCTCTCAAAGAGATGTTATGACGTTCATATCGGTCCGTATCGAAAAAACAACTGGGAACTCAGTCATGCAAACCGAAAAAGCCCAACAGAATGCGTTCGACTACATGTTGCAGACTTCGCGCGAAACCCGTGAAATTCATGAAGCATTCGTCCGTGACTACGGCCAGAAGCTGGTCGAGGCGGCAAAGCTTCTTGCGACCTCTGTGCGGAGCGGCGGAAAACTTCTGATTCTGGGCAACGGCGGCTCTGCAGCTGACGCTCAGCATATGGCCGCCGAAATGGTCGGTCGCATGCTGATTGATCGCCGGCCTCTTCCAGCGATCGCCCTGACGACGGACAGCTCTAATCTGACCGCCATCGGTAATGACTTTGGTTACGATCAGGTCTTCGTCAAGCAGGTGCAGGCCCTGGCGAACAAGAATGACGTCGTCCTGGCCATTTCGACCTCGGGAAACAGTAAAAACGTCCTATTAGCGGTCGATGAGGCACGTAAAATCGGCGCCCGGGTCATTGGCCTGGCTGGCGGCGCGGGCGGTAAGCTTCGCGAGCTGAGCGACATTTTCCTCTGTGCTGACAAAGGCAAGAACTCGAGCCGGATTCAAGAAACCCATATTTTCGCAGTTCACTCCATGGTCGATCTCCTGGATCGATTCTTCCTCGAGGCCTAATCGATGTGGCTTGCACTGACCGCACAGCTGCCGGCGCCTCCAGCTAGAGCTGGAGCGCGTGTCAGCATCATGAATCGGGTCGTCGCCAAGCTGATCGACCTGGCTCTGATGATTGCGGTTTCAGTACTTTTGCCTTATCCGCTCGGGCCTCTTCTGGGCTTCCTCTATAGCCTTTTGGGCGATGGGCTGAACTTCGGCCCCTTTAAGGGCCAGAGCGTAGGGAAGAAGCTGATGGGGCTTCAAGTCCTGAACCCGCTTCAGCATCGCCCCGCCAACTTCAAAGATTCCCTGTTTCGGAACATGCCGGTGGGGGTTGCTACGTTCTTTGCCATCATCCCGATCTGGGGCTGGCTCATTCTGGGGTTGATTGGTATCCCCCTGATGGCAATGGAGATTTACCTCATGATGACCGTCGAAGCCGGGCACCGCCTGGGTGACGTCATGGGCGATACCGAAGTGGTCGACGCGCGCCGGTAAGTCGGAAGAAGCGCTTGATTAAACTGGTTTTGTCAGGTATTACGGCGCTCTCTCATGCTTTCCACGCGCTTGGCCGTGATCCGCATCTCTGTTTCAGTCCTCCTGTTCGGGGCCATTCTTGGGCTTCCGCTGGCTTTTCTTGCCACCGGCGCCTGGGCGCAGCAGGACTCGCTCGCCGTTAAGCTAGGCCAATTGAATTGGGGCGGACTGGGATCGGTGTCTCGGTTTGGATTGAGCGCGCGCACGATTACCAAGTTTCGCGGATTTAATTCCTTTCATGAGCTCGTCCCCCTGGGGCTGCAAGCGGCGCCGAGCCCCCGTGTTTCGGCCCTGAATGGGCACCGATTTCAGCATCTGTTTCATGGTCTCGAGGTCATTGGTTCTCAGGTCATCGAAACCGTCGGGCCGCACGGAACGGACGTTGTTGATTCGCTCTCGAGCTTTGATCTGAGTCCAGTACCGAGCCTTCGTCCCGCAGAGGCCGTTGCTGTTGCTCTTTCGGCTTCTCCAGGGTCAAGAAAAAGCAAGCTGGCTCCCGTACTCAAAGTGTTGCCGGGGTCAAACGAACTGGCGCCAAGCTCTGCCCGGTTGATCTACGAAGTTCACGTCGACGGCGGAATCTCGTTCGACGGTTCACGTGTTTGGATCGATGCCCATACGGCGGCGGTCATTTCGGTGGTGCCACATCACATCGAAATTTTTCCAGTCGACGTCTACTCGGCGAAAGCCCAGCAAGCCTCGCTCGTTTGCGGCAATGCTCCGCATATCGATTCGTGCCGACCGATGTACTTTAACCGTGATCAGGTTCTTAGCCTTCCTAAGTCGGTCTACGGAGGCGCGGTCCTTCCTGAAGCGGACGATGCTTCGAAGCGCGCGCTGAGCCACGCTCTTCAGGCTATTCGTTATTATAAGATCGTCCATGGTCGCGATGGATTCGACGATCAGGGAACTCGTGTCGAAAACGTGGTCCATGTTGGAAGAAACTTCGCTAATGCCTACTGGAGCACATCGCTGGGCTACATGGGGTATGGCGACGGCGATGGACGAACGATGGGCGATCCGACGCTTGCGCGTGATATCGCGGGGCACGAATTTACTCATGCAGTGATCGCAAGCACCGCCGGCCTTGATGGCGAGGGAATGGCTGGAGCTTTGAATGAAGGCCTGGCTGATCTCTTCGGTGAAATGATCGAAGGCAGGTTGGATTGGAAAATGGGCGCGGATGCGAGCCTTGCGCTGAATCCCCAGGAGCACGCGCTGCGCGACCTCGCCCATCCGCAGAATTTGCAGCTGATGGGAATGCGGTACCCGACTCTCTATTCCGAGTACCATGACCTTCGTGCAGACGACGGGCGTTGCGATGAGGATCGCTGCGGAATTCATCTGAATTCGACGATCATCAGTCACGCCGGTTACTTGATGTATCAGCGAATCGGGGCTGATGCGGAACAGATCTGGTACGCCGCTTTGACTGGCTACCTGACCCAGCTTTCAACCTTTTCTGATTTCGCGTCAGCAAGCGTCGCAGCCTGCTCGCAGCTCTTCGGCGTGAATTCGAATGACTGCACCGCGACTGTCCAGGTATTCGAGGAGCTGGGCTTTCCTCTGCGTACCATTCAGGGCGGATTTGGATCTTCCGCATTTTCGGCAGATCGAGTCTTGAACCTGCGATAAGACAGAAAATAAACCAGAGACAAAATGGACACTCTTCCGTCACCGACCGATCTCACTTATTTCTTGGAAATCGCGGTCGCGAAGAACATGACTCGTGCTTCCGAGCGCCTGGGTGTGAGTCAACCATCGCTGACGCTCGCGATGCACAGGCTTGAAGATGTCGTCGGAGCCAAGCTTCTGATTCGCGGAAGTCAGGGGGTCTCTCTGACCCCGGCTGGAAAGCAGCTGCAAACCCGAGCACGTGAACTGCTTCAGAGCTGGTCGTTGCTTCGCTCGGAGGCATTGAAATCTCAGCTTGAGGTGCAGGGCCTTTTCACGCTGGGATGCCACCCTTCGGTTGCGCGATACGCGCTTCCGCTTTTCCTGCCGAAGCTTCTAGCTGAGTTTCCAAAACTCGAGCTCAGACTTCTTCACGACCTCTCTCGCCGCGTAACCGATTCGGTCATTCGAATGGAAGCGGACTTTGGAATCGCGGTGAATCCGACTCGCCATCCGGATCTCGTGGTTCATCTTCTGGGTGAAGACGAGGTGACTCTCTGGGGAGCCTCCGATGCTGAGCAGGACACCCTGATCTATGAACCGGACCTGCTTCAGTCGCAGGAAATTCTTGCGGCGCTAAAGCGTTCGAAATCGAAGTACCGTCGACTATTGCCGACTTCGAGCCTTGAGGTCGTCGCAAAGCTGGCCGCCGCAGGGGCCGGAGTCGGGATCCTGCCTGGACGCGTTGCGGCATTGGAAGGCAAAGCTCTCCGGCGCCTGCCGAAAGCCCCTGTGGTTCGCGACGAGATCTATTGGCTCTATCGGGTCGAAAACCGCTCAGTCCGCGCCGTTCAAGCCCTGACCGAGCGGGTGGCCGCCGCGTTTTAAGATCGCCAAAAGGTGAGAGAGGTACTCGGTGCCTTTCCATAACCTTTTGGTTCAAACTTGCGTCATTTCGCCAAAAGGTGTCGGACACCTTTTGGTTGAGACCTGCGTCATTCTTCGCCGGCGGGCCGGTTGAAGGGTTTTCGTAGGGCCTCAAATGTGGGACAAGCAGGGTTATGGCCACCACATCACTGCGCGACCGTTTGGGCGATCCGGCCCATACGCTCTACCTTCTCGACATCAGCTCGTTCATCTTCCGCGCGTTCTTCGCGATTCGCTCCCTGAGCAATCGAAGCGGTGAGCCGACCAACGCGGTTTATGGAGTGGCGACGATGCTCGCGCGCCTGATCGAAGAAGCGCAGCCACAGTATCTTTCGGTTGTGTACGACTCGAAGGAGCCGACGTTTCGGAAAGAACTCTACCCTGAATACAAAGCCAATCGAAGCGCGCCTCCCGAGGACCTGATTCCTCAGTTCGGTCGGATTGAACAGCTGGTCAGTCTGATGCGACTTCCGTCTTCGCGGCTCGCAGGTTGCGAAGCCGACGATCTGATCGCCACTCTGGCCCGCGAATGGCGCGAGGCGGATCCGAAGAATCGTGTCGTCGTGGTGACGGGCGATAAGGATCTGATGCAGTTGGTGGATGACCGCCTTCAGATCTGGGACACCATGGCCCAAAAAGTTTACAGCGAGACGGAAGTGATCGAGAAGTTCGGCGTGAAACCCACCCAGATTCGCGACTACCTGGCGCTCGTGGGTGATAGCTCGGACAATATTCCGGGCGTGCCAAGTATCGGGCCGAAAACTGCAGCTGATCTGCTTCGTGACTTCGGTGACCTCGATGGAATTCTGGCCGGTGCTAAAAATGGAAAGATCGCTGGAAAAAAGGGCGAGACTTTAAAGACCAACGAGAAAGACGCGCTCCTTTCAGCAGAACTCGCGTCGCTCATGTTTAATTGCGATATTCCGGTGGTTCGCGAAAAGCTTCAGTTCAAGTTTGAGATCGAGCAGGACTGCTTGGACTTTTTGCTCGAGATGGACTTCAAAACGCTTGGCGAAAAGTGGAAAGTCTTTCTTAAAGGCGGCGATACTACGGCGCCGAGCGCTTCGTTTGCTTTGACCAACCCTGATGTCGATCAGGCCCAGGCGACTTTAAGTTTCGGGACTTCAGAACAAGCCGCCCCAGTTTCAAAAAGCACCGCGCTCATTCCGATTCTGGCTGGCGAGTTTGAGATGATCAACACCGAGGCCGGCTTGAAAGCTGTGGTCGCAGAGATCGAAAAGCGCGGCGAGTTTGGTTTTGACCTCGAGACGACTTCGCTCAATCCGCGTGAAGCCGAGCTTTGCGGCGTTTCGCTCAGCGTGAACGATACGGGTGGGGTCTATATCCCGGTCGGGCACCGCGGTACGAATATCGACCAGCTTCCCGAGAAGATGGTGATGGATACGCTCAGACCCTATCTTGAAAATCCGAAGTACAAGAAGGTCGGCCAGAATCTGAAATACGATTTCAGTGTTCTTCAGGCGATGGGTTTTAAGCCCGATGGAATCGGCGCGGATACGATGGTCGCGGCTTACGTGCTTGAGCCTGAAGGCCGTCATAACTTGAGTGCACTGGCTCTTGAGCACTTGAGCTACACGATGGTCGAGTACGAGCAGGTTTGCGGAAAGGGCAAAGACCAGATCGGTTTCGATCAGGTCCCGCTCGATCAGGCAACACGCTACTCGGCTGAAGACTCTTGGATCGCGCTCAAGCTCTGGCATACGTTGAAGCCAAAGCTCGATACCGAGCATCTGATGGAAATCTTCGCCCGCGTCGATTTACCGCTGGTTCAAGTTCTGGCTCGAATGGAGAGCGTGGGTTTTTGTATCGACGAAAGCTGGTTGGTTCAGCTTTCGCGCGAGTTCTCGGCTGAATTGAAAACAATCGAAGCGAAGATTGCCGAGTTTACCTCGGGCCCGGTCAATTTGAATTCACCCAAGCAGCTGGCGGTTTTGCTTTTTGAGCAGCTCAAGCTTCCACCTCAGGGGAAAACGAAAACGGGTTACTCGACCGACGCGTCGGTCCTCGAAACGCTTGCGCCCATGCACGAGGTGCCAAGGCTCTTGCTTGAGTACCGTGAGATTTCGAAACTGAAGGGCACCTACGTCGATCCGCTTCCGGCGATGCGCGACAAGAAGACCGGAAAGATCCACGCTGGGTTCCACCAGGCTGTGGCGGCGACGGGACGTCTTTCGAGCTCCGATCCGAATTTGCAGAATATTCCCATTCGTACTGAGCGGGGCCGGAAGATTCGTCGGGCATTCATCGCGTCGCCTGGGCATGTGCTGATCGGCGCCGACTATAGCCAGATCGAGCTTCGCATTCTGGCTCATATGAGCGGAGACAAGGAGCTGGTCGCATCCTTCATGAAGGATGAGGACGTGCACCGTCGCACCGCTAGCGAAATTTTCGGTGTCGCTCCTGAGGCGATCGACGATCGCCAACGTGGAATTGCCAAGGCGATTAACTTCGGCTTGATGTACGGCAAAACGGCGTTTGGTTTGGCGGCCGAGTTGAAGATTCCGCGTAAGGAAGCGCAGGAGACGATTGACCGATACTTCCAGCGCTATAACGGCGTGAAGCGATTCTTGGATGGGTTGGTGCTTGAAGCTCGCGAGAAGGGCTATGCGACGACCATTCTCGGTCGCAAGCGCTACCTTCGCGACATTGCTTCGCGCAACCAGGGGTTACGGAACAACGCCGAGCGAATGGCGATGAACACACCGATTCAGGGAACCGCTGCCGATCTGATGAAACTTGCGATGATTGAGCTCGATCATGAGCTTTCGGCTCGCGGTTTCAAAGCGCGCCTGATCTGCCAGGTTCACGATGAGATGCTGATCGACTGTCCGAAAGCTGAAACGGAAGCGGTTCAAAAGCTCGTGATCGACGTGATGGAAGGTGCGATGAAGCTCTCCGTACCGCTTCGAGTGAATGCGGCGCAGGCGGAAAACTGGATGGATCTCTAATCACTATGACGCCCTCAGCGCGACCTTGGGCGGGCCCAGGGGTATTTCGAAACCTCGGCTACCTTTCTGCATTCCGACGTCATTACCCAAACGCGTTTCTCGAGCTTTCTCGGAAGTACGGTCGGGCGTTTCGAATTCACCTTCCTTTTCCCGCGATCTTCGCGGGCGAGCCTGGTCTGATTCGGTATGTACTCAAGCAGAACGCGAAAAATTACGTCAAAGGGCCGCTTTACGAACCGCTGAGACCGCTTCTGGGAAATGGTCTGGTGACGAGCGACGGTGAGCATTGGAAAAGGAGCAGGCGAACGATCGCACCTGAGTTTCACGCCAAGAGTATCGATGGGTTCGTCGAGGCGATGGTCAGACATTCAGCCGCGCTTGAACAGAGCTGGAAGGCGAGAATTCAAAATTCGGGTGGAACCGCAGTCCTCGATCTTTCAGATGAAATGATGGCGCTGACGCTTTCCATCGTGAGCGAGGTGTTCTTTGGTGAGGCTCTTGATTCAAAGAGCAAAGAGATCGCCGAACATCTCTACGTTCTTCTCGAGCAGTCGATTCGCGACACGCTCGACGTGGTGAAAATACCAAAGTCGTGGCCTACGGCTTGGAATCGAAAGGTCGCACTTGCCAGGCAGGGGATCGACCGGGTGGTGAGTGATCTGATTATGCGCCGTCGTGAAGCGTTGAATTCTGATAGGCGCGACGTTTTGAGCCGCCTTCTCTTGGCCCGTGATCCGGAAACGGGTGAAGCGCTTACGGATACCGAGCTTCTCGACGAAGTGAAGACCTTGATGTTGGCGGGCCATGAGACCACCAGCCTTGCTCTGACTTGGGCCTGCTATCTGCTGGCGAAAAACCCTGAGGCGAAGAAGAAGATTCAAGCTGAAACCGACGCAGTGCTTTCCGGAAGGGCGTGCTCACTCGGCGATGTGATGAAGCTTACGTACACGCGTGCGGTCATGATGGAAACGATGCGCCTGTTTCCGCCCGTGCCGGTGGTATCGCGCCAGGCGATCACGGACGACGAGTTTGAAGGAAGAAAGATTCCGGCGGGTTCGATTGTTCAAATCGCACCGTACGTGACCCATCGAGATCCCGAGTTTTGGGAAGGCGCCGAAGCATTTATTCCTGAGCGGTTTTTGGAAGGGCATTCCAAGGCTGCGCGAATCAGCGACGAGCGATTGATTTACTTTCCTTTTGCCTTCGGTCCGCGCGCTTGCGTGGGCGAGCACTTTGCGATGACCGAAGCGGTGGTTCTACTTTCTCACTTTGCTGGGCGGTTCGACTTCGAGCTTCTCGACCCTGGCGCAGTGGTTGAAAGCGAAGCGCTGAATACGCTTCGGCCTAAGGGTGGGATGAAGCTGCGGGTGAGTTTGCGTTCAAACTATTAGCCTGGATCTCGCGTGAAATGATCCAGCTCATGATCCGCTTTTGCTTAAGTACTCGAGCGGGCTCCTGATCGCGAATCCAGGAGTATTTCTGCAGCAGCTCGGAGACCTCGGGTGCCAGGAGATCAGAGTAATAGTGCTCGACCGCACGAAGGGTAGAGTACGCCATGACGGCGGCCCGGCTGACTTCCGTGGGTTTCTCGTTTTCAAAAAAAAGAATCGAGTTGGTGATACTCGCGGGTAACATCTGTACCAAGGATAGCAGGGCGAAATGGAGAGCTCAAAAGTATCGGAAATCCTGGACTACCTCTGTCAACACGTTGGCGGTGATTGGCTATTGGTTGGAGGAGCTCTGGTTCAAATCGAATTGAGTGCCGAAAGAGCCACCGAGGATATCGACCTCGCACTCATTTCTCATCCTACGAAGAGCGAGGCCGTCGCTCAGAACGAGCTGTTTCAGTACTCGATGAAGCAGCTGAATATCGGACCGGAGTCGGTCAATTTAGCGGTGGCTCCATTTCTGAACGATTTTCTTCACTGGCAATCAGAGTGCAAATTGCTGAAGTCCGGTTCGAAGGGGAATATCTTTCGTCCGAGCCTCACGCTGTTTATCGCGCTCAAGCTCGGACGAGCGTCGACGATTGACTTGAAGGACATCCGACTCGCACTCGAAAAGTTTCCTCGAGAAGAACTGAATGAAATTCGACTGAAGGAATGGCTGAAACCGGTCGCATTTCAGCGCTATCTCGAGCTCACGCGGTCATGACTGGTCAATCCGCTGTGTTGGTTCTCGGCGCATCCGGAACGGGCGCGAGCACGCTGGGCCGGCACTTGAGTCGCGCTCTAAACTGTTTTCACGCGGATTCGGATTCCTATTTTTGGAAACCGACCGATCCGCCGTTTCAAGAAGCTCGAGAGTTTGCGGAGATTCAGCGATTATTGGCTCACGACTTGAGTTCGCATTCGCGGCTTGTTCTAACTGGATCATTTTGTGGATGGGCGATTCAGTGATTCCTCATCTTACCCATGTGGTTTTTCTTCACGCTTCGGTCGAGGTTCGAATCGAGAGACTGGTTGCGAGAGAAACTGCGCGATACGGACAAGAAAGGCTCGAGACCGACGCTCGCCTCAGACAGAGTCTCGACGCGTTTTTGGAATGGTCGCGAGCTTATGACGTCGGCGGAGTGTCACGAACGCGCCAGCTTCACGAAGACTGGATGAGTAGTTTGCGCGTACCCATTCTACGTATGGATAGCGGCCGCTCGGTGGATGAATTGACCTCAAGCTCGTTGGACTTCTTAGAAATTTGAAATGCCGAAGGTTTGTCTAGCGAGGCTGCGAAACAAGCCCGTTCGCGCTCGGCCTAAGCACCCACCGACCCAAAGCCGTTCTCACTTGAAAACTTCCGTCGGTGCCTGGGTTCTCGAAGCGATCTTCTGGCCGAGGCGAATAGCCGCCCTGAATGACGCTGCCCCAACGGTACCAGCTCTGCCATCCTGCATGGCCTTGTGAATCGACGAGCGCGAGAACGCCGATTCCGTCATCGGTTCTGGCGAAAACCGCGTTGGCGAGAGGCGTAGTTTTTCCCGTCGCTGCATGGCCTGGAGCCAGCTGAATTCCAAAAAGAGCGGTACTGGTGTGAGTCCACGCGTGGCCGTCGAAGCCCGCATCAAAACTCAAATGAAACGACGAGCGCAAAAGCCCTGTTTCGGATTCAAAGAAAACAGGCTTCAAACCCCATTCACTTTCGATCCAAAGCTCAGGAACGCCGTCGTGATCGAGATCCGTGAAGAAGCGTGGACGAAGTGGGGCTGGATCGAGAACTTCGGCACCGATACTGAAAAAGCTTGGCTCAAGCGATGGGCCGCCGTCGGTTGAAACGGTGACCGAGCCGTCCGTGAAATTCCAGCGCTGGTTTGCAGCGTGAAGCGCGCTTGTCTCGAGCCTTCGGCTTTCGACTCCACGCGGATCAGAAACGCAGGCGCAGCTCTTGGTCGAACCCGTGGCGCCTGGATCGGAAATGAGATTGAGCGCGCCTAAACCACACGAGTCGGGTGAACCACAGACGTCAGCCGATTTTTCGAGCACGTATTGAATGCAATTACCGACGATGTAGGGAAGGGTGTTCACCTGGTAATCCCACGTCGGGTCGGAGGCGTATCCACAGGCGGCGGCAGCTTCTTTCTGCTCATTCCCACCATGGCTGTAATCATGCGTATGAGTCACTTCATGCCACAGAATGCCCGCGCCTTCGGAGTAAGGCCAAGGAGCCGGACGCCGGTCGGGTTGTTCAAGAGTCGAGAGTGTCGTGCTGAGCCACGCGCCCCAGCCAAATTTTTCAGAATCAGTGTGACCGTATTCTCCAAGCGAAGCGCTCGCGTTTCCGCCGCCGCCGGTGCAGTTCATCGAAATGTCGTTGCTACTCTGTGCAACGGCTAGAATTCGCGCGAGCTGCACCTCGCGTGTTTCAGTCGCGTAAGGTTCACCTTGGCAGGCGCGGTAGGGGCCCATGGCCCAGGTTCCGTAGTGCGCCCCCTGGGGGCTGATGGCGTCCTTCACGCAGGTGGCGAAGGCCTTGGAGTGCGAGGCGATCCGGCCAAACTCTACGGCCTGTTTAACGACGTCTCGGGCCAGAGGCGAACAGTCGTCCTGGAATTGGATCGATCCATAAACCTTAAGGATTTCAGCGCTTTGGCGCGAGCACGAAGCCAAGGCGAGAGCAAGTCCCGCCAGGGCAAAGGCTTTTGAGAAATCCAGGTGACGCATAGCGGCTTGGCTACCGCAATAGACGCTATCTAGTCAAGTATTCTTGGGGACTTAGACCGCGCCCAGGGGGCGTTTTCCGATGCGCCTCAAAACGTCAGTTCGGAAGCGCAGCCAAGGGACTTGCGCCGCGGCTTCAGCGCGTTTGGAGAGGTCGACCGGGATCGGAAGCTGTTTGACCCATTTCTGAGCTTGGGCAATGGCCTCTTCAACCAGGACTGTCCCGGATTCACCGCTCGGGTCGGCGATGATTCGGGAGTTCAGGTCGAGCGGGCTTTCAATAAAGGCACGATAATGAGGGTAGGCCCAAAGGTGAAACTCAAGCGGTGCCGCGAGGTTCATTTCATGGATCGAACTTTCAAGAGCTGCGTAGGCTGAAGCCTGGGTGCCGTGGGCCGGGCCCGATTCGAACAGGTCGAGGCGCGCGGGCCTGACCACTTTTCCGGCCGTCAGCTCAGGGGTCGCAGTTTCCTCGCCGGCTTTCTCGAGAATTTCCATCAGCCAGTCTTCGCCGAAAAGCGCGGCCAAGCGTTGCAGGGTTTGCCCATGCGCTGCGAGAACGGCGATCAGGAAGTCGACTAGTCTCATGGTTTCAACCTAACGCCTTTTCGGGGAGAAGAGCATTCGCCACTGGGGGAGCTCGGGGTCTTTCGAAACTCCGGGAAGGCGCTCGACGTTGAAATGCGGAGTTCTGAACTGTGATTTCAGTACGATGTACCAGCGTCCATGCCAGAGAACAGGGCCACCTGATTCGACATCAGAAGGCGCCTGCGTCTCGGAGTTTTCAGCAAACAGAATCACCCCGTGCGGGATGAGCTGGCCAGTAAGTGCTTCCTGCCATTTCTCGACCTGCTGAATATCGACCCAGGCCTCGAGTGCCCAGAAGCACCAGCCCAGTGCCGCGGCTTCGGCGGCGAGCGTGGCTTCCCATGCACGGTCGTAGCGTTCAAGCTTTTCGCGAGCGAGGAAACCAAAGAGCGCCTCGGGAAGAAGACGGGTGCGCGCCTTTGCCTGAGAAGAACGGGCCAGGCAGTCGGGAAGTTTACCGCTGAGAGGCGAAACTTTTCTCAGATCTTCGATCGCTTTTTCACGATCGCGAAAAGCCTGCGCATCGGCCTTTTTTCCTTCTGCCAGACAGCGAGAGCGTTCGGCGTGAATTTCGCGCATCAGGTCGCGGAGAATCGCGAGTCGAAGCAGGGTGCTTTCTTCCAAGCCCTCGTAGTCGTCCCAGCGAAGAGCGGCGCGCTCGAAAAGGGTCTCGACCGCACTCATTTGTTCGGCCGGAAAATCTGAGTTCCGCTCGCAGAACGACGAGGCATGGCCGTGTATTCAGGCGATGCGTCGTGTTGAGCAGCCTGAGTGCCGGTGAAAGAGGGGGCTCGCCGTGCGCTGTTTGGGCCGTGTGTTTCGGCGGTGATCGGAGTGCGGGCGTTCGCGGGTGATTGCCCGCGTGATACTGCGGCAGCCTGTGAAGCGGCAGAAGAAACGCGCTGGTTTGCTTGGTTCTGCGAGTTTTGAGACGAATATCCGGGAGGATAGACTTTCGCCGTGGGCTCGGAGCGGTTCACACGTGAAGCGCGAAGCGCGAGAAGCGCGTCGATGACTGAAGGGTCGCGAAGAGCGGGGCGGTACTGGGTGTGTGATGAGCCGAAGCCCGAATTCTGAGGATGGCTTTGACCGGCGTTCTGCATCTGACGTGAGCTCGAAGGCGTCTGAGTTTGCGCGAGTTTCTGTTGAGAAGCTCGAAGCGCTTGAGCGGCCTGCGATTGTTTTAAAATTTCCTGGGTATGCAGATCGATCTTGGCCTGAAGCTGCGCCGCCTGCGCATCGGCTTCCGCTTCGATCTGACTCAGGGCTTCGGCCTGTGCAGCTTGAAGAGCGGCCTGTTGCTTGGCGATCCGCTCATCGTCGATGTCTTTCAGCGTCTGTCTTGCAAGACCTTCCAGGCCACCGAGTAGAGCGAGCGTTTCGTGGACGTTGCGTTGATTGCCCGGCACGAAAGGTTCGAACTCCCGCGAACAAGTCACGAGTTCCTTGGCGAGAGTGCGGAGAGCGTCGGGCATCACGGTGCGATCCAAACC
>FSTS01000604.1_pt1 | contig 14544 bp, 8 predicted proteins | sample 1636961 | NCBI WGS metagenome assembly FSTS01 (sample SAMEA3914819, study PRJEB12502) | metagenome | biome: forest; material: soil | place: Canada | collected 2010-06-26 | depth 0.3 m
CGGATACAGACGTCAACACGGACTCAGATTTAGATCCTCCGGCAGGAGCCTCCGCCACTTCACCCGAATTCCACTGGACTCGCTGGCATACGCTCGACGACGCGGCGGAAGCTCTGGCTTCGCACCTCGCGACACTCGAGCCGGAACATCTCACGCATCACACGATTCTGATTCCCGATCAAACCGCCGTTCGTCGCAGCATGCGTCGCGCGCTTCAGGCGCATGGAGTTCCGCTCAGCGACCCGCGCGATCCGATGAGGCTCAGATTCGAAGAATCACTCAAGCGCGCCCTCGCGCCGCTTGAGGTCGTGAGTGGCCGCTTCGAGCGGCGCGCGGTGATTGCGTACGCGCAGATGTTTGGGCAGAGCAGTGCAGAGCCGGGATTCCGGAATTCAGAGAGGAATTCAGAAAAATCCGAAAATGGAGCTTCGATTCGGGATGCGTCAGTCGGACGCAAAGAATCGCAGTCCCTTCTCTGGGTGAAAGAAATTCATTCTCGCGGTGTCCGCATCGGCCTCGAAGGCTACGCCGGGGGGAAACTCACCGCGCTCTATGCGGAACTCACGCGCCTTCACGACCGGCTCGGTGGAAAGCTCACGCTCGCTGACTTCACTGCTCGGTGGATTGAAGAAATCGCGCAGGCGACATGGCTGGAAGAATCGGAAAAGCGTTGGCTTGCTCCTTGGCTCGACCGTCTTCTGACGGAAATGGCGGGCGATGTAGCGCGAGTAGGGCTGGGTAATCGGCGTGCACCGCCGCTATTCTGGATGGAGCGAATTGCCGAACGCATCGATCAAGCGACTCCCCCGATTGAGCGAAGCAAACCTCGCTACGGCGTGACACTTTCGCGGCTTGGGCAGGCGCCTCTCAAAGGAACTCAGCACCTGCACTTACTCGGTCTTCCACCGCAGTGGATCGCGGGCGACGGCGTGGGCGACCTCTGGTACCCCGATCGTGAGCGCGAACTTCTGGGTAGTGAATTTCAGCTCCGTTCGTCGCGAACTGTTCGTGAAGAGCGCGTTCGCCTTCTTCAAAGTTGGGCTACCGCAACCGACGCGCATCTTGAAATCTGGGACGCGATTTACGATTGGGACGGGCGCGAGCGCGAGAGTTTGCTTCCGCTTTTCCGAGAAGCGGGTTGGTTGGATAGCGTGAATGGTGAGCCCGTCGCGCCGCCCGCGCCCGAAGATCGCGGCGCCCACCCACGCTGGATTCCAAGCTTTGGATCGTTGCGGCCGGCACCGCCGACTCAGGTCCGCCTGCCGTCGCTTCTTCAAGCAGGCGTTTCCCGGATTTCCGCTACCGAACTCGAACACATGAGTCGTTGCGGGTTCACCGGTTTGGCCAAGGGCCGCTGGCGACTTTTTGATTTACGTGAGGCCGAGCCGGAACTCTGGCCCGATGTGCGCGGAAACATCTTGCACCTTGCTGTTCAGCGCCTGCTGGAATCCCGCGATGCGGATGGAAATTTCGCGCGCGATCCTCAGTCTGCGCTCGATGAAGCGTGGCAGACGGAACGCCCGCGCGGGCTTTTACGCGGAGAGCGCCTGGAGCAGCTCGCGCGTCGTAAAATGCTCGAGGTGTTGCAAGCGTTCTGCGAGGCCGAGCGTGACTATGTTTCACGCGCCCATACCCGGGTCTCTTCGCTCGAAGGGCCCGCTCTTCGTTGGAAGAGCGCGCATGGGGTGGAAGTGACCGGAATTCCCGATCGCATCGACGAGCATCCGGAAGGGCTCTTCATCTTGGATAACAAGAGTTCGTCCGCGTTACCCAAGGGCCAGGATATGATCGGCCTGGGCTACCGCCTGCAGCTTCCGTTCTATGCTCTCGCTGTTCAAGAGCAGCTTGGAAAACCTGTCATCGGGCTTCAGTTCGTTGAGCTCAATCGCAAGGCAGGCCGAAGCAGTGGGCTTTTCTTCTCGCAGTGGAACGGCAAAGAAGAGGGCAACCTGACCTATGCTCGCGGCAATTCGCGGAGCTTGGTGAAGACGACGCCCGAAGATGCGTGGGCGAAAATTCGAGAGCACGTCGAAGCAGCGGTCGGTGCTTATGTCGACGGGTGCTACGACGTGAAGCCAAAGCTTCCGACGGAATGCACCGACTGTGCGTATCGCGATCTCTGCGGCCGAAATCGCCAAGCGCCGGGTGACGGCGAGAGCGAAGGAGCTGAGGCATGAGCGGCACGAGCGCTACTCAACCCGTCAACATGCTCGAGAAGCTTTCGCCTGAACAGCGCCGCGTCGTCGAGACGTGGGGTCGTGGTATGGCTGTGCTCGCAGGAGCTGGCTCGGGCAAAACCACGACGCTGGTGGTGAAATGTGTCGAGCTTCTGAAGTCGCGCCCCGAAGCGAAACTCTGCGCGGTTTCATTCACCGAGCGGTCGGCGGGCGATCTTCGTGAGAAGCTCAGTGCGCAGGTTCCTTTGCCTGGCCACTGGGTCATGACCATTCACGGTCTCTGCGGCTCGATCATTCGCGAGTTTCCGCGGCAAGCCGGCTATCACGGCGACGAGCGAATGCTGAGCCAGCCGGAAGCGGAGGCCATGTGGGAGCGTGCAATTGAGGCGCTCTGGTTTGAAGAAATTCCGACGGATATTCAAGAGCAGGCTGAAGTTCTGCTGGAGCGTGAGAGCCGCTCGGGGTTTATCGATCTTTTGAGACGCGTGCGCGAGCTTGCGCTTCAAGGTGCGTTGGCCTCCTTGGAAACCCAGGCACTCGATCCGCATAGCCTGGCCTTGGCGCGCGTCGGGCGTTTTGTCCTGGAACGCTATGAGCGGCTTAAGCGGCGACGGGGCGCGCTTGATTTCAGCGATCTTGAAAACGGGGCCGATCGAGCGCTCGAGCACGAGGAAGTTCGAAAGTACTATCAAACCCGTTTCGATCTCGTGATGGTCGATGAGTTTCAGGACACGAACCCGCTTCAAGCCAGTATCGTGTTTCGTTTCGTTCGTCCGGACCTTTCCAATCTTTGCGTGGTCGGCGATCCGAAGCAGTCGATTTACCGATTCCGCGACGCGGACGTCAGCGTTTTCGAAGACTGCTGCGCGCGCCTGCCCGAGCGCCTTTCACTAACGTGGAATTTCCGCTCTCGCCCGGGCGTTATCGATTTCAGTAACCAGGTCTGTGCACCGGCGTTTGAAGCGTCGCAGATGCAGTACGAAGCCCTGGTTCCAAAACGTGAGTTACTCGAAGGGCTTCAGTCGGTCGAGGTCTTGGAAGAGGCGACTCCGGCGAAGCTGGCGTCGTGGATTCACAGCGAGCTGGCTCGTGGCGTGAAGTTAAACGAGATGGCGCTTCTGCTTCGTAAGATTCGCGGCAAAGAAGAATGGCTGCGGGGGCTGGCGACCGCCGGTATTTCAGTCGCAGTCGGAAGTGGCGGCCTTTTCTGGGAAGACCCACGCGTTCGCGAAATGACCGCGTTTCTGAAGTGGTGGGATAACCCGGGCAACGCACTTGCTGGCGCGGTGTTTCTGCGTGCGCCCTGGGTGGGTGTGAGCGACCGCGACATCGATGCGTGGGTGAAGCAAGATCCGACTCTTTGGACACCGTTCTTTGCGTCGAACTATCCGCTCGCCCGTCGGTTGCGTGCATGGGCCGAGGTCCACGCTTCCGTTCGCCCTGGCCAGCTTCTGATGGAGCTTTTGATTGACGAAGCTGCTGAGCGAGAGCTCGGAGCACCGTTGCTGGGCCTATGGCACCGAGCCGAAGAGCTTTCGTCGCGTGGGATGGATTTCCACCGTGTGGCTCAGGAACTTTCGACCGCGATGGAAGAGAAGCGACGCGAACGGGATGTTCCGCCACCGAAAAGCGTCGAAAAGAGTGCCGAGGACCCCGATGGTTCTCAGAGTGCGGGCGCCTCCGGAGGTGTTGCGGGCCAGCTCGTGGTTCTCACCGTTCACGCTTCCAAGGGTCTGGAATTTCCACACGTCTTGATTCTCGATCTTCCTGAAAAGGCCGATCGCGCTCGCCCAATGCCTGCTTTGTTCTGGGATAGGAAGCGCGGAGCTTTCCTCGCGCGTCGCCAGATGGATGGCACGCGCGACAAAGATGCGGAAGTCGAGTGGAGTGAAGAGGAGAAGCGTCAGGAACTCGCCGAGAGCAAGCGCTTGTTCTACGTCGCCGTAACGCGTGCACGCGAGCGTCTCGTTCTGATTTATCCCGAGCCAAAAAAGGGAAGGGTCGCAGAAGAAGTTCCGGTTGCTGATTTAGGTTCGGCTGCGGCGGCGGCTTCCGCTGCTGCGGTGTCCGGAGTAGCGAAAGCCGCCGCCAAGCCACGCGCAAAGGCCATGAAAGAGCCGGTGGATCCACGCAAGCAAGACTTCTGGCGTGGATGGATTGAATCCGCCGCACCAGGATTGCCGCGCGCGGAAATCACGCAGACCGAACCGGAGCAGATCGACCTTTTCGCATCGCAGGCTTCGTCTGAAGGAGAAAGCCGCACAGCGGTCGACAGCCCGAAACGGGCCCGCCTTGCGACCCCGGTTCGACTCGCTCAACCGATTCGACCTCGCCACAGCGTGACGGAGTGGAATCTGCTTTCGCGCTGCCCCCGGGCGTACGAGTGGTCGTATCTGCGTGCGACGCCGGAAGCTGCGGCCGCGGCTGCAAAGCAAGCCGAGTTTCGGAAGCCGAGAGATTCAGGTCCGGTGGATACCGATAGTGAATCACGCCTTTCGCAGCGCGAGCTGGGCACGCGAGTCCACGCGTGTCTGGAAACGCTCGATATCGAGGGGCTGCGCGCGCTCGAGGTCGAGGCCGGAGTGAAGCGGTTTCAGGCCCAGCGTGTGATCGATTGGGCCCAGTCGCCGTCGGGTGGCGCCAGTATGTTCGCAGATCCTCAGCGCGGCGGCGCGGGAATTCGGGGCGGCAACGGGGCTGGCGCAGCCGCGGCCGAAGGCGAAGAGGGCACCTGGAGCGAACTCTCCTTCGAAGTGCCGGTGGCCGGCGAAGTGCTCGTCGGTTCTGTCGACCGATTGGTACAGCGAGGGGACCAGTATGAAGTCATCGACTTCAAAGTCACGGCCCGATCAAAAGATCCGGAAGCGCTACTAGAAGCCTATGCGACGCAGCTTCGCCTGTATTCCTGGGCGCTGGGTCGGATGGAACCGGGGGCCCGCGATCGAACGCGCGCGGTGCTGGTGAATTTTTCGCCGACTTCGATTGATACGGTGGAAGTGCCGCTTCCGTCGTATGATGAATTGGAAAACGAAGCAGCCGAGCTTGCGACTTCCGCCGCGCATTGGGTGAGTGCAAGTGGGCAGGAGCTGGAGATTTCACCCGGGGCTATGTCTGAAAAAGGCGCGCCTCCGGTACCTGGCGCTCAATGCCGAGTTTGTGAATTCCGAGAAGCCTGCCCGGCCGCGCAGTGAACGTTTTTTGAGAACCTAAGTGAGAACCTGAGTCTTGACTAGAAGGGGCCTGCCCCGCCGGTCACTCATAAGGATAAAAATGAAACTGGGATCGAAAGCAGCGACTTTTTCCTTCGGGACCCTCGTACTGGCCGCCACGACTGTCGCTATCACGACTGTCGTCACCTCGATCGCCCAGGCCGCCGAGCCCAGCGCCCACGACATCATGGACCGTAACGATCAGGCCCAACGGTACACTGATCTTCAAGCAACGGCCGCACTGGTCACTGGCGGGGGATCGCGCAAGCCTGGCTCAAAAGAGTTTCAATGGTCGCGCCGCTTAAAAGAAGACGGAACTCATTTCGAGACTCTGACGAAATTTACGGCGCCGGCCGAAGTTCGCGATGAAGCTATTCTGTTCCTGGAAAATGGCGACGAGAACGAAGTGCTGCTCTATCTTCCGGCTTTCAAGAAAGTTCGTCGCGTTGAGAGTCAGCAGCAGAGCGGAAGTTTCATGGCTTCTGATTTCAGCTATTCCGATATTACAGCGGCCCATGTCGCTGACTTCGATCATAAGACGATGAAAACCGAAGCATGTCCGGGAACGCCCAGTGTGAAATGCTGGGTAGTCGAGTCGACGCCGGCGCGCGATTCGGTGAAAGAGCGCATGCAGTATTCGAAGATTCGCACTTGGGTTCGCCAGGACAATTACATGGCTGAAAAGGGCGAATACCATGACCTGAGCGGAACACTGGTCAAGAGGCTCGCACTTTCCGGAATTAAGAAAATGCCTGCTAGCGCGGGGAAAGATCGCTATTTTGCCCATCAGCTTCGAATGGAGCGCGTGGGCGGCGCGGGAGTCGGTCAGTTCACGAAAATCGACTTCAGCGACGTGAAGATCAACCAGGGTGTCGATCGGAGTCTGTTTGCAAAGCAGAACCTGGGGCGGCGCTAAGTTCGTCGTTCTAAAATCGGGCGAGCGCACTTCGACCGCCGTGTCGGCCCTATTTGCGGTCGCGGTCGCCTTAGGCACCGTCGCGGCCACCGTGGTCATCGCGACCAGCTTGGCCATCGCCGCGAGTCCCGCCAGCGCTGCGACCAAATCGAGTAAATCCCTTCTGCCCAAACTTCCATCGTGGGTGAAGGGCCGAATCGCGTACGGTCTCTGGCTTCCGACCCAGATTCCGACCGATCAGACGACCGGACTTACGGGCGATTACAAGGTTCTGCAGTCGGACTTGAGTAGCTGGCTTGAGCTCGATCCGGAATTCGGCACGGGTTTCAGCGCCCACGGAAAGGGAACGCTCGACGCGATTTTTCAGACGACGGTCATGACGACGAGCGAGACGGTGAAGACTGGAGTACGGGCGACCTTTCGCGAAGGCTACGGCCAGTACAGCAAGGGTAGCTGGGACGTTCGCGCGGGAAGGCAGATCATCCCGTGGGGAAAATCGGACGGGATCAATCCCACGGATTTTCTGGGCGCAAAAACCGCCTATCTTCTCTGGACGGATGAAGAGAGCAAGCGCTTTGGCTCCGATAGCGTTTCCGCGAATTTCGTTCCAGCCGGAGGGTCATCGCCCTGGGGGTTCACCGTCGTCGGAACCGCGATTTATCCGCGTTCGTCCGCATTGATCACCAAAGAGATCACTGGCAACAGCGTTCAGATTTATGAGGGAGATCGAAATCCCGACGCCGTTTCGAGCCAGCGGGGCGAGCTCGCCGCTAAAGTTTCGTATTTCGGGAACGGCTTCGACTTTGATTTCATCGCGTTCACCGGCCGCAGGCATCTGCCTCAGTACGCATTTAAATCTGTGACCCTTTCTCCGCCGGTTCAAGTCGGTGTTGAAAGTCGTTATGAACAGATTCAGGCGTTGGGAGCGAATGCTTCTTATAACTGGAACGACTGGCAGCTTCGCGAGGAGATCGCTCTCACTCATCAGATCTCGGAAGAGCTTTATAATCCGCTGATCCTTCCGGTTTACCTAGATTCCGTCCTCGGCGTGGAAAGGCTCTTCAGCAACAAGATACGAGCGCAAGGTCAGTGGATTTATCGTTATTTTACTCATTTCGTGACGCCTACGTCGGGCGCGGCGACGGACCCGATTCAAGGTCAGTTTCTCGATCAGCTCAGACATACCAACGCTTTGATTCAGGGCATGCTTTACAAGGACCGCCACGCGTTCTCGCTCAGGGTCAGCTACGAGCGCGAGGGATCCGATGTCGTGCCCGAAGTCTTTTTGCTTTCCTATCTGAACCCGGGCGAGGGAATTCTTCAGCCCAAAGTAACGATGTCGATAAAGACCAGCTGGAAGCTCGCGCTCGGTGCGATTTTCTTCTACGGCCCGGGAGATCAAGCCATCGGCGCGTTGAATTCATACAGTTCGGTTTACGGCGAGCTTCGGTACTTGTTTTGATTTCACGGACTCCAAGGCAATGCTTTGTTGCCTGTAACTTTTCTGATTTCTATTTTTCGTCTGAGGAGTTCCTGTAAGAAGTCGCCTGATGGTGGAGTCGTAGAAAACTCAAACGCCTCGACGTGGTCGAGTGTAATCGGGCCGAAGAATTGCATTTCAATGTAACGACCGCCGGCGGAATATCGAACCTCGGGAAAAAGTTCAGCACCCTTTTGATTTCTCGGTCTACGGTCATTCTTCAAGTACTTCTCGAGATCAGGTCGGAACCGCTGATTCGTTCCGTAGGGGATGTCGGAAAAGGGGGCGTGCGGGGTGGTTTCGTCGAGTAAGTAAGGAATGAGGAATTCATGCTCTGCCCAAGGCAGGAGTTTCTCATCCCAGTGCCCCTGTGGCCTGATGCCGTGTTCTAGCGAGTCTCCGAAGCTGTAAGTAACTCGATCTTTCAGAGCGTCTTTTTTAAAAACCCAAGTGTCTTCGCCATACTGAGAGAGAGGTTTATAGCGAAAATCGAGTCCCGACTGAGGGGAGGGTTTTAGGAATCCGTATTTTGGCATGACATGGTGATCAAGGGTTTCGTATGCGTTTTTTTTCTGCCCGAGGAGGAGGGCCTCGGCTCGTTTTCTACCCGCGGACCCGGGGGAACCGTTTGATGTCCCCGTGGAGTGGTGATTTTCAAAGCCGTCTTTCATCACCGACTCGCGAACGTCGGCTGGGACAGCGATCGCAAAGTCGTATTGCTCTCGCTCGAAAACGTTACGAATCTTTACGACGGCAGGGTTCTCCGAACTCCTGATTTTGTTCTTAAGTGTTCTGAATACTTCGGTTGCGCCCTCGTCGCGGTCGAAGGCTTCTGCCCTTTGAGAAATGAGATGGCGGGCTTGATCGGTCCAGATTTCGGTCTGTTCAGACGAGGGGGCGAGAAATACATCGCACCCAGAGAAGGCAGGTTGGGTGTAACCCAATAGGGAAAAGCCAAACCAGGCGATGAAGAGTGCGCGGGTGAGGGTTTTCCTGTTCGGCATGCGCTCTCTTATCGGTCAAAGCGCGTTGATCATCAAGGCAGCGAAGGGAGCTCTGTCGTCATTCAGGTGACGCTTCAAACAGGTAACGCTTTAAACTCGCTCCCTAGAGCCTGGCGCCTAGAACCTGGACCGAATATGCGCGATATCTTCATCCGCGATCAGCTTTTTCTCGCGCGCGAGTTCCAAAACGGATTTTCCCTTGGCGATGGCTTCTTGGACCAATTCGGCCACTTTCTCGTAGCCTAGATGAGGCGTGAGCGCGGTCGCGACCTGCGAGGTGTTTTCGAAATAATGGCGGAGGCGCTCTTCGTTCGGAACGATTCCACGAACACAACGAGTGTCGAGAATATGAACCGCGGAAGTCAGGATCCGAGTCGATTCAATGCTGGAATCAGCCATCACCGGCATCATCACGTTCAGCTCAAGCTGGCCCGCCTGCGCGGCAAGCGCGACGGTATGATCATGCCCCTGAACGGAGAAGCATACCTGGTTCACCATCTCTGGAATGGAAGGGTTCACTTTTCCGGGCATGATACTGCTTCCCGGCTGAACCGCTGGTAGCTGAATTTCGCCCAACCCATTCATCGGCCCTGAGCTCATGAGTCGAAGATCGTTGCAGATGCGACTCAGCTCGATCGCGAGTCCGCGAAGTGAAGCCATGTACATCGAGATCACCGCCTGCGACTGCATAGCGTACGAAAGGTCTTCAGCGGCGTGTAGTGTTTCACCGGTCATTTGCGCAAGCTCGACCGCGCAGTATTCCGCATATCCCATAGGAACATTGACGCCGTTTCCGACAGCGCTTCCTCCCAGGCCCAGTTCTCGGAGTCCGTTGCGTCCGGATTCAATCCAGCGCGTGCACCGGGAGATTGCTCGTGAATAGGCGGCGAATTCGTGTCCAAGACGAACCGGAACGGCGTCTTGAAGGTGAGTGCGCCCGGACTTCAGAAGCCCCTGCCAGTTTTCGGCATGGTGAGCGAGCGATTCAGAAAGACCGTGAAGCGCGATGAGCAGATGCTTCGAGCTACTGAGCAGCGCGATTCGAATTGCGGTCGGGTACACATCATTCGTCGATTGGGATGCATTGACGTGATCGTTAGGGTGGACGGGCTGCCATTTGCCACGCGGTGAACTCGCGATGGCGTTGGCGACATTCGCGATCACTTCGTTCATGTTCATGTTCTGCGATGTGCCAGCACCGGCTTGAAGCGGGTCGACTGGAAAGAGAGCGTCCCAGCGCTCGCGCCAGCCGGTGCTCAGTTCGTCGATTGCTTTTAAGATTAAGTCGGCCCGCTGGGCGTCGAGTTTTCCTGCGGCCCGATTCGCCTTCGTGGCTGCGCGCTTCACTTGCAGCAGGGCGAAAATCAGCTCGTCGTGAGCCCGTCTTCCGGAAATAGGAAAGTTCTCAATGGCTCGCTGGGTCTGTGCGCCGTACCAGGCGTCGACCGGTACTTCGACCGGGCCCAACGTGTCATGCTCTTTTCGGAGTCGGCCGTGTGATGGTCTCCATCGTGCATGCTTCATGCTTTAGTATGACCTCTGCGGCCAAATCTGCACATTCTACTCCAATTCGTGTCCTGGTCGTTGAAGATGACCAGTCGATTCGCGAGACGCTCGGAATGGTTCTGGAATCTTTTGATTATGGCGTGAGCTTGGTCGATGGGGGAGAAACCGCTCTCAGTCAGCTGAAGCAGGAATGGCCGGACGTGATGCTCCTGGACCTCACCCTGGAAGGGATGACGGGCGAAGAGCTCTACGATCGAATTCGAACGCAGTTTGGGCATACGCCGCCTACTGTCGTGCTGTCTGCTGTTCCGCACGGTGAAAACAGAACGAAGCATATGGAGGGAGTCCAGTTTCTGGCGAAACCCTATTCCCTCGAAGATTTGAACGAGATGATCGAGCGAGTCAGCCGCGCGCAGGCAGCGTAGCGCTTAAGCTTCCAATCCGCTTACACTTCCAGCTCTGCATAGAGCGCCACGTGATCCGAGAGCTGATTCCACGGCCTTCCGTCCATCCGTCTCACGCGACGTGGACGAATCCCGCGGCTGTAGATTCGATCCAGCTTCAAAGCAGGAAGCCAGCTTGGAAAAGTCCGGGCGCTGCTTCCTTCCATTCGAATAAAGACCTCTTCCAGGTTCAATCGTTCGAGTAACGGTTTCGAAAGTTTTTCACGCCAATCGTTGAAGTCGCCACCGACAATGAGGGGTTCTCCGTGGGGCACGATCTCGTCGACGCGTTTGCAGAGCTGCGTGATCTGGTCCATGCGCTCGGTTTCGAGCAGGCCCAGGTGGACGCAGATGACGTGAATTTTCAGTTCACGCCCGGGAATTCCCAGGACCCCGTGAAGCAATCCGCGGCGCTCGAGGCGATTGGTTGAAATGTCGATATTTTCCCACTGTACGAAGGGAAATTTGCTGAGAATCGCGTTTCCGTGATGGCCCGCAGTATAGATCGCGTTTCTTCCGTAGGCGTAGTGAGGCCAGAGCTCATCCGCGAGGAATTCGAACTGGGACTGCAGAGGCCATGCGCGTACGCGCTTGCGATGGCCTTCATGTTCGCCCAGAACTTCCTGCAGAAGAACCAGATCGGCATGCACCTCACGGATCGCGTGGCGAATCTGCTCGAGGACGAAGCGCCGGTTCCCGGAAGTGAAGCCCTTGTGAATATTGTACGAGAGCACGCCGAGCGTCCTCACCGACGCCTCCGTAAGCTCAAGCAGAAGGCTAAGATCGTGGCTAAGTTCGCAGGCGCATAGCGACCTTGCAAATAGGCCTGACCGTGTACGTGAAAGCAGGCGTGTACTGCGCGAAGCAGAACCGTCATTGCTCCTGGAAGTACCAGCAGTGTGCCGAACGCGAACCATGGGAGATAAATCGAGTAAAATCCCTGACCGACGGCCTTTGCTTGGATCGAGATGCGTGGATCTAGAATCACGCGGGCAACCCGCTCAAAGGTACGGCTCCCGAGAGAATGCGGAATGCGATAGCCGGTGGCCGTGAAGTAGCGTTGAGCGGACCGAGGAAATACCCGCCCCCAGGCGTACCCAAAAATTCCAGAAACCCAGAGCGAGATCACGCCAACTCGGACGGCCGTGTCGACTCCGATACTCAGCACGGCCATCGACATCACGAAGAAAAGCGGAATCGGCAAAAGCCAGCACGTCGCTCCCAGAGTGGCGTAAGCGTAAGCCCAGGGGTCGGCGTCGGTGCGGCTGCTCAGTCCACTGAGAAGGAGAGTAGCGATGACGCCGCTCAACCAGAGGAGCGCGATCGAAAGGGCCGCGGCGGTTGGATGGGCCATTTCGAGCCTTCGAAATCTCCAGCGCATCGGAAAGAACCAAGGAAGCCCGGGGTCGAAGAAAAGCTGCCATGGAATGCGCGATCGGACGGGGAATCTTCTTCTGAGCTCGATCCACTCCTGACCCGCGTGAATTTCGCGAAGCATGAGAGTGGGATGTTTCCAGTGGGCTTCGAGTTCGTGCGAGAGCCGCGTGATCTGGGAATGCTCGGCATGGCTTCGCGCTTCAAGAGTGAGGGTAAGCTCGGTATCGACCCTGAGCGTTCGTGCCGAGAAGTTTCCTGATCCGATTGAAACGAAGCGATCGTCGACCACGATGATCTTGGAATGAACGTAGACGGGTTTGGCCCGCCCTTGTCCTTCAGGTGGAAGTGCGACCGGGGTGCGGAGCTTGAGATCAGTTCCGGTCCGGCGCCCGGCCTTTTGCAGATCGATGAGAAGACTGAGCTGGTAGGGCGCCATGAGGCGAGTCAGGGATTTGACCGGCGCTAGATCGGAAAGGGTAAGAATGAGCTGAAACGGTGGTTGATCAGGACGGCGAGCCTTGGCCCGTTCCTCCATTTTCTCGATCAGGAGCCTGACGACCCACTTCGACCAGAAGTACTGGCCTTCCATGATCAGCCGATACTCGGCCAGGTGAATCAGTTCCCGGAAAAGGAACTCGACTTCGCGGATCATCGAAATCTGAGGGTATTCCAAATCGATCTGTGTCCGACTCAGATAGACGCGGTGCCCGGCCTCCACGGCGTGGAGATGATGAGGCTTCGGAAAACTCAGGGTCGTGAGCTGCCGCCACCGGGAAGCGATGTGACTGTAAAGAGCGGAGCAAACTGGTCCACTGACCTGAACGGCCAGGTCATGGTACGGGCCGTGGTTTTCCTGATGGGAATCGAGCGACCGGCGCGGGTCGATGTAGTGATGTCGAGGGGTGTCCCAGCGTTCGTCGCAGAGGTCGATTCCGCCGCAGAGTGCGATTTTGCCGTCTATGAGCACCAGTTTTTCGTGGTGGGAGGCGCCGAAGGGATGACGGTTATCGAAGACGAAATGAACCCGGGGGTGAATTTCGTCCCAGACCCGCCCCTGCATGGGTTCCCGTTCGAGCATGTAGAAGTAGGCGTGGTCCCAGATCAGGAAATAGACATGAAACCCCGGTTTCGACTCAACGAGTCGGAGAATCTTGGCCTTGAGCGGTTCTGAGCGGAGGGGCAGCCGGGAATCGACCTGCCACCCGACGAAGATGACGTGGTCGCGGGCTTGTTCAAGCAGATCGGAAAGACGGTCAAAGTACGACGCCGCCTCCCAGAGCCATTCCCAAGAGTAGGCGTCGGATTGAGCGCCGAACGCGCGGCGGGAAAGAGTCACGCGCAGAAGAGTGCAGTTCGGATGCCGCAAAGCCGTTTGAGTTCTTTGACTTGCCTGCTAAAATTCCCCCATGCGTACTACTCGATCACACACCTGTGGTGAACTTCGGAAGCTGAACCTTGGACAAGAAATTACTCTCTGCGGCTGGGTTGCCAAACGCCGTGACCACGGTGGTCTTGTCTTCGCCGATCTTCGCGACCGTTATGGAATCACGCAGATTGTGTTCGACCCTGCTTTGGCAGGCGGAAAAGACGCGCATGATCGTGCCGCGAAAATTCGCGGTGAATATGTTCTCTGGGTGAAGGGTAAAGTTCGCTCGCGCCCAGAAGGCATGACGAATTCCAAAATGGTGACCGGCGAAATCGAAGTCGCCTGCACCGACATTGTGATTCTTTCGGAAGCGAAAACGCCTCCTTTTGCGATCGAAGACGACGTCGACGTCGCCGAGACGATTCGCCTGAAATATCGTTACCTCGATCTTCGTCGGCCGGCGCTTCAGAAGAACCTTCTCGTGCGCCATCGCATGTTGCAGATTGTTCGCAATCACTTGGACGAGCATCAGTTCGTCGAAGTCGAGACACCGATCCTGTACAAATCGACTCCCGAAGGCGCTCGCGACTTCATCGTTCCTTCGCGCCTCAATCCAGGCACTTTCTACGCTCTTCCTCAGAGCCCGCAGACTTTGAAGCAGCTTCTGATGGTCAGCGGAATGGACCGCTACTATCAGATTGCCCGCTGTTTCCGCGACGAAGACCTTCGCGCCGACCGTCAACCTGAATTCTCTCAGGTCGACATCGAAACGAGCTTCCTCGACGAAGAAGCGTTCTTTCCGATTTTAGAAGCGATGATCGTCAAGCTCTGGAAGCAGATCTTGAACGTCGATCTGATCACGCCGTTTCCGAAAATGCGCTTCGCGGAGGCGATGTCTCGTTACGGAAGCGACAAGCCGGACGTCCGCTTCGGACTTGAGCTTCAGGACCTTTCCGAGATCTTCGCTTCGAGCCAGTTCCAAGTTTTCAAAGGTGCACTGACGAAGAACGCCCGCGGTCGCGCCGGTTCGATTCGCGGTATCGTGGTCAACGGTCAGGCCGAGAAG
>FSTS01000509.1_pt1 | contig 14249 bp, 17 predicted proteins | sample 1636961 | NCBI WGS metagenome assembly FSTS01 (sample SAMEA3914819, study PRJEB12502) | metagenome | biome: forest; material: soil | place: Canada | collected 2010-06-26 | depth 0.3 m
CTCTGCTACTGAAGCTTTTTGGAACTCATAGCTGGATGGGCGCCCTTTTGAGCAAAGTAGGGATTGAGATTCCTTTCAGTTTTATCGGAGTCCTCATTGCCGCGCTGGTGGTCTCGCTCCCGCTTTACGTCGTTTCCGTCCGTGGGGCATTCGAAGCCATCGACCCGAGGTGCGAAGAGATGGCGCGTACTTTGGGTCACACACCGTTTCGGTCTTTCTGGAAAGTATCTTTGCCCCTGGCCTTGCCTGGAATTTTGGCCGGCGCACTTCTCGCCTTCGCACGGGCGTTGGGAGAGTTCGGCGCTACGGCCGTTCTTGCTGGGAACATCGAGGGCAAGACTCGCACTCTATCACTGGCGATTTATACCTTGCTGGATTCGCCCGACGGAGATCACGCGATCCAGGGACTGCTTTGGTTCAGCCTGGCGCTCACTTTTCTAGCGCTGCTGGGGGGCGAGTGGATTCGCCGTTGGCAACGCGGCCGAATGGGGGTCGATCATGCCTCTGCTTGAAGCAAGGGTGAGACTGCATCGCGGCGGATCCATCGATTTTTCAACGCGCGAGCGTCATTCCGCATTGCATGGACCCTCGGGTATCGGCAAAAGCACGCTCCTTCGTGTCATCGCTGGACATGAACCATCCATAGGGTTTGTACGTTTCAACGGAGTGGTCTTTCAAGATGATCGAAACGGGGTATTCATCCCTTCTCATCAGCGTCGGATCGGCTGGGTTCCTCAGGATGCTTTACTCTTTCCTCACCTCAGCGTGAGATCGAATCTGCTCTTTGGCCGTGATGCATGCCCTGCGGAGCTTCCTTCCATCGTGGAGCAGCTCGAGATCGGTCATCTGCTCGGTCGGACGCCTGCTACGCTTTCCGGCGGCGAAAGACAACGAGTCGCGCTCGGCCGAGCTTTGTTGTCTGATCCCGCGCTTCTGCTCATGGACGAAGCTTTTTCCGCGCTTCACCGCAATCTGAAAGCCCCACTGCTTGAACGCGTTTCGAAGTATTGCGCGCGACACGAAATCTCGACGTTGATGGTGACTCATCAAATCGAGGACGCAACTTGGTTCGGCTGCCCTGGATTTGAGTGGTCTGAGGAGAGGGAAAACCCCTCAGTCTCGGCGCCTCATGCGATCTTAAGAACTACCTTCCCGTGAACGTGCCTTCTCCCGACCTGCTCGATTGCAGCGCGGAAGTCTTCGAGTGGGTACACCTGATCAATCACGACCCGCAGTTTTCCTTCATCCACGATCCGGCCAATCTCTTCGAGCCGCTCACCATCAGGTTGCGCCGCAAAGAAGCTATTTTGGACGTCCTTGCGCTCGAGGTCTTCGAAACGATTCACGATCGTGATGAATTTACCGCCGGACTTGAGGCATGGAATCGACTTGGCAACAGTTTCCCTGTCGCCGATGTCGTCGAAAACGCAGTCGATGCCTTCGGCGAATAGTTTGCACACCTCCGAAGTAAAGTCCTTGTGATAGTCGAAAACAAAGTCGGCGCCCAAGCTCTTCAGTAGTGCGTGATTGGATTCACTAGCGAGGGCGATGGTCTTAGCGCCCATCAGGCGCGCGAGCTGGATCGCGCAGGTGCCGACGCCACCGGCACCGTTGCAGATAAGTAAGGTTTGTCCGGGCCGGATCGCGAACTCATCGTGAAGGACTTGGTAGGGAGTTAGCGCCATTACGGGAAGTCCTCCGGCCTGTTCCATGCTGATGGACTTGGGTTTTCTTCCTACGCAGCGTTCGGGTACAAGGACTTCTTCCGCCCAAGCGCCGCTGAAGTCGTCTTCCGGGTATTCAATGAAGACGACTTCGTCGCCCAGTTTGAATCGCGTTACGTCCGATCCTATCGCGGAGATGACGCCCGCTCCTTCCCATCCCGGAGTCAGGGGAAATTTAGGTAACACCGAGGGGATCTCGCCCCGAATGTACGTCTCGTCCCAAAGGCCCACCCCCGCGCTTTTGACCCGGATTCGAACCTGATTCTCCTTGGGTTCAGGAATGGGCTGGTCGACCAGTCGAAGCTTCTCGCCTCCACCTAGGCTGCTGGTTGTAATCGCTTTCATGTCTTTGGAACATGCAATGGGTAAACCGTCCTAACCGGCCCTGCGCTTACCTTGTTCGCCTTCCGTCGTCTTGTTTTCGGAGCCTTGTTTCTCCGACTTGGCGAGTGCCGTTAATCCGGCGACATTCCCGAGTTGCATGGACTCGACGGCCGTACTGGGCACGACGACGATTGTCGCGTTTTGTTTCAACCCTTCGTAGAGCATGTTCATCGCCCGCAGATGAAAGGCAGTTGGGTTCTCAGCATAGGTCTGAGCTGCTTCCACAAACTTCGACGCCACTTGTCTTTCCGAGTCTCCCAGAATCACACGTGCCTGGCGTTCTCTTTCCGCTTGGGCTTGCATCGACATCGCAGCTTCGAGGCCTGACGGTATCAAGACATCCTTGACCTCCACCGAGATGACGTTAATTCCCCAGGGCTCGGTGCGCTCATCAATGATCTTCTGAAGCTCCTTGCCGAGCTTCTCCCTGCCTTCAAGCATGTCGGCAAGTGATGTCTTACCGATCACATCTCGGAGAGCCGTTTGAGCCGCCCAGCTAATCGCACCCCAGTAGTCGGCAACGTTCAGGGCGGCCCTTTGGGGATCTATGACTTTCCAAAACAGTACCGCGTCGACATCCACGGGCACCGTATCCTTAGTCAGCGTCCTCTCAGCCTTGAAAGAATTTGTAATCACGCGGGTATCAATCCAGTAGGGAATGCTGTCAATGATCGGAACGATGAAAAACAGCCCCGGTCCTCTGAGACTGCGAAACCGCCCAAGTCGCAATACGACTACTCTTTCCCATTGGTCGGCCACTTTGATCGCGCTGGATACGACGAGCGCCATGACAAACGCGACGGCTCCAATCGCGATACTCTCCGCTCGCCCGGAAATTCCATAGATGGCGAGCATCAATGCCATGCCCGTTCCGAAGATGGCGAAGAAGATTAATCCGGGGAACGAGCTGCCCTTTCTCATATCCGAAATGTTGCATCTTCTAGTCCTGGATTGCGCACCGAGAGGCTCAGGCAATGAGCTTGGCCGCTATCTTGATGAACTCACTCACAGGAATTTTGAACAGAATGAGCGGTGCGAGAGGAGCACTGATCAGAATAGTCAGTGTCACGACGTGTTCTCGCTTCATCACGAAAGATTGCATCTCTCTGAGATGCACGTAGGTTTCACCGAGGTCATTGAAAGACTGAATATCGGGCGAACCCAGGGCCTCTGGAGTTTCGCCGGGGTCAGGCTCAACCCACTTTCGGTCAAAATCCCCGGCATAGCGGTTGGCGAAGGTTCCATATCGATCGAGACCATTTCTTCGCGATATGACCAGTAGTGGAGTGAAGCAGAGCAATGGCGCAATGAGCAGAATCTCAATGAACACCAGATAGAAGATTAAAGGGAATAGAAAGGTACTCACGCTTACTTTGCTGAAGATGACGATCTCTCCAATATTTGCTGAAATCGCGGCGGAAAGTGCGAACGCCACTAAGCCAAACCAGAGATGTCGATAGACTAAAAATGAAAGTCCGCCTGCGTGATCGGGGTGATGGCTCTGAAGGTTGGGCTTCAAGATCGCCAATCGGATCAGAAAGTAGCTCCAGATCAGAAACTTCCAGATCCATCTAAGAATCAGGAAATAGTAGGCTGTCAGCCCGATTTTCAGCTCCCAGATTCGGGCAACGGTGCCCAAGATAGAATTCGATTGTCTCCAGGAGGAGATCTCCTGAGGAAGGTCGAGATAAGCTCGGCTGGCTACGAACGCGAGACTTCCCAATAGCAAAATGAACTCCGCTCCGTTCGAATTCCTCAGGCCCCGAATTCTCGATGCCATTTTGATGAAGGCCTGCATTGACTGAGGAAGGATCATGTCGCGCGCGACAAGAATCGGGATGACTCCGGAGAGAAGCTGTCCCAGATGGCATTCAGCCGCGATCAGAATGGGTGCGGATAGCAGGTATCGAATGTGAAAAGGGAGGTCGGTGAAGACGCTCACTGTGGGGCTGTGTGTAGCGCCGATGCTATCGAGTGCGGCAAGGGCGAATGGCGGGAGCCACAAGAGCATCACCCAGAAAAGGATCCGGCGCGTAATTTGACGTCGTGAGCAACCTGCAAGCCCAAGCCAGAGCATCACGCGGTGGAGTGGGCCGCCCTCGAAAAGATTTAGAGTTTCAGTGACGAGGGCGTTGTCGAGCGAAGTCATTTTAAAGACGTTGAGCGTACGTCCTTCGCCGAAAAAGCACGTTTTATGCCGACGCAGCTCAGTCCGCAGACGATGGCAAGGTCGTTGGTAAAGTCGTTGGTAAAGTCGTTGGTAAAGTCGTTGGTAAAGTCGTTGGTAAAGACAGGGGTAGAGTCATGCCGAGCGCGATCGTCCATTGATAGAGCTGTGAGTTACTTCTGGTGTTGTACTGAGGGTTCACGAAGAAGCGAACCGGTTGCTTCGCTAGATCGACAAGCACGCCAAGCTGTAGACCAACGGAGAAGACCGCGAACGTACTCTTCTTCCAATTGTAGACGATCGGTAATTCTCCCAAGCCTATGGTCCATTTCTTATTCAGATCGAGACTGAGGATCGGCTGCAGAGCCGAAAAAGCGACTTGGTCGCTGAAAAAATTCTGATTGAGTAGACCGATGCTCAAGGACGGAATCGCCTTGGATATGAACGTCGCTGCGGGCCCGGCCTGAAGAGAGTCGGTTCCCGGTCCGCGATTAATACCCAGATTAAATACAGGTCCCACTCCCCAGATCGCCGTATCGGTCTTGAACATGATCAGATCAAAGAAGCGAACATCGCTCAATCCAGGACCGAGTTCTGACGCCGTTCGAAAGGGGATGTCCACGCGGATTAGGTTTTCCTGGTCCCAGACTTTGAAGGGGATCAACGAACGAAACTCGACCACATTTGCTGTGCCGGGTCGGTCCCAACGGGAAGCGACAAAGAAGTTTTGCACAGTGATGCTGAACAGTGACGCGATCGTCTGCGCTAGATCTCGAGCCACATCGGGCTGTTTTGTCGCGCCATGGGAATCAGGCTCGTTCCAAACGAGAAAGAGAGCTGCGAGATGGAGTAGTCGACGTGTGTTCTTCATTCGCCATGAGGGAGTGAGCCAAATGGCCCTCAACCCGCATCGCAAGAAGCGCACCGCCGCGTGGTTACGCGGCTCTGTCGATCGCGCTCTCGAATTCCTGACTTTCTGGACTGCGTCGTGACCGAATCCGACCGCCTAGAATTTCTAAGCTGAGCGGAATGGTACTGACGACACCGACGAATAGGAGCGCCAGCCCTGCAGCACGTCGCTGATCTCGGTTCAGTCGATCGGCGAAAATCAGACCGATTCCGGTGCCCAAGGCCGTCCGAGTTCCAGCAACCATCATCAGCTCAGGTAGGCTGATTGTTGTTTCACGTTTTGCCATACTGCTCCTTCACTATTGAATCGACATCGCGATGCGAATCTTCTCGTCTTGTGAAATCAGATGATCGGACTCGTTCAGGCCGACGTCGATTTTGACCCAGTTCACCTTTCCGGTGAACCGATTGTGGCTGACCAGATCGTCGCAAATCGGTGCGCCTGTTTTGTTGCCGACCATCGCGACAGAGTCGGCCGAGAAGATCATGGGATGGGTGTGGTCGACATGGCCTTTTCCCGCTTCTTTGCCGTCGACAAAGAGAGTGACCGTACCACCTTTTCCTAGACCCGGACCTTCGTAGGCGAATTCCATGCGGACTTGATGTCTGCCTGACGACAGAGCCTGGGCGGACTCGACCGAGTACATGTCCAGGCCGAGGAAGTTGTAGGTGTACTTCAACTTTCCGTCTTTGGCGTAGAGCGCCCATCCGCCGAAGTTGGCTCCTTGGGCGACAATGACACCTTCGGCACCCGAATCGGGGATCTGAATTTCAGAAGTAATGGAGTGCGATTTGTTTTTCGTATCCAGAATACTCTGGTCGTTCACAACCATTCCGTCGAAGAGCAGCTGCGAGTTGCCGTGAATCAGAGTCGGGCGGCCGGCCATCGCCGGGATGATGCGTTCAGCCCTGCGATCGTCCATCGGAAGAACGTTATGAAGCGTGGCTTCGATCAGCCACATTCTTTGGAGCTCATGAAGTTTCTCAGGGTATTTTTTTGAAACGTCTTCGGCCTGCGTCCAATCCTGGGTCGTATCGTAGAGCTCCCAGTGGTCGTCGTCGAAGGCGGGTGTTTTTTCACCGACCAAGATCCATGGGGTGGCGTGCTTGGTGACCGCCGTCCAGCCCTTGTAATAGATGCCGCGGTTGCCGAACATTTCGAAGTACTGAAGCTCATGTCGTTCGGGCGCCTTGGCGTTCTCGAACGAGTAGACCATGCTGGTGCCCTCGATCGGCTTTTGTTGGACTCCGTCCACGGAAAGAGGTTGGGGAATTCCAGCAGCCTCGAAGATGGTCGGTGCGATGTCGATGAGATGCGTAAACTGAGAGCGGATCTGCTTTCCGGATTTGATCCCGTTCGGCCAATGGACGATCGCGCCGTTGCGAGTGCCGCCGAAATGGGACGCGACTTGTTTAGTCCATTGGTACGGTGTGCACAGGGCGTGTGCCCATCCGACTGCATAATGGTTGTAGGAGTTTTTCCCACCGAGTTCATCGATGTGCTTGATCAGAAACTCAGGGGTCTCTAGCGCTCCTTCGCCGTTGAAATTGATCATTTCATTGAAGGTGCCGTTGATGGTTCCTTCGGCGGATGCGCCGTTGTCACCGATGATAAAGAACACCAGCGTATTATCGAGCACGCGAGTATGCGCGAGCGTATCGATTAAGCGACCAATGTGGTGATCGGTGAATTCCAGAAATCCGGCGTAGACTTCCATCTGGCGTCTGAGAACCGGTTTGAGGTTTTCCGGCATATCGTCCCAGGCGGGAATTTCCGCATGGCGTTTGGTGAGTTCGGCGTTTTTAGGAATGACGCCCAGGGCTTTTTGTCGTTCGAAGGTGTGCTCTCGGAGCTTGTCCCAGCCTTCGTCAAATTTTCCCTTGTACTTATCGGCCCATTCTTTCGGAACATGGTGAGGTGCGTGGGTCGCGCCGGGAGCGAAGTACATGAAAAATGGTTTTTCGGGAGCGAGCGTTTTCTGAGTTCGAACCCAATCGATGGCTTTGTCGGTCATGTCGGGGACGAGGTGGTAGTTCGGATCATCCGGAAGCTCGACGCGTGTGATCCCGTCGTAAAGCTCGGGGTACCATTGGTTAGTTTCTCCGGCGACGAAACCATAGAATTTTTCAAAACCCTGGCCGAGCGGCCAACGGTCAAATGGGCCGATCGGGCTCGTTTCCCAAACCGGCACTTCGTGGCATTTTCCGAACTGAGCCGTCGAGTAGCCGTTGTATTTGAGGATTTTTGCAATCGAAGCGGCATCGTTAGGAATCACGGATGTGTTCCCGGGCGCTGCGGTTGCGATTTCGGTGATCCCGCCCATGCCGACACTGTGATGATTTCGGCCGGTAAGGAGAGCCGCACGCGAAGGAGAGCAAAGTGCGGTGGTGTGAAAGCGATTGTACTTAAGCCCTGCTGAGGCCAGGCGCTCTGCGGTCGGTGTCTGGCAAGGTCCTCCGAAAGCACTCGCTGCTCCGAACCCCGCGTCATCGATCAGAATCAAAAGAACGTTAGGCGCTCCCTCAGGCGGGAGTATGGGCTCGATCGGAGCGTATTTCGCATCCGGATTTTTCGCGTCATATAAGACAGGGCCTGTGTAGTTCCGGTGGGGAATAGGAAGGACCGTGCGTTCAAATTTGTCTTTAGGCGAGCGAGCCATGGGTTTCCTCGGTGTTTACGGCTCGAAGTGCAACCACCATTCCGATCGGTGCGGCGCTTGGTGGCGCCGGGACTTCGCCCGGCGCCCGTTCTCTATTTTCTATTTTCCGCCGCCACTCGTGCTCGAGGATCCTGATCCACTTGAGTCAGTTCCAGACCCGCTTCCCATGCTGGAGGCGGATTGGTCGGATGGGTTAACTTTCTTCTTCGCAGGAGTTCCGGTCGCTGAGCTTGAAGTGTCGCCGGAAGTGCCGGGCTGCTGGTCACTCGAAGTAGATCCGGAGCTGCTCGTGCTGCCGCTGGTATCGCTCGTGCTTCCAGCGCTGCTTCCGTCACCGCTTCCCGCGGTACCCGCGTTTCCTGATGAGCCTTGGGCGTGGGCGTTCGACACAAAGGACGAGACGAGTGCGAGGAGCAGAGCTGATTTTACTAGAGGATGCTTTTTCAAAATAGATCCTTTCGATCTGTGTTTTTCGTACACAGCGAAAAGAGCAATCCGTATACCGAGCCGGGTGTGGGCCGCCGGCGTGGTTAACCGGCTCTCGATTTTGAAATAGCTTCTAGCTCGAGGTCGATCGCCTGTCTGAGTGAGTTGAAGTCGAAGTTTCCGTTGTGGCGAACTCCGTTGATGAAGAACGTCGGTGTTCCGTTGACTCCGCTTCGCATTCCACTTCGATAATCTGCCTGCACGCGCTCGGCGGTCTCAGGCTTGTTCAGGTCGGCGATGAACTGCGTGCCGTCCAGGCCCAGGTTATCGGCATAGGTGGCCAGATCGTCCGGTTCAAGCCACGATTGATTTTCGTAAAGGGCGTCGTGCATCTCCCAGAAGCGGCCCTGAATACCCGCGGCCTCGGACGCTTCGGCTGCAAGCAAGGCATGCGGATGGACCTGAGTCAGAGGAAAATTTCTGAAAACAAAGCGCAGCTCGTCTCCATAATGCTCGACCAGCTCCTGAGTGATGGGGTAGGCCGCGCCGCACATCGGGCATTCGTAGTCGCCGTATTCGACGAGCGTAACGGGCGCACCGTTGTTTCCTAAAATATGGTCCCGTTCGGAAACGGGCGATTTGAGCGTCATCAGGCAGCCCCTTCTTTTCCGGACTTCAGTTCGTCGAGAGCCTCGAGGACCCCGTCGACTCCGGGATTGACTCCGGCTGGGGAGAGATAGCTCCAGCTGATGACCCCATTCCCATCGATAAGAAATAGGGCTCGGCTACAGAGCCCCTCCGCGTCTTCGTAAGCTCCATAGCTTCGCGCCACTTTTCCTTTCGGCTCGAAGTCGGAGAGGAGCGGGAAGCGGAGTTTTTTTGATTTTGAAAACGCGAGGTGCGACCAGACGTTGTCGACGGAGAGGCCAACTAAAGTGGCACCGCTTCTTTCGATTTCAGGAAGAGCTTCGTTGAAGACGTCGAGCTCGTCGCCACAAACAGGGCTCCAATCGGCGGGGTAAAAAACCAGGACGACCGGCTTTCCCGAGAAGTCGCGAAGACGGGTGCCTCGATCTATGGCCGATTTGAGATCGAACTCGGGCGCTTTTGCGCCAGGCTGCAGAATTTTAGATGAGGTCATTCCGTCGGTTGTGCAAAAGAGGAACCGCAAGAATGGGACCTGAGGCGCGACGCGGTTTAGTCGCTCGGTTCACCCATCGCCAGGGCAATGAAGGCCCGGGTTTTCGGTGAAACAAAGCGTTGAGCCGGATAGACGAGGGAATAGGATCCCTCTTCCCAGGTCCATTTAGGAAGTACGCGAATCAGTTTTCCGGTGACGGTCGGATCAACTGCGAGAAACTGCGGCAGCGGCGTGATTCCCTCCCCGCCCAGGGCAAGCGCTCGAAGCGTTCCAAAGTCGTCGGATGAAAGCCTGCCTCGAACGGGAACTTCGACTTCCTGGGTGCCGTCGGTGATCGGGAGGCGATCCTTCATGATTTCAGAAAAGATGAGAAAGTCGTGACTCTCGAGATCCTTCGGGGTTTTCGGCGTGCCCATCTTCTTCAGATAGCTTGCGCTGGCCCATAACCCGCCGTTCACGGAACCGAACTTTCGCGCGATCAGGCTCGAGTCTTCGAGCTCGCCCGCGCGAACCGCCAGATCAACTCCTTCGGAGATTAAGTCGACGAGCCGATTCGTAACGATGAGTTCGATCTGGGTGCGGGGGTATCTCTTTAGATAAGCACGGACGATTTCGGGAAGCAGGCCATGCGCGATATCGACTGGAGAAGTGATTCGAAGCAGACCGTTGGGCTCAGGGGTCTTGGTTTCCAGTTCAGACTCGGCGGTTTGGATTTCTTCCAGAGCTCTGGAGCACCCTGCAAAGTAAGTCTGCCCAGATGGGGTGATATTGATCTTTCGGGTCGTACGTTGGATCAGAGTGACCCCAAGGCGTCGTTCAAGACGAGCGACTTTCGCGCTCACGGTTGTCGTCGGCATTTCGAGATTGCGCGCGGCTTGACTGAAGCTGCCTGCTTGCACCACCGCTACGAACACTGAAATGCCGTCTAGATCCATGGTTTCTAATTATGCATATAATGGGATAATGTTTGTAGTCTTTACCGTCTAATAAATGGAACCGGGAACCCGTAGAGTGATGAGTATGAGCAACCAGCGGTCCTCTCAGCTTCCGACTCTATTTATCTCCCACGGCGGGGGGCCTTGGCCTTTTATGGATTTTGGAGCCGACAATCCCTACGAGGGTTTGGCTCGTTACCTTCGCGAATATCCGCAGAAACTCGCGGGCAAGCCCAAGGCGATATTAGTGGTTTCCGCCCACTGGGAAGAGCGCGAATTCACGGTGATGACTAGCCCGCAGCCACCCATGCTTTATGACTACTATGGATTTCCCGATCATACGTACCGCGTGGTCTACGGGGCATCGGGTTCTCCCGAGCTTGCGCGCCGAATTCAGGAGCTGCTTCAGCTGGCTGGAATTCCATCGAAGGAAGATTCAAAGCGCGGGTTTGATCACGGTGTTTTCGCGCCGTTTGCCGTAAGTCATCCGCAAGCGGACGTGCCGATCGTTCAGCTCTCTATTCGAAAGGACTATGATCCGAAAGCGCATCTGGCCATGGGGCGCGCGCTTGCACCCTTGCGGAGCGAAGGCATTCTTATCGTTGGAAGCGGGCTCAGCTACCATAATCTGCGAGCGTTCGGTCCTCAGGCTGCGCCAGCTTCTCGCGAGTTCGATGCGTGGCTGACTCAGGCTGCTTGCGCGGAAAACCCGGAACTTCGAAGCGAGCGGCTGATGAATTGGAGTCAGGCTCCTTCGGCCCGAAAGGCGCATCCGCGAGAAGATCATCTCATTCCGTTGATGGTGGTCGCGGGTGCCGCCGGTTCAGATCTTGGCGTAAAAGCTTACACTGATCAGATGTTTTCTGTAGAAGTGTCTGGGTTTCAGTTTGGATAGGAGAACCTGCATATGATTCATCTCGAGATTTGGTCCGACTTGGTTTGTCCTTTTTGTTACATCGGTAAACGGCAGCTGGACGCGGCACTGAAGCTGTTTGAGCATCGCGATCACGTTCGAATTGAATGGAAAAGTTTCCAGCTCGACCCTCAAGCGCCCCGAGGCTCCAATAAGGGAACCCATGAATTCCTCGCGGAGAAATATGGGCGCTCATTGGATTGGGCCAAACAAATGACCGCCCAGGTCGCGTCCCGCGGCGAGGCTGCCGGATTGAAATTCGATTTTGAAAGCGCGGTTCTGACCAATACCTTCGATGCGCACCGCTTGGTTCATTTGGCCGCGAAGCACGGCCTTCAGAACGAAGCGCAGGAAGGTCTCTTTGTGGCCCATTTTACCGAAGGAAAGAACATTGGAGACGGAGCAGTTTTAAAAGAAATCGGGACCGGGATCGGGATCGATCCGACTGAAGTCGAGAATGTTCTGGCCGGAAAGGAATTTGAAACGGAAGTCCGCCGAGACATCGACGATGCTCGTTCGATGAGTATCACGGGCGTTCCGTTCTTCCTGGTGAACCGCAAATACGCTATTTCTGGTGCTCAGCCAGTCGAGGTTTTCCTAAACGCGCTTCAGACTGCGTGGCAGCACGAGGCGGACGAAGTCGCACCGGTTCAGCAGGAATCAGGAAGCCTTTGCTAAGCCGGTTTTTGGATGATGGAGAATGACGTCACCCGCGAGGATCTTGGGCGGCTGACTGATGAATCCGTTTAAGTTCTGTTGAACCCAGTAAGCGGCCAGACTGGTGGATTCCCTCGCTCCGGCTTCATTTTCAAAGACACTGATGGCGACGAGCGATCCGTCCTTGGTCGCGAAGTTATAGTAGTCGATGAAGCCCGCAGTTTTTTCGATCAGGGGAAGAAACCCTTCAGCAAGTTTCTTCTCGAGCTCCTCTACTGAACCTCTGACGTCGTCATACTTTCTGATGACCAGATACATTTATCCGACCTTGAGCTGGTTTGGATAGACTTCGAGAGCGGGAAGTTTCTCGGTGTTTGCGTTGCTGACGATCAGGTCGCTTTCTTCACCAAAAACATTGACTCGATTTGCAACCGTGAGCTGCTTCAGGATCCCTGTAACTTCCACATGGTCACCCCTCTTGACGAAAGGAAGCATGCTGTTCGGAGAAATCACGATCAGCTTCTCTTTTCCCTGTCCGACTGCGATCGAGTTCTTGCTGTAAACTTCGCTGACTATTCCGCTGACTTGGACCGGACGCCCCATGTAAGCGCTCTGCCCTTTGGTAATATCCTCAGGCGTTGTATTGACGGTCGCATCGGGCTTCTTGGTTCCCGACGAGCAAGCGGTGACCGCGAGCAGTGCGATTCCGACCACAGACTTAGATACGGATGACAAACGTCCCATAGATCAACACCTCTTTGCTGAGGAGGTCGAGCAAGGACCGTGCTTTAAGTCGATCTTAGTCGGCCAAATAATAGGGCGGCTGAATATCGTCGGCGCTCAGGAAGTAAACCCGATCGGCTACCTCGACCAGGTCTTCCTGGTTCGGCAGATAGACCTGCTTGCTGCTGAGGCTACCGACATATTTGTCGGCTTCACGTCCGCTCATAGCCCGACGCCAGAGATATGGAAGTTCAAGATCAGCGTCCGAGAAGATTCCAAGCTGCTGGTCAATCGCGGTTTGAACGACGGGCGCGTATTCCGCACAGTGATTCAGATTGGGCGCGATACAGTAGTTGACCGCCATTCCGGCCTTGAGCTGCTCGAGATTGAGATTCACGCCTTTGACGAAAACATGCGCGAGCACGCGGCCATATTTGTCGCAGGGATCGGATTCGAGCTCGATGGTGGCCGCCGAGGGAACGGCACCGGCAAGCCTCTGAAGATTCTGTGCCGCCTGTTCACCCCAGTATCCCTGTGAGTGACCTTCGTAATGGGTTTCCGGAGTGTCGATGGTGAGAAGACGAACCGTGAAGTCTTGGCCACTGACCGAGATGTGAACCGTGTCTCCATCGACAACTCCTAGAAGAGTCGCGGCGACCTTCGTGTTTGCGTGAAATCCGCCGTCCGAGCACTTCATGATTTTCGCTGACGCGGGTTGTGTCGAAAGGACCGTAGCGGTGGCAAGGACCGCCCAAGACGAGATTTTCATAACGAAGTTCCTTTCCATGGAACCGAGAGAATCTCTTTAGAGACTGAAAAAAGCGAGTCAGGGGTGTGTCAGGGCAAGGGGGCTTCCCATAGTTACGATCTCAATGGCTTCGCTCTGCGTCATTCACCCGCGTCCACTGGGGTGCGGCCCAGACTGAAGAGACTTGTTTTGTCGCGGGTGTTGGTCGACTCTAGGCGCGCCTGTCGCAGACTTTGCGACGGTCTTGGGGGAGATCTATGCGCGGGAATTTCATCTGCCTGTTTCTTGGGGTCTTCGGCGTGTCTGCCGCGTTCGTTTCTTTCGCGAATGCTGAAGAGATTGTCCGCCCTTTCGCCACCGACGGTTGCACATTTTTTGCGAACGGAACGCTTGATCAACCCGGCCTTTGGAAAGACTGCTGCCTTGAACATGATCTTCACCTCTGGGCAGGTGGAAGTACTGAGTCTCGTAATCGGACCGACCTCAGGCTCCGAGATTGCGTCACCGAAAAAGGTCAGCCCGACATCGCGGCGCTCATGTACCTGGGTGTGACGGTGGGTCGCCATTCCGGCGTCAGAATTCCGGATAAACAGTGGGGCAATGCTTGGGCGGTTCCGGGCTATCACAAGCTGACGCTTGAACAGGTGAAGCTGATCGAAGCGGATCTTCCGAACTACGAAATTCCCGCCGACATCGAGGCTCGTTTCATCGACGCGATCGAGAATGACATCGAATAATTCTTCGAGACCGATTGTCATTCAGTATGCGATGGGAATCGAGGCCGAGCCTCTTCTCGCGCATTTCGGATTGTCGCACTCTCGCGCGCTCATCCCCGAGTTTCCGTTTCAGGTTCATCGCACCC
>FSTS01000128.1_pt1 | contig 14147 bp, 14 predicted proteins | sample 1636961 | NCBI WGS metagenome assembly FSTS01 (sample SAMEA3914819, study PRJEB12502) | metagenome | biome: forest; material: soil | place: Canada | collected 2010-06-26 | depth 0.3 m
AGACAGCCCACGTACTTTTCTCAAATCAGTGGCCGTACTTTGTGGTCCAGTTTTCAACGGCGTTGATTCTGCTTTTTGCCGCGAACCATGCGTTCGCGAGCTTTCCGCTTCTTGCGTCACTGCTCGCGAAAGATCGATTCTTGCCTCGGCAGCTGGCCAGCGTGGGCGATCGCTTGGTCTTTTCAAATGCCATTGTAGGGCTGGCGATGGTCGCTGCGGCATTGGTGCTGTTTTTTGGAGCCAGTGTTCACCGGTTGATTCCGCTCTATGCGGTGGGTGTGTTTTTGTCGTTCACTCTTTCGCAAGCTGGGATGGTGGTTCACGTTTACCGTCGCGGTGTGGAGGGTTGGTGGAAGCCGCTTCTGGTTTGCGGATTCGGCGCATTGACGACGTTCTGCGTGTTGATCGTTATCGCCGTTGGTAAGTTTTCTCAGGGCGCCTGGCTTTTGATGCTTCTCATCCCTGGGCTCGTTTTCCTATTCACCCGGATCAACAAACACTACGTCGGGGTGGGGCGTGAGCTTTCTCTCGACGGAATGGAAGCGCCGCCGAGTCTTCAGAAGCTGAAGCACACGGTGATTGTTCCCGTTTCCGGGATTCATCGCGGTGTGATTGAAGCGCTTCGCTACGCCGTATCCATCAGCGACGACGTCCGTGCCTGCTACATCGAGCTGGATCCTTCGCGAACCGAGGACGTGCAGCGGGAGTGGAATCGCTGGGCCCATGAGATTCCGTTCGTTATTTTGAAGTCACCGTATCGTTCGGTCATTCAGCCTCTCATCGAGTACGTGAATGACGTGGAGCAGATTAACCACGACGACCTGGTGACCGTGATCATTCCTGAGTTCGTCACCGCGCGCTGGAGTCAGCGGATTCTGCACAATCAGACGGCGTGGATGATTCGTACGGCGCTGGCGTTTCGGCGCAACAAGGTTGTCACCAGCGTGCGCTATCATTTGAAGGCGTAGTTCACGCACATTTACTTCCATAATATTTAATCTGGGTGCGCGCCGGGTTCAGGTAAGGCGCGCACCCAGATTAAATATTATGGAAGTAAATGTGCGTGAGCGGCGGCAATTGATAGCGGACGCAGTGTGGGAGTGTGAACACGGGGTGCGGGTGCGGGGAGAGGGTGTGCGCAGAGCGCCTGGTTAGCAATGAGCGCTATCAGTTTTATCTATGGGGTCGATCACTCCTGCTCATTTCAGTTAATCGCTGGTTTCGGCGAAAATGGCTCCCAGGCTGAAGGACTATTCTTCGGCAAACCATTGGAGAGATCATGACTTCGAAAGCCACTGTTTCTGAAATTTTGGCAGGCGTGTTTGCATTGGGAATGACCGTAAGCCCTGCGGCGATGGCCGCTGGCGTCGATCGCGCGGACGTGCAGCACGATGTGGATCGTTTGAACTCGCTTCAGATCATTGACGTGAAAGGTCTCAAAGAGTTCACGAGTTCCAATCACTATTGCTATGGCCGCCCGTGCCCAGGCGACAGTGACGCCGTCAACGAAGAGCGCGCAGCCAAACTGAAAAAAATTGCCGACTTCGCCGAGACTCTGTGAGCATCCGCTTTCCCGCGATCGAGCGTGAGCTTGGGCTCGGTTTCGGGCTCGACATGCCCTGGGGTGAGCCTATCGGATTTGAGATGGCTTCCCCCGGCGCCGGGCCCAGCCCACGGGTCCGGCGTTTTCTCGGGCGGCACGCGCGCGAGCTCAGTCATTTCTTTTTCTCGTTTCAGCCGAGGGGGCGTCGAGCTCTCGACCCAAGCGATTATTTCGAAGCGTACGATGCTTTGCTGTCCGAAGTGGGCGACGCACCCGCGCGGGCCCTGCATCAAACGACTTTGAATCTGGGATCTCTGGGCGATTACCGTCGGGCCGAGATTTTGGATTTCACGAATCGATGCATCGATCGCTACGGAATTCAGTGGATCAACGAAGACGTCGGAATCTGGTCCATTCAAGGTAAGTCCCTTCCATATCCACTTCCGCCTCTACTGAGCGAAGCCGGGCTCGACGGCTGTATTCGCGCCGTGGATGAGTGTCAGAAAGCGCTGACGGTTCCGCTTTGTATTGAGTTCCCTGGATTTACGGAAGGGGCGAGCTTCCGGCTTGGGAAGATGGACGCGTTTGAGTTCTTTCACCGACTCGCGACGGAAACCTCTTCGCCCGTGACCCTCGATACCGGGCATATTCTGGGCTATCAGTGGACGCGCGGACGAAGGGGAGATGAGCTCTTTGAAGAGCTTGAGCGCCTTCCCCTCGAGCATTGTTTTGAAATTCATCTCAGTGGATGCCAAGTCGTGGACGGTCGGTTCATCGACTACCACCATGGAATTTTAATGGATGAGCAGCTGTCTCTTCTCGATCGCTTGCTCGAGCGATGCCCAAACGTTCGCGCTGTCACTTATGAGGACCCGAAGTTCGGTGACGACGGGGTTCTCATCGCGAAGTCATTACCCGGATATGAAAAGTTGAAGGAGAGGGTAGCCGTGTGGAAAGCCAGTTAGCGGGTGAGCGCGCTCAAGCGGAAGATACCCTCTTTCGGCTTTTGCATGATGCGGCTTTTCGGAAAGACTACTTTCTCGACCCTTCCGAAACGTTTAGCGAAGTCGATCTCGATCAGCTGGAGAAATCCGCTCTTCGCGTGCTTCAGATCGGGCGTGAGCTGGTGCGCACCTATCCACGCGCTGCTTCTGATCCACGCCTCGTCGAAGAATTTCTGGCATCTGTTGAGTATCGACGCACAGGCCAGATCTCGCTCTCGGGTTATGGGCTCAGCTCCGAAGAGGGGTTCTTTCAGTTCTGTGCTCGTCAGCCCACGTTCTTGGACGCATCGGGCATCGCTCATTCGATTCTCGTCGATGAGTTCGCCGGCGGGATGATTCGGATCTTGGCTTCGAACCCGGCTCCAGACTTTCGTATTGAATCATCGCTTCTTCATCGCCGTGAAGACGGCTGGCTAGCCGTGACTCGGCCCGAAGGCCAGTGGACCCTGCACGCGGTCGCTGCAGGAAAATACATCACCGGCGCGATTTCCGACGCAGTCGCCGAGCAACTCCTTTCGGATATCGCTTCATCGTAGGGCTGTGCGGCTGGCTTTCAGCTTCCGACGAGCCGAATCGGTGTCGGCTGTTTACGCGTTCAATGGGCTTTCGCATTCTCTTTCAGTTTAAAAAACTTTTCTTCCCGGCGAGTGTCGCGTGCCGCGAGCAATCCTCGAAGAGGATGTCTGAGCCGGCAAGAAAAGTTTTTTAAACCAAAAGAGAATGCGTGCGCCGACCTAGAGGTGGAAGCCCGCCGCCTCAGAATCCGCCTTGAACGTGCGAACCGTATCGAGGCTCATCGCGGCCAGGTCTTTTCCGAAACCAGCGACCTTTTTGATGACGTCGCCTGGGGCAGTGATGATATCGCAGCCCATTTGCTCGGCTTGAACGACATTGAACGCTTCGCGAGTCGAGGCCCAGAGCAGCTCGATCTTGCGATCGGTTTCACGGCACATGGCGAGCGCACCCTGCATGATCGGAAGCGGGTCGCGGCCGGTGTCGGCAATGCGTCCTGCGAAGATGGAAAGAATCGAAGGAGCGCCGCCCTTCAGGGCCTGGCACATCTCCCAGCTCTGTCCGAGCGTGAATACCGCTGTTACGTTGAGTTTGACCCCTTTGAGGGTGAGCTCACGGATCATCGGAGCGCAGGAAACGCCTTCAGAGTTGGTGACCGGGATCTTTACATAGAGCTGGTCCCCTGGCTTTTCCCAGGTGGCGATCTCTTTGGCCTGCTTCAACATGGTTGGTAGATCGTCGGCAAAGACCTCAAACGAGACCGGTTTGCCGCCCAATTTCGGCATGATTTCCTGGCAGTAAGCCCGGTAATCCTTCACACCCGCCTTGCGCATCAGGCTTGGGTTTGTAGTAAACCCGTGGACTTTCGAGTCCTTAGCCATTTGAAGCATGGATTCACGGTCAGCCCCGTCCAAGAAGATCTTAATTGCCATGGCGCGACTGTAGCAGGAGCTTGCGTCTCAAGCGAGCTGAAGTCTTTACTTGATTAGTACCGTCCACTATGGTTATTTGACGCGCGGCATGAACACCTCCACGCGTCCAATTCACCTCCTACTACTGGCGACGGCAATCTTGGGCGCAGCTCCGCTTTCCGGCTGCCTTTTCGACGGCCCGATTACTTGCACCGACATCCCCGCCGACCAGAAGGCGAGCTTGATGCCTCCGATGGACAACAGCGATCCCGTGATCGTTCAGATCGACGCCCGTTTCACCCCGACTCAGGTGACGTCGATTCAAGAAGCCATCGCCATTTGGAATGCTTTCGGCCAGACGTCTCTTCACCGCAGCTTCTTCGAAGCAAGAATTGGAAGCGTCGGTTCAGGGCAAGCCCCGACCTCGGTATCGGACTGCGACTTTGGTGGAAGTTCAGATGCCGACTTTCACCTGATTCGCGAAGATTCAGAGACCCAGTGGAAATCGCTCGGTCTTTCGGACCGAAACCCGGGTGTGACCATTCGCTGCCGTCGCGGAAACAGCCTCGCGAAGCAGGCGGTGCTGATTAATACGCGATATTCAGCACCGACTCAGCTGACGAGCATCGTTTTACATGAGCTCGGACATGCCGTCGGGCTCGACCACAGCTGCGTAATGGACAACGGGAAACCCGACTACGCCAGCTGCTTCGGCCTCGCCGAAGACCATCCTTATCATGTAGCCGTGATGTATCCTTCGTTGCGCACTGGACTGTCGGCCGAGTCTATGGAAATTAAAGACACCCTTCAGAGCAATGACCGCGAGCGCGCGCAGTGCCTTTACCAAGATTAATTTAGGTAGAAAGAAAGATAGATTCCATGCTGCTTGCCGCTTCCGCCGCCTTTGTCGGCCTCGTTCACTCACTTGCTCCCGGCCACTGGCTTCCGGTCGTTCTGATGACGAAGACCAAGCGCTGGGGAGTCCGAAACGCGGTATTGGGCGCGATCACTGCGGCTGCCGGCCATATTCTTATTTCCGTGGTTCTTGCAGCGGTCGGTTTGGAAATCGGTGCGCATCTTCTCGTTGAGCACGAGCAGGTCATTGAACGTTATGCGGGTCTTGGACTGGTAGTTTTTGGCCTGGGCTACGCCATACTTTCGATGGTCCGTCACCGGAGCTGCCACGGGCACGAACACCATGGCCCTGAGCTGACCGCTCAGCGCGAGAAGGCGCCTTTCGTTTTTCTTTTCATGCTGGGGTTCTCACCATGCGTGGCGGTTCTTCCGCTGTTCGCCGCTGCGGCACCGATCGGTGTTGGAACCGTGGTCATGACCATGATCGGTTTTGCGGTCGGTGTGCTGGGCGCTTTGATCAGCGCAACGGTTCTGGTATCTCGCGGAATCATGCGGCTGGATCATCCGATTTTCGAGCATTACGGGGACTTGCTCACCGGGCTCGGAGTTGCTTTGATGGGTGCGATTCTATTTTTCTTTTTCCCTCTAATGGATTGAAACAGACCTATGCCGATGTACGAATACCAATGCTCGAGTTGTGAGAAAGTTCACGAAGTGATGCAAAAATTCTCGGACGCGCCTCTTGAGCAGTGTCCAGAATGTAGCGGGCCCGTGAAGAAGCTGATGAGCTTGGGCTCGTTCGCGTTGAAGGGCAGCGGCTGGTACACCACGGACTATAAGCGCAAGAGCGGCGGCGATTCTTCAAGTGCTCCGAGTACACCGAGTGCTTCGGGCGGTTCGTCCAGCCCAAGCAGTTCTGGCGCCTCTTCTTCGAAGAGCGAGTAACGCCTTACACCCAATCCAAAATCGAAAGCCCCGGAAGTGGGCGTTCTTCCGGCGGCGCGGTCACGCGGGGGCCGACCTCGGTACGAAGCGCCGAGACGTATTCCTCAAACGAGATGTCCGCGCGGGCGAGAAGCTTTCGAGCCCGTTCGGCGCCTTCGTGAATTTCCCGCGATGAAAATTCAAACGCGGCGCCGTTTTTTGGCGAGTCAGCGATTCGCGCGATAGACGATGCATCTGATGACGCTGTTGAATGACGAGCCTCGAATCCGCCAGCGCTCGGTTCGCCCGTCTTCTTAAGCCAGAGAACCGGGTTCGCGCAGAGCTCAAGCGTGTCGTCGAGAATCTGCAGCCGATCCCAGGCGTCGAGCCGTGCGAGCCCGGTGCGGCCAGGAAGTAGCTCGTCGACAAAGCTCGAGCGCGATGTGTCGGTTTGGGTTTCAGATAAGAGTTCGAGCCCTGCTCGACTGAAAGCGTCACGCCATTCCAGCGGCGACAGGGGATTCTCGCGCGCGTTAAAAAATGCGTCGATGAGCCCGGCCTCGGTTCGGGTTTCGGGTTGGCTTTCGAAACAGGAACGGACCGGATGATCGGGCGGAAGCTTTCGGATCGCACGACGCGCCTGGTGAATCAGGTCGCGCGGACCGGTCGCACCGCTCCCCAAACAGCTCTGAAGATAGCGTGACGTCTCGCGCATGAAGTGGCGACTATGTTTCGGATAGGTCACCACGCGCGCGATCCCACCTGGCTTGAGCCAACGGGCGAAATGGGCTGGAGCCGCCGCAGGATCGGATAGATGGTGAAGCACATTAGAAGCGATGATGAAATCGAATGACTCTTTCGGCGCGTACTTCCAGAAATCTTCGCACCGCGCTTCTATCGGTGCGTGGCGGGGGGTGCCCAAGAACTGGGTGATCCGGGCCAGGCGCGCTCGGCGCTTCAGGAGGGTCAGTGAGCGTCGACTGAAATCAAGCGCGACTACTTTCGCCGAGTCTGGGTTTGCTTGTGCGACGACGAGCGCTTCAAGCGTTCCCGCTCCGATGACCAAGATCGAAACGCCACGATGCGCGCGTTTGGCACCCCATTCGAAACGAATTTCAGGTGAAAAACCGGCTCGGAACCGCGGAAGAGCGAAAGCCGGAACCGGAGGGTAAGGAAAGCGTTGATACTGAAGCTGCAGCGGATCGCTCATGCGATCAGTTCAGCTTCTTTCCGTGCTGAAGGCAGAGCTCATGGAGGCGGTCATAGTGGTACATGCCCGTTGCATGTTGGTCACTCCAGGTAATCTGAACCGCGTAGCGTCCAATCAATTGAACGCCGGTAGGGCGAACATCCGGGCGCACCGATTCGCGTCGCAGAACGCGTTTTCCGGTTTTCTCATCGACGCAGTTAGCGCAAGGGCACTGAAAGCGAATCTCGAAATAAGGAAGGGTGAAGCTCTCGCCATTGTTCCACTCGAGTAAGAGGTTCGTACAAACAGGGGCGTCGGGCTGATAGGGTTCGATTCGGGTCGGCATCAGATTCATAGGCTGCTTTTCTCATAACGCGACGACGTTTGCACAGCTCTTGCTTTGCAGCGACCGACGAAAGCAGGGGATCCATCCATGAAAACAGAAATCGCGCAGGCTTCAGGTCGACTCGCCGTATTGACTCCCGGAATGGGGGCGGTTGCGACGACCCTTTTCGCCGGTGTCGAAGCGGTGCGGCGTGGCCTCGCCAAGCCGGTCGGGTCTTATACTCAGATGGGTCAGATCCGACTTGGAAAGCGGACCGAAAACCGCGTCAAGGCGGTGCATGAGCTGGTTCCGCTGGCAAAGCTCGAGGACCTCGTCTTCGGGGGGTGGGACCTCTTTCCTGATAACGCGTATGAATCGGCGAAGAACGCGAAGGTTCTCGAACCGGCGCTTCTTGAGCAGCTGAAAGATTCGCTCGAAAAAATCAAGCCGATGTCCGCGGTCTTTGACCGTGAGTACGTGAAGCGTCTGGATGGTCCGAACGTCAAGAAGGGCAAGAACAAGGCGGATCTGGCCGAGCAGCTTCGTGAAGACATGCGCCGTTTCATGAAAGACAACGGTTGTTCAAGGGCCGTGATCGTCTGGTGCGCTTCCACGGAAACCTATACGCCGGTAGCTGATGTGCATCGCACGCTCGCGGCGTTCGAGAAGGGGATGAAAGAGAATCATCCGGGAATCGCGCCGTCGCAGATTTACGTTTATGCGGCGTTGAAAGAAAAAATTCCCTACGCGAACGGTTCACCGAACGTGTCGGTCGAAATCCCAGCGCTTCAGGAGCTTGCACTTCAGATGGGCGTTCCGATCGCGGGATCGGATTTCAAAACCGGCCAAACTTTGATGAAAACGATCATCGCGCCTGGGCTGCGCAATCGTCAGCTCGGCGTAGCGGGCTGGTACAGCACGAATATTCTGGGAAATCGCGACGGCGAGGTTCTCGACGATCCAGGATCTTTCCGTTCGAAGGAAGTTTCCAAAAGCGGTGTTCTTTCGGAAATTCTTTCGGCTGAACGATATCCTGATCTCTATACCGATATCAGCCACGTCGTACGCATTAACTACTATCCGCCTCGTGGAGATAACAAAGAAGGTTGGGATAACATCGATATCTTCGGCTGGCTCGGGTACCCGATGCAGATCAAAATCAACTTTCTTTGCCGTGATTCGATTCTCGCCGCGCCGATTGCGCTCGATCTTGCGCTCTTCATGGATCTGGCTTCGCGTGCGAATATGCGCGGAATCCAGGAATGGCTTTCTTTCTACTTCAAGGCGCCGGTGGCGAAACCCGGCTTGAAGGCCGAGCACGATCTTTCAGTTCAGCTTCTCAAGCTCGAGAATACCCTTCGATTCTTTACACAAGAGGAGTTGATCAACCACCTGGGTCTTGCCTACTATGGAATTGCCGAGCCGGGCGAGGTGTCCGTGCCATTGTCTCCGCTCGCGGCGTCATCGTCCGATGTCCCAGCCGCATGATGATCCGCCCCATGGTTTCCTAAAAACGCTCACTCGGGCTCAGGTCGCCTCGGCGGTTGCGAGCGTCGTCGATTTCACGGTGCTCATCTTTTCAGTCGAAGGGGTCGGAATCTGGTACGTCGCTGCGACCGCCATCGGAGCCGCTTCGGGGGCGATTACCAATTTCCTGCTGAACCGGAACTGGAGCTTTCGGGCCCGATCCGAAGGAATGCGGACGCAGGCACTGCGTTATGCCCTGGTTTCCCTGGGGAGTCTCATTCTCAACAGTGCCGGCGTCTATCTGGTAACGGATCTGGGTGGAGCGCCTTACGTGATTTCCAAGGCAATCGTTTCGTTTTTGGTGGGGCTTCTTTTTAACTTCCCGTTGCACCGTCGATTTGTTTTTAGAAGCACCGCATCAAGAACCTAGTTCTTCATTGTTTTTGAGGCCTTTCTGGGTTTACCTTGCGCTTAATCAATGACGGCCTCCCTGCGCGAACTTCCCAATAAAATCGCCGACGCGATCACCGGTCTCGGTGAGTTCACATTGTTTGGAGCTGAAACGGTCTCCGTTTCACGTCACCTCTGGAGACGTCGCGGACTTTTTCTTCGTCAATGCGAGTTCATCGGCGTTAATTCCGTCGGTGTAATTACTCTTGCCGGCACTTTCATGGGCGGAGTTTTGGGTTACCAGCTCTACGCCTCGCTTCATCTCTTTGGTGCCGAAGCGCTTCTAGGCGGCAGTGTCGGTGTTTCGCTTTATCGCGAGCTCGCTCCCGTGATGGCGGCGATCATGGTGACCGGCAATGCCGGCGCCGCGATGGCTGCTGAAATCGCGAGTATGCGGATCAGTGAGCAGATCGACGCGCTGGACGTGATGGCCGTAGATCCAATGGAATACCTCGTTCTTCCGCGAGTCCTTGCGGGCGTGACCATGCTTCCGATCATCGCAGTTTACTTCGCGGTGGTGGGCACCTTCGCAGCGGCCCTGATCTCGTGTGGCGTGATGGGGCTCGATCCGGCGACTTACTGGGGACAGTTTCAGAAAGTCGTCGACGCGCTTGAGATCATTCACTGCACCGTCAAGGCCGGGGTCTTCGGTCTCATGCTGACTTGGATCGCCTGCTATTACGGATTTCATGCTTACGGCGGCGCGCGTGCGGTGGGACAGGCGACCCGAACCACGGTGGTTGCGACCTTTCTGACGGTGCTTTTCGCCGATTACATTATTACTTCGTTACTTCCCTTCACGAACATCTTCTTCACGGTGAAATGATTCGCAAATGAACACTCAACATACCCCACTCTCTATTCGGCTTAAGGTCGGTCTGTTCACGCTGCTGGGTTTGCTCTTGGTGGTAGCGGTCACATTCTACGTCAATGACCGCCCATTCTGGTGGCGCCCTTGTCAGCTCGTTCACATCAACGTGGAAGACGCGACCGGTTTGAAAACCAAGTCCCCGATTCGTTCGTTGGGACTGCAGATCGGTTATCTGGAGTCCGTCGAACTTTTTGAAACCTATGTACGTCTCGGAATCTGTGTCACCGCTCCGGTGGATGTGCTTCCGACCACGCGTGCCTACATTCGTGGCGAAGGTTTCTTAGGCGATAAATTCGTCGAGCTTCGTCCGGTGAAATACGTGGGCCCGAATCGTGAAGACCTCGGCGATCGGCCAAACGGCTCGTCGCAGGCCGTGTCTCCCGGTGCCGTCAAGGCTCCTGAAGGCGAGCCGAATAGTGCGCCAGGCGCATTCATGGATTGGAATGGCGACTGGCGTCGGATTCTTGATCGCAGCTTGGAAAAAGCAGGAGAGCTGCTCTTCGGTCATTCTGCATTCGCGCAGACAGCCCCGCCTCGTCAGGCGACTCGTAACGGCCGCGATATTCCGGTCGGTGAGAAGCAGCAGGACGTGGAAAAACTGGTCCAGCAGGTCGATGGCCTCGTCGTCGAAATGAAACAGCTAACGAACAATCTGAAAGAGTCGATCAACCCGACCGAACTCCGCCAGACGATGACCCAGCTCAACCGGACGCTCGAGAATGCCTCAAAGACACTTTCGCCAGCCGGTGGCCTGAACACCACTGCCCAGCGCACGCTTGAAAAGCTTGAAGACGGAATCGAACAGCTTCGCGACATCATGACCCGCGTGAACAAAGGCGAAGGCTCGATCGGCATGTTGCTGAACGACCCTGTCTACGCGCAGGAGATTCGCGAAACGATTCGAAACTTGAATCTGGTCATTAACCGCATTGGTCGCGTTCGAATGAACGTCGATCTCTATGTCGAAGAGATCAATGCTCTGAACGGTGGCCGCGGCGTTTTCCAGCTCAATATCTGGCCGACTCCATCGCGTTACTACCGTCTGGGAATCAGTTCCGATCCTCGCGGATCGTTGAAAGTGGTCGACTACACGACGACGGTCAATGGCCAGAGCACTACGGTTGGAACGACGCAGATCGAACAGGGTGGATTGGTCCTGACCGTTCAGTTCGGCAAGCTCTTCTACAACCGCCTCGATATCGCGGCTGGCCTGCTCTATGGCGACGGCGCGCTTTCGCTTGAAGTACTTCTGGGGCCATTGAACAGCGAACGTCTCCTGCGTGTTCATGGAGATACGTACACGCGTGGCCGTGGAAACCCACTCGACGAACGCCTTTGGGTGAGCGTGCAGCCTTTCATGGGCGCCCCGATCTTGGGACCTGTGTATTTCCGTGGCGGTCTTGAGTCGGTCCACAAAGTGAATGGCAGTCTAGCCTGGGCCTATGGAGCAGGGATTACCTTTGATGACGAAGATCTTCGCGTTCTTTTCGCCTTCCGTTAAGCGCGGCCTGATTTGCGGCCTCGTTGTTTTGGCTCTGCTCGCTATGGGCTTTTCGGCCCTAGGCGGGACGGCTCCTTCCGTCTCTTCCGATACGAAGAAACCCCAACCCCTTCGACTCGCTGTACTCGGCTCGATCGATGATCATTTGGCGAAAAACGAAATCTGGCGCGGCTCTCGCTTTGAAGGGTCGGAGATTTTCGTCGTTCGTGCCGAGAACTGGAAACGCCCAACTGGGAAAAGTTGCAGCGTTTACCTGAAGGGAATTCGTTCGGTGCCTGATGGCGCCGTGATTCCTCATTCACTCGAGAGCTTGTATCAGTCGCTGCCGATGACTCAGGCTCCTGACCTGCCGCCATGGGAGCCGTTCCGTGAAGAGGATCGCAAAGCGATTGAAGAGTGCGATGAGTTTCCCTGCCTGGTCAAACTGACCAAGCGCGAAAACCGCGATCTTCAACAGACCCGAAAAGATCTGCGTAAGAAGATGTGGCAGGCACAGACCATGGCCCGTGGAGACCGATATCGTAAAATCGGAATTCCAGAGGGCTATGAGGATTCCGGTTTTCCCGTCGAGCCCTGGTCTCGCTTAGAGAAAGAGGGACTTGTTCCGCTTCAGCCGCGAAAAGGCGATGTTGAACTTCTGATGCGGACTCTGCACTTTGGCGACGGACGCATTCGTCCTATTCGCCAGATTTTAGATCGCCGCCACGCTATCGGAGAGCAGCAATCCGTCATGTGGGGACGCGCTGTGTATTCGGATCACTATCTGGATAGCTGGGGCGAGATCATGATTCTGGATTGCCCGAGTGAATCCGGGCCACTGCGCTTGGTACATGGTCTTTGGGTAGACCTCGATCTGCTCAAAGGCGGCGGTATCTTCGCGCGCCTGACTCGCTGGAAGGCGCGGAATGCGTTTATTGATCAGGGGCAGAAGTACCTCGATTCGGTCGCCGAGTACGTGCAGAAGAAGTAAGGGTTCTTACTCCGGTTTCCGGGTTATTGAAGTGGTTCACGTAGGTTCCCCTTTCAGACAAACCCCGCCTCGGGGTCAGTTAAGGGGCGGGGTTTGTCTGAAAGGGGAACCTACGTGAGCGCCTGAATGGTGCGAAACCGGAGTAAGAACCCTTACTTCTGCTGCGCGGGATTGGCGCTGCCAATGAGGTGAAGGCGGGGAGGGTGGAAGCCGAAGAGTAAGGCGGGGAAATCCGCGTTGCGTCTATCGGCATACGTCATATTACTGTCGCTCGTCTTCGGGAGTGCTCTTCCGGCGCAGGCTCGCGCGGAAAGTCCGAGTAGTCGCGAAACCGGCAGCATCGAGATCGCGCTGCAGATGCGGACGATTCTCGCTGAGGCGGTGGCAATGACGCCGCAAGCACAGATCGACGGGCTGAACGAGACCACGGGGCCTGACTATTTGAAATCGATTACCGCTCGCGCGCTGGATGGTGGATTGAAGTCTCAAGTCGAGGCCCAAGCTCGGAAGAGTGGAATCGCGCGCATGGCGGCGCGGTTTAAATGGAAGAGTCTCTGGGGGAGCGTTGAGGCATTGGGTTCTCAGCTGAGAATTACGGCCCGTCTGAAAGGACGAACCATCGCGATCCTTGCCGTGACCGGTGCCGTGGTGAAGACCGCGCACTTCGTGACTTGTCTGGCGATCGGGCGCCCCGAGCTGATTCCTCTTACTTCATCGTTTGTCCCGGGGCCGCTGCCTATGATGACCGCGGGGGCTGCGATCGCTAAATTATTGGAACGAAAAAAGCAGCTTCTGATTTATGGCGGAGCCGAGAACCTCGCGGCGGTAGATGCTTCGCTCAAAGAAGCCAGAGAACGTCTGGGGCTGCTTTCTCCGGGCGATCTTCTTATCCCATTCACAGTCGACGAGACTCAGTCTCTTGCGTTGGTTGCACGACAGTCCGGGTGGCTTGACCGAATCAAAGGCTTTTTCGGAAAACCGCCTACGGGCGTCGATTTCGACGGGTTTTCCGAGTTTGCTCGTGAGCAAGGCGTGGCTGCAGAGTTTCTCACGGGCTTGAAGCGGTTTGAGCTTCCGATTTCAGTGAAGATGCTCTGGGTGCTTCAAGAGCTCGAGACGATTCATGGAGTGGAGACCGCGGTGTTGATCGGTAAACGGTTTCCAGACAGCGTGGTGGCTCGCGAGCTACCTGAATTGAGCGAGGCGTGGGTGGGTCGAGTCCTCGCGCTCCGCGGCTCTAAGTCTCTATCCGAGCTTCTTCACTCGCTTTCGGATCCGATTCCGGACCTAAGCACTATAATGAGCAGTGACCTTGCGGTGATTCGGGTTTGGAATCGCCTCGTCGTTCCTTCGCTCGCGGAAAATCTCGAGCGGGGAGTGAGCGTGACCCAGTTCCGAAAACTTCTGCAGGCGTCGCTTGCACTTCAGGCCCAGATCGAGACCGGTCGCGCCGCAGAGCACTCGGTCCTCGAGCAGCTGCAAACCCTGGTCAAAGAGATCCAGGCATCTCAGGATTGCGAGCAGCCGCTGATCCCGACGGCCGTCTAGGCGAACGCCCCCTTTGCGCTTCTCCTCATCCGAGATGCCCATTTCAGACAACCCCGCCCCGGGGTCAGTTAAGGGG
>FSTS01000233.1_pt1 | contig 14035 bp, 11 predicted proteins | sample 1636961 | NCBI WGS metagenome assembly FSTS01 (sample SAMEA3914819, study PRJEB12502) | metagenome | biome: forest; material: soil | place: Canada | collected 2010-06-26 | depth 0.3 m
GTCAAACCACCGATCAGCCCCGCCGCAAAATGGATCGCTATTGCGCTCATGGGAACGTTTGGAATGTTCCTTCTTTTCGCGGTGTTTCTGATCACCCGGTTCTCGCCGATCATCCACGTCGACAAGGATAAGGAAAAGGTCTCGATTTTGGGAGGCTTGATCCAGATCGATGGAGACGGCGACTTCGAACTCGACAGTGCCTCGGCTACCAAACATTCGTTTGAAGGATCAAGTCTCGTGGCTTCCGGCGGCGCGGTTGAAGTGAAGTTCCTGAATGGTAAGTTCGAGGTTAAGAGTGCCGACGACGTTACGTTTCGATGGAAGTGCCGGGCTGGAAAAGCCACCGATGCGTCGGTGGCGAGCGGTACGATTGCGCCCGTCGAACCGGTAACTACTCCGAACGGAGTGCTGGTTGATTTGAGCAAGTACGCCGGAGCGAAGTGCGAACTCATGGTCCCCGCAGGGGCCCGCTTTTCGATCAATGGATCAAACGGGAAGCTGACCTTTGAAGAACCTCATTTTTCGATCAACGCGAATCTAACGAACGGCGTAGTGGCTTTCGAGCCGGCCGTTGGCGAAAACTACCGCTACTCGGTGGGCGTGACGAACGGGAAGGCGGATTCTTTCCTCTCTTCCGACCAACCCGATGCACACTTAGTATCGATCCATTTGGTAAACGGTAAGCTGGAGCGGAAGGACTAAAGCGATGACTGATCAAGCACTGGTTTTGAATTATTCATCTCTCAGCCGAAGAGCGCTTGCCTTGGTTCTAGACTCGATCATTTTGGCGATTCCCTGCGCCGTTATGGGGCATATCATTCCAGTCTTGGGTGGATTGGTCGTCGCATTCTTTTACGCGCCGGTGCTTGAGTCATCTGAAATCAGGGCGACGATCGGTAAGAGTCTGATGGGCATTCAGGTCACCGATATGAACGGTGGGCGTATCAGCTTTCGCGCGGCCTTGATCAGGAACATTCTCAAGGCGGTTTCGTCGCTCCTACTTTTCCTTGGGTTTGTGGTCGCACTTTTTACCGAGAAGAAGCAGACCCTTCATGACCTGATCGCCGACACCCTTGTGGTCTACGGCAGGAGTCCGCGCCCGATCGGCGATGCGTGGATGAGCTGTGTCCGCGAACTTTTTAATATGGAAGCTTCCCCAGTTTCCGAGCTCGAGCGTCTGCAGGCGCTTCGCGACCGTGGGGCGCTGACGGAAGAAGAGTTTCAAGAGCAGAAGCGGAAGATCCTTTCACGCGAGCGCTGAGAGGCCGGGCCGGCGAAGATCTGCTGAACACCTATAAATGAGGACGTCGGCCGAGAATTCGCGTGCTTCAAAGTAAATGAAGGTGCGCGCCTTACCTGAACCCGGCGCGCACCTTCATTTACTTTGAAGCACGCGAATCCCCGGCGGAAGCCCTCCAGACTTTTGATAGTTGTCTAAATCTTAGTCAATTCACCGAAATCCTGTGGTTTATACCATGCTGATTTAATTAGTGTTTTTCGGTTTCTTAAACTGGCCCAAGAAGTGAATTATCCCTCCTAACTAGAGTTATTTCTTAGGAGCGACAATGATCAAGAGACGTAAAGTTTTGTCGGGTCAGGTGAGTGCGGTTGCCTTAGGTGCGATCGCCGCTGTGACAATGGCTGGCGCATTCGCCGCCGAAAAAATTTCTGAAAAGAACCCCGCGGTCGCATTCGACCAGGTCTCCTCGGATATCCTTAAGGGTAGCCAAGGTCTATTGAAGTTGAATTCCGACAAGAGCTTGAATCTTGCTGGAGTCCAGTTCCGATTGGTCGACGGACCAGCGACCTACTACACGCTGGGCGAACATGCCCGCGACCCAAAGTTCAATCAGCTTCTGTTTCAGACCGACGTACGCCAGTACATCGCTTCTGAAAACACGACCGACTTCCTTGAAGCCAAGCGCAGCTACTACTCGCGTTTGAACTTCGACTTGGACCATCAGCGCCACGAGCGCCTCTATCCTTACCTTTTTGACTGGAAGAGCTTGAACCACGCTCCGATTCGCGAGCTGAAAGAGCCGATCGAAGTCTATGCGAAAGAGATGAAGTACACGGGTCCAGACACCGATTCGAAGTACTTTGATCCGAACTTCCAAAAAGAACTCGATGAAATGAGCCAGACCGAGCTCAGTCGCGGTAACAAGCTGACTGTACTCCCGAACGGAAATTCTCAGATCGAGAAGATTCGTCAGGTCAAAGCGGCTAAACACTTTATCTTCGCTGCCGTAATGGCTTGGGAATGCGATGAGGGTGCATTGCCCCTGATCGATGCCATGATCGAGAAAAGAAAAGAAGGTCTCGACGTTCGTATCATCATGGAGAAATTCTATCCTGATACGGTCTTCAAGGCCTGCTACAAGCGCATGGAAGAAGGCGGAATTGACGTTGTTCGCCTGACGGACAAGTTCAAATACAAGTTCGCCTTCATGCACAACAAGTTCTTCACCTTCGATGGAACCACCGGTATCATCGGCGGTCAGAACATCGCGCACTTTGAAACTCTTTCGGACGGTTTCAACCATTACAATCGCGACACCGATCTTCTGATCGAAGGTCCAGCCGCGGCTGATATCCTCGAGAACTTCATTGATCTCTGGGAAAATCATGTGAACCGCCGCTTTGTTTCTACCGAGAAGCACTCGAGTGCTTATCCTTACCGCTCTCTGTTGAAAGAGCTTCGCAACCAGCAGGTCATGGACGGCAAGCGCGGCCAGATGCACTACGCTGATTGGCTCTCGAAACCTGAGACCCGCATGGACGGCCTCTGCCGTATCGCGATTCAACGTCCTTACGGTCGCAACTTCTTCTTGGCTGATCTCTACGCCAAGTATTTCGATGCTGCGAAACATCATGTCGTGATGACTACGCCAGACATGCACTTCGACGCGGACGATGCGAAGAAGATCAAGTCACCTAAGACCACTGGCTTCTATAAGAACGTACGTGAAGCCGCGAAACGTGGCGTGCGAATTGACCAGATCTCCAACGGCCGCGATGGCGGTTGGGGCGAGTTCACCGCGCAGCTTCGTGAATGGTCTAACGAACAGGAAGACAAAGGTCACCCAGGCTGGGCAAAATACTGGGCCCGCAAAGAAGAGAAGCAGACGGTTTCCAAAATCGGTGAAACTCGCGAACTTCTCAAAATGCTGAGCCAGACCCCGAACTACTTTACCTGGACCCACTTCCAGTACATCCACGCCAAGCAGATCCTCTGGGATAACATCATCTCGGTGATCGGCAGCGTGAACCTCGATAACACCGCTCTTGATCGTAACCACGAAGGCGCCGCGATCTGCATGGACGAGTCTCTCGCCGCGCAGATGCGTAACCTCCTGACCCTGGACCTGATCAACTCGACTCCAGTCGTCAGCAAGAACGGCGAGTAATAGACACCTTCCAGTCTGAACCGACACCCTCGGGGGAAACCCCGGGGGTGTCCGTATTTTGCAGTGTCAGCTTCATGCCCTCAGACACGTCTAAAGAAAAGAAGTCGCCGGCCGTGAGTCGCCCGCCTCAGGATCAGAATGAGATCGAGAGCCGCAATGAACTTGAGGCTATGATCGACGAGGTCGTGGACGAAACGTTTCCAGCAAGCGACCCACCGGCTTGGGGTGTGGCTGTGAAGCGCCAGGAACGCTTAATGAGAGAGCATCTCGAAAAAGACCGGAAAAAGCGGGCGGCCTAGGTTATAGCCTGAGCTGCTTGAAGTCTTTTGCACGCTATTCATCTCATCTTGTAGCCGCTTGGTTCTTTCTTGTTCTTCTCAGCGGGGCCCGTAGCGCGCTCGGAGCCGAACCGTCAGGTGTACCGTCTCCTACGCCTCAAAATATCACGGCCGAGGCCGACGCGCCCGTCAGCGAGCACGAGTGGATTCACATCGAACGCTATAAGCCCACTTATTTTCTGGTCGGTCACCCCGACGCCAAAGTTCAGCTCAGCTTTAAGGTCGAAATTATTAAGGGCGCGAATTTCTACGGTGCCTATAGCCAACTGATGATTTGGGACATCTTCAAAGAGTCCTCGCCATTCAGGGATCTGAACTACAATCCGGATTTCTTCTATCGAATTTCGACGGGGCCCGCCCGGGGCTATATTTACGATATCGGAGTCTTTGAGCACGAGTCGGACGGACTGGCCGGAGCCGAGTCGCGCGGCTGGAATCGGAGTTATTTTCGGGTCTCGAAAAATTATCGCTTTGGAGAAAGTACGGTAGCGGGCTGGAGCTTTAAAATCTGGGCGGCGTGGTACCTTGAGCCGACCAACCCGAATCTTTTGAATTACCGCGGCCTTTATGAAGTGCAGCTGATTTTGAGTTCATTTCTGGCGCCACTGATGGACGTCGATGACGTGCTTTTCAGGCTCTACCCGGGAGGCAAGTCGCGCGTGAATCCCTTTGAGGGCGGTCAGGAGCTGACTCTCAGAGGAAAGGTTTCGTCGAGAAGGCTTTTGCTTCCCACCGCGATTCAGATTTTTCACGGTTACGCCGAAAACTTGCTGGATTACAGCAATGAACACTGGGGAGTCCGAGTCGGTCTGTCGTTCTGACGCGGGCCCCGATTCGAGTCACGATTGCGGACAGTCGTAGCCGCCCTGAGGCGCGGATTCGTCGCTCATCCAAAACTCGAGAAGCCCGTCGACGAGGTCCGCGTGGCGAACGACGGGTGAGCAGACGCGATGGCCTTTGAGAAAAACACGCTTCACGTAATCGCGATGCGTTTTCTGGCCGTAGGCACGGATTTCGAGCCGATGCCCGTTTCCAAGATCGACCCACGCGTGTTCGACTTCTGGCGAGCCCAGCCAATAGTTTTCGGTTCCCGCTTGAGGATAGAGCCCAAGAGCCGCGAGCACGTACCAAGATGAAAGAGCGCCAGCGTCGTCATTTCCTGGAATTCCGCCCGGACCATTTCCATAGCGGGTTCGAAGTGCCCAGCGCGACCACTGCTGAGTGAGCTCGGGGTGACCTGCTTCATTAAACAGAAACGGCGCGTGGAGATCGTGTTCGTTTCCTTGCCAGTAGTTCGGGCCAGGATTGATCGCTGAACCCAGCATCGAAGCGCCTTCCATGAAGGCGGTCAATTCGTCGGTAAAAGGTTCGGATCCGCCAAAGAGCTCGATCAAGGCTTTCGGAGCGTGAGGTACGCTGAAGCGCCACTGCTTGGCGCTGCCCTCGGTGTAGGCCGCGGCCTGTTTAGGAAAAATGAACGAGAGCAGATTCGGATAGAGAGGCTGAAACGCGCCCGCGGTGTTTCTTGGGCGGAAGTAGCGAGTTTCCGGGTCCCACACTGCGTGGTAGCGCTGAGAATAGGAGTCGAATTCGCTCGCGGCTGACTGATCGCCGAGCGATTCGGCAAGGCGTGCAGTTGCGAAATCGGCCCAAGCATATTCCAGGGTTTTACTGACAGAGTCGCCCACTTGATCACTGGGGCAGTAGCCCGTGAAAAAGCAAATCGACTCGCGACCCGCCACTCCCGGAGTCGGGTTCAGTGTCGACTGTCGCATCAAGCGGAGTGCTTCAGACCACTCACCGGAAGTGAGGAGTTCTGGGTGCTTTCGGAAGCTTTCTGAAAACAGAAAGTTCGCAGGCGAACCGAACATGCTGGCGCCGTCACCCGCGCAGGAAGGCCAGAGTGGAAATCCGCCTTGCGCGCGCGCCATGGCAAGCAGGCTCTTCAGCGAGTCTCGCTGAATCTCGGGCGCGATGAGTGTGTAGAGCGGATGTGTGGTTCGGAAGGTGTCCCAGAGTGAAAGATCGGTTCGGTAGGTGAATCCATCCGCGTGGCCAATTTGATGTCCGAAGCCTAAGTACTCTCCGCCGGCCTCGCTCCAGTTGGTAGGCATGAGCGCAGAATGATAGAGCGCAGTGTAGAATCGGCCCTTCTGTTCTTCATTCCGGGAATCGATCTGAATTCGCGCGAGCGTGTTTTCCCATTCGGTCTGTGCTTCGCTGGCAAGCGTGTCGAAGTCCTTGCTCGCCGGGACTTCTGTCTCGAGACTTTGCCGTGCGTTTTCCACGCGGATCTGGCTCACGCAAAGGCGAACCGTCGCTGCGCCTTTTCCAAAGCTTAGCCACGCGCCGACATCTTTACCCGCCGCGGACTCATTTGGCGCAAGCTCGGTTTCGTCGCGCCAAAGCCGGGTTTTCGATGGGGCCGGTGTTACGGTCGCGGTGAAGTAGGTCGTGAGCCCCCCGGTGCGCGAGGAAAATGTTTGCGCGGTAGTAACCTGACCTGCGAGCGTCAGAGCATCTTGGGCTGGGCTGGCCGAGAACCCGGCAGCGATTTGGGCAGCGAGTGCCTCGCCATCCGGATCCAGCTGGCTTGCGCCGTCTACGAGAAGATCAAAAGGCTGGTCGGAAGAGTAACGGTGGACCGCGCAGTGTTGGGTTGCCGTGACTTCCGCCAGGATCGATTCCGTTTCGAGGTAGAGGCGGTAGATTCCTGGATGGGCTTCTTCATGTTCGTGGATAAATGCAACCGCGTCGCGACGCTGCTTGAGCGTGCGAATCGGAGCGTGAGGAAGAATGCGGAACTGGCCGCCTTCGAAGGCCCCGGTCCCCGAGAGGCGCAGATGACTGAATCCGCGAAGCTCGTCGTGGGCGTACGAGTAGCCCGAGGTCGCAAGCCGAGCCTTGTTCAGTGGCGACAATACTCCCGAAAAGCGGGTATCCGGCCCTACGCGCACCATGCCCCACGGACGGCTTGCCGCCGGTGAAGTCATTCCGCCCACATAAGGAACGCCACCCGTGCCGACGAATGGGTGGACTAAGTCCGTGAGGGATGCGCTTTGTGCTTGGGCCGGAAAACCGTCTTTTGCGCTAACGAGTCCACTGACTGTTCCAGTGACTGCAATCGCGAGGAAAACTCGGTGTCTTAGCTTGCTCGCCATAGAGCTGGGCATCCCCGATCGGGCGCGGGAATTCAATCACGGAATTGGGGTGTGATTGAGGGAACTAGACTGGCGGGGGATCGGCTCCCAGCAGGCTTTGAAGTCCTTGAGATTTCGGTTTTGGAAGACTCTACAGAAGTAGAGTTGCCGGTCAATGGGGCGGCGTCCCATAGGGGCTAAACTCTACTTTTGTAGAGTGCGTCCGGTTGCTCCCATAACGGACCGAATGGTTCGTGCCCCATGGAGTTGCTCGCCAAACCCGCTAAGAAGTCGGCTCTATTTGAAATGGATTTGGAACAGGGATTGCGATGCGGCCCCCAACGAGGTCGACGGGTTTGGATTATTCACAGAAAGCGAAACCAGTGGCATTCAATCTCGGGCTCCAATCGATGTCGCCGCATCAGCCCTGGCGCGATCGGGAATTCTGCGTGCGAACATGGGCGATTCTTCGCTGCGAGTTTCCGAAAGTTTTTGCGGCGGTTCTCATGCCGGATCATCTTCATGTGGCTCCGACTTTCGACGACCCTACTGAAATTCGAGCCAGATTCGCACGAGTGCAGGGAGACCTAACACGACTCGTCGGCCGAAAAATTTGGAAACCCTCGAGCCCACCTGAGCCAGTTCTGAATTTAAAACATCTCGCGCGATTGGTTCGCTATCTGCACCTTAACCCCTGTCGTGACTCGCTTTGCCCGGATCCGCTGGAATGGGAGTGGAGTACACATCGGGACTATCTGGGAGCGTTGCCGACCCTTGGGTCCAGGCGGACCGCACTTTGAACTCACTAGGCTTTACGGGCCCGAATCGATTTCGTCCCTTTCATGCTTATGTATCCGGCGATCCCAGCGTATCGATTCGAGGAACACCCGCTCCAACGGTTCGCTCCGGTGGATATGTTTTCGGCCTAGACGCCTTAGAGTTCGCTGCAACGGTTGCACTGCGGACTTCAAACGATGCCTTTCGAGAGAAAGGACGTAACCGCGCGTTGCTTCTGCGTTCCCTGTCAGGCGAGTTTCGGAACTCGAAGGCGGAGCTGGCGAGGTTTTTCGGTGTGCATCGTTCGGCTCTCACGTTTCCGGATGGAAAGATGATGATAGATCGAAAGGCGACGCCACGTTCGACAAAGGAAGCCCGTTCGCCTGAGGAGAGTCTGGCTCGCGCGATTCGCGTTTTACTCTCGGACCCGAGGTTGATGCGTGAGGGGATAAACCCCAAATGAGAGAAGCAGACAAGAACTATGACTATGATTGATTCAGAATGGACCAACTCTACAGAAGTAGAGTTCCGGGTCGATGGGGCGGTGGCCCATAGGGGCTTAACTCTACATTTGTAGACGGCACAAACTAAGGACGGCACAAACTAAGCGACCGGGCACGGTTTACCGACGACGTTTTCTTGGATCGTCTGGAGGTGAAGTATAACAATATCGCCGCCCGCCGCTCTCGGGTGCGCGGAAATAATTCGATACGAGCGGCAAGAGAATTATCTCCACAACCGGAACTGTTCTCCACTAGCATCATCGGCCATGAAAACTATCCACTGGATGGTCGGAGCGCTAGCGTTGGTTTTGTTGGCAATGGGCGGAGTCTTTGGACTTCAGAGCCATCAAGCTTCCTCGCACGCACGCGAAATGGAAGTTCTGCTTGAGCGTGTGGAAATCGCGCAGAGCATGCCGATTTTGCTCGAACAGTATCGCCTGAAAAACGGGAATTTCAGAAAGATGTCCGAACCGGAAATCGCTCGCGCGAAGTCTGACCTTCGTTCGGGAGTGAGCGGTGCACTGGATAAGCTCAGCGCGCTCGATGCCACCGCTTCAGAGCTCGAGCAGGGTAAAGAGATCGACAAACAGCTGGAAGACTTCATGGTCTTTAGCGCGAAAAAAGAGCCGACTCTTTTCCTGAGAAATATCTACACGCTGCCTGAAGCCAAGGCTCAACACGAAGCCATGATCGAGGCGCTTTACAGCCTACGCGACGCTGCACGCGCGCGCTGGCAGGATCGCCAGACTCATTGGGCGGCGCTTTCGCAGCGCTACTCGGTTGTCTTCGGTGGGCTTGCCGCCGGAGCGCTCGCGCTCCTGGGCGCGCTGATGCTGGGTGCGTTCTTCGTCTTCACCCGTCCGCTACGAAAACTTCTGGTTCGCGTGAAAGAGCTTCGAGTCGGAAGGCTTTCGTTCAAAGGCTCTTCGAAACAATCGAAGTCTAGCGCTTCCAACCTCAGTGGCGGTTTTGCTGAAGTCGAGCAAGCTCTCGACGGACTGGCCACCACGGTCGATCTTCAGCGCCACGAACGTCGTCAATTCGTTCAGGCGATTGTCGAAGATCTGAAAACCGGTTTGGTTCCGCTTCAGACCAGTTCCGCACTTCTGGGAACTGCGAATAACCAGCTCGACGACGACACCCGTTTGGCCGCTTCCGAGACGGTCCGTCGTTCATCGGTAAGACTAGGCGCAACGCTTGCCGATCTCGACGATGCGACCCGGCTCGAGCAAGACGGCGTTCGTCTGGAAGAGAAAGTGGTCGATCTTCGCGAGATCCTTCAGCGCGCCAGCCAGGCGCTCGGCGGAGTCGGCGCAAGCCATCTCTTTCAGGTCTTTGTTCCAAGTTCGCCCGTTTGGGCCTGGGTCGACGCTTCTCGTATCGAGCGCGCCGTCCTCGCACTGATTTCTAAACTGATGCTTCTGTCGCCTCAGGGCGGACAGATTCACCTGTCGCTTTCGCGCGTTCGCAAGGCAGGGGGAGTGCAAGACGGAGCCGAGCTTCGCGTTCACCCACCTGCCCCAGGTACGCTCGAAGGACCGGGAGGCGGCACTCTGCCCAGGGCTACTGGCCCTGAACAGGAGGTGCAGCGGCACTGGAGCAGCGAGAACGGCTTCGGCCTCAGGCTCGCTCAACGGATCGCCGAGGCTCACGGAGGAGCCCTCACCGCTGCTGGATTGCCTGGATCAAGTGTTCTTTTTTCGCTCAGACTGCCTGAAACGCGTTTGACGCCCGCAGCACGTCGCGGTGATTTCTCCCTTTCCGAACAGCCGGTTTCCTCTTAAATTGATTGAGTGACGAATAGTCGTGACGTAGTTGCCCGGGCTCAACTCGAGTTCGGAATCGTCGGTCGAGAGCGGGAGATAGGCACCATCAGCCTTGCGCTCTCCGCTGGCCGTCATCTTCTGATTGAAGGCCCGGTCGGAGTCGGGAAGACCGTACTTGCCCAGGCCGTCGCATCGATTCACGGTCGGAAGCTGATTCGCGTGGACGGTGATTCGCGCTTTACCGAGCAGAAGCTCACAGGCGTGTTTGATCCCGCTCGCGTGCTTCGTGAAGGCTATGCAGCCGACGCCTTTTTGGAAGGCCCATTGGTTCAGGCCATGCGCCAGGGCGCGGTCCTGTTTATCAACGAATTGAATCGAATGCCCGAGTCCGTGCAGAACATCCTTCTTCCTGTTCTGGACGAAGGTTTTCTTTTGATTCCGAATCTCGGAGAGATCCGCGCGGTCGCTGGCTTCCAGGTTATCGCGACTCAGAACCCACGCGAGTTCGTCGCGACGTCTCATCTGAGCGAAGCTCTGATCGACCGCATGGAATGGGTTTCGCTCAAGCACCAAAGTGCTGAAGAAGAGAAGTCGATCGTGACGGATCGACTCGGCGATCCAGTTGCCGATCCGCGCCTCGTCGCGTGGCCAGTCGAAGCGGTTCGTTTGACTCGTTCTCATTCGAAAGTGAAACGCGGAGCTTCGGTTCGCGCGGCGCTGGCGATTGCGAAACTTCTCCAGACTCGAATCGCGGAAAGCGGAGCTCCGTTCACCGACGAAGATTTCATCGTCTGTGCGCGCCTCGCTCTTGCCACTCGAATCGAGCTTCTCGCCGGCGTCACAACAGGTGATCAGTTCGAACGCAGTCTCGACGAGCTGCTTCGCGACCTGCTTGAGCAGGTAAAAAAAAACTCCTGAACTCGGTCGCTGATCCGATCCTGATCACCGAAAACGGTGGTCGGGTGCCTCTCGAAGAGGCGGTGAAGATTCACGCTGAAGGTTCGAGCTTTCATTTCTTCGCGGAACCGATGGGCTCGGTCGAAGTCCATGACGGAACCGGTTACGACCAGAAGCAGGCCTGGGACGTCGCGGTTCGTTTTCAAGACATCAAGCGCTACGCGCACGTCACTGACATGGCGAAATCCAAACTTCGGGCGCGCGCGGTTGCAGGGGTGCTTGAGCGTGCCAGAAGACTTGTGGGAACCGTAAGCGCACCCGAGCGGCCGGTGCTTCAGGATTGGAAGCAGTTCGTGGAAACTGGTTCGCGTGGCGAGCTGGATATCGATGCGTCGATCGCCGAAGGATTCACTGGAGAAGGAACGGATCTCGATCGTCTTCGTTTTGAGTCGCGAGAAGAGAAGCGACGCCCGTTGGCCGTGGTGATGGATGTCAGCATGAGCATGAAGGGCGATAAGCTTGCCCATTTGGCGCTCTCCGTAGCAGCCATCGTCTTGTCGGTGCCGAGCGAAGCGATGGGCGATCTTTGTCTGATGGGCTTTGATTCACGGATTCGTTGGGTAAAGCGTTTTCGTGAAACCGTTCGAATTGATGAAATCGTCGAGCGTGTTCTGGACCTTCCCGCCGGTGGATTTACCAATATGGAACTCGCCTTCACCGAGATTCGCGAAGAACTGGAGCGTGCTGGTCACCCTCGTGGCGCCGTACTTCTGGTAGGCGATGGCAAGTACACCGAGGGGGCTGATCCGCTTCGTTTCGCGTCTGATTTTCGCTCGTTACACGTTCTGAAGATCGGCCGTGATATCGGCGGGCGTGATCTGCTTCGTGAGCTTGCAGACCGAGGAAGGGGCGGGTTTTTCGAAGCGAGAACGTACGCTGATCTTCCAAGAACTTTGTACGATGCGATTCGCGCGTCCCAGAGGTAAACTTTAAGGCGTGATGAAGCACACCTTTTCCAGCCTCGTTCTTTGCACCGTGTTCTGTTTCATCTTTTCAGGAATGGCTCGCAATGGCGACGCCAAGAAGCCGGCCCGCAAGGCCCGAGTCTTCGTTGTTTCTCCAACCGGTGATGATCGCGGCGGCGACGGTACAGAGGCGCGCCCCTTCGCGACCCTTGGGAAAGCGGTCGAAGACCTGATCGCAGGCGATCAGGTAAGACTAAAACCGGGAACGTATCCGCACACTCAGGTCGTGGTTCGGGCGCAAGGAACAGAGTCCGCGCCGATTTGGATCACAGCCGATTCCGGCGCAAGCGTGACCTTGGTGGGTGAGGGCGTGAAACAAGGGCGGCTCGATGAAGCCGAAGACAAGTCCAAGATTCCGGCGGTACTCGACGTTCGCGAAGCGAAGTACGTCACGATCGAGAATCTTGAGGTCACCGACTCCCCCGGATATGGAATCGGCGTCTGGGACTCTGAGAATATTTCAGTTCGGAAATGCCGAATTCATCACATCTGGAGTCGAGGGCTTGGGGGGAGCGGGGCTCATCTGCTTTTCGAAGAAAACGATATTTATGACGTCGTTCTTCAGAACGAAGATGAATCCGTGTTCGCGGCGCAGGACAAAGGTCAAGTACGCTATTGGTCGGCAGCCGCGGCAACCTGGTACCGGCCCGGCGGCACCGCAAGCCGCGACATCACGTGGCGGAAGAATCGGATTCATGAATCGTGGGGCGAAGGTTTGACCGCGCTGATGGTCGACGGCGCCAAGCTCGAGGGCAACGAGGTTTTCAATACCTATAGCGGGCTAATCTACATCGATCATTCCAGAAACGTCGTCGTCGACTCCAACTTCATTTATCATAGCGACCGCAAGCGCGTCAGACGTGACGAGAAAGATGTTTCGCCGGGAATCTATTTCGCGTCTGAGGGATACAAGGGAATCGGGGGGTTCGAGATCGAGAATATTCAGATCACGAGAAACGTGATTGTGAACGTCGGTGTGGGTATCGGGTATTGGAGAGACCCGGGCAATCCGGTTAAGAACACTTACAAGAACGTGCTGATCGCCGGCAATCTGGTCTACGGTCCTTCGATTATTACGGTGAACATTCCGAGTCCTTCAAGCCCTTCCGTTGGAGCTTCGAATCGAATCAGCGGCAATATCCTATTTGAACCGCTCTATCTCTGGCGCCTGAATCCAGAGCCAGTAACGCTCAGACTTGAAAATCCAGAGCTTTGGTCAGTTGAAGGAAATCTCTTCGTAAGGCCCGTTCCGGCAGAGCTCACGTCAAAGCTCTCCGTGTTTTCGGCGAACATCATTATGGACCCCAAGCTTTCTGACCCGCACTCCGCTCTTCCGATGCGAATCGAAAGCTTTCGCCCGAGGTGCGACTCACCTGTTTGGAAGGCCAAAGGCGGTCCGATCGGGCCTTGGAAAGATTGCGCGGAGAAGCGTGACGAGCCGGCCAAAGTTCGGTAGAAAGCGCTTATGAGCAAACTCTTTGGCCAAAATGATCCGCGTATTGTCGCTTACTTCGAAAAAGAGTTCGCGGTGCATGATCCGGTACTCGAAGAGATTCGAGATCGTTCCGCCCGCGCGGGACTTCCTAATATTCATGTCGCCGTGACCGACGGACTTCACCTGGAAGTTCTTACGCGCGCGTTTGGCGCGAAGAAGGTCGTCGAAATCGGTACGCTCGCAGGCTATTCGGGCGTTTGTATTCTTCGTGCATTGCCGAAAGACGGGAAGCTCTACACATTTGAATATGAAGCGGCTCACGCAGATGTCGCTCGCGAGACCTTCAAGAAAGCAGGTGTCTCCGCTCAGGTCGAAATTCGAGTTGGTGCTGCGATCGAAAAGCTGCCCGAGATTGAAAACCAGGGGCCGTTTGATCTCGTTTTCATCGACGCGGACAAAACAAGTTACCCGGCATATTTCTCGTGGGCGGCAAAGAATCTGCGCTCGGGCGGCGCGATTCTGGCCGACAACACGTTTGCGTGGAACTCGATTGCAGATCAAACGTTCGAAGATGACGAGACCCGCGACGCGGTTCTTGCACTGCGCGAGTTCAATCGTCTGGCGGCCCACGATCCGCGCTTCCGTTCGACCATCCTTCCGACGGGCGAAGGGCTGACTTTGGCAGTGAAAAAATGACCCGGGGTCATTTTTAAGCGGCTTTTTTCTTCGCGCGTCGATCGAGCTCAA
>FSTS01000226.1_pt1 | contig 13796 bp, 12 predicted proteins | sample 1636961 | NCBI WGS metagenome assembly FSTS01 (sample SAMEA3914819, study PRJEB12502) | metagenome | biome: forest; material: soil | place: Canada | collected 2010-06-26 | depth 0.3 m
GCCTAAGCACGCGGGCCACGAGTAAGCAGTAACGAGTAAGCAGTAACGAGTAAGCAGTAACGAGTAAGCAGTAACGAGTAAGCAGTAATGAGTAAGCAGTAACGAGTAAGCCGTACGACTTACTGCGGGGGCGGCAGGGTCACGTCAATACGGACCCAGTCGGGATGGCGCGCGTGAATATCCTTCCAATAGATTGGAAGATAGCCAGGCGGTTCCTGGTAGAGAAAAACAAGGGTTTTGTCGAATCCGATCGCAACCGGGACTCCTGATGTTGGGTCTTCCAAAAGAAGCCCGCGGTGGCTCTTCAGCTTTTCTTTGAAAGCTTCATCGATTGCGAAGGGTTGAGTTTCGTCGAAATCGGGGATGTGTTTTTTAAGAGACAGTGGGGATCTAAAGGCGTTCCCCATAGCAGCTGAAAACTTGTCGATATCACTGATACGAAGGTGATCAGGAAAAGACTCGCTCGATAGTTTATAGAGACGAGTCAGGTAGTCGGAGAAAGCCTTGCCTTCGGCCGCCTGAGTTCCGCCGAGCATTCTTCGGTACAGAGTTCCAACGAGATAATTTTGTGAGGTTGCTACTTCGAGGTTCGTGAATCCGGCATTCGCGAGAAATGCGTAGAGGCCCTTCTTAAAGAACATGGCCACCGCGCCGGGTAGGCCCTTTCTCATTTGGCTGGGATGAAGGTTGGTCCTACCAGCTATCGGGTTTTGAAGCAGGAGTTCTTCGACGACCACCGATTTCTCGTCCCGCCCGGCCCAGAATTTGAGGTCAGCGATTTCGAATTCGGTGAAAACTTCGGATTTATTTTTGGGCTCAACGGAAATAGAAAGATGTCCGTGCTTTGCCGAGCGATGAAAGCTGAGTTTGAGCTTAGGATCAAAGCCCACCGCCCGGAGTTCGGTCAAATAGGTCTCAGGTAGAAAGTCACTGAGCTGAAACTTCCGCATTTTCTCGAGCTGAGAAGGCGACCAACGTGCCGAGGCAGCAAGGGGCGAAGCGAGCAGGCTGTCGCATTTCTTGGAAGAAATGGCATAGGTATTCTTCGGGAGCGCCAGCAAAGATAGCAGTGAGAGAAGCGCGAAGCCCTTCATGCTTTTGTAGAGTAAATTACGGGTGCACCACGGGGCAAGCGATGGTTCGGCTAGAGTCAATCTAGCCCCAGTTGGTTAAAGGTCGGTTACGAAACGCTCCAGTACGAGTCATAGAAGCGCCTTCGGCGTGATTTGGACGCGGCACGACACTTGCTCTGCTCCCGGAAGCTTTCGTTTCTTGGAGAACAAATCATGCGTCGTCAAATTCAGGTTCTGGTTTCAGCTTTAGCGCTTCTCGTTTCCGCACAGGCTGCATGGGCAGACTATAGCTGTGGGGACATTCCGAGCTTTGAGTCTCAGCTCAGGGATCTTCAGGCTCGGTGTAATACGCCGCCTCCGGCACCCGGAGTTTGTCGGGCTAAGGGGTACATGGGGTCGACCGTTGCCGAGGCGATCGCGGCCTGCTCGGGAGCCGGAACCCCGTATACTTCTGCCCAATGCGGGGCAGATCTGACTTGTCCAAGCTCGATCGGTTTCTGTCGGGCCAATGGTTATGTCGGTGATTCACCTGCAAATGCCCTGGGAGCCTGCTCTGGAGCCGGAACTCCCTACACGAGCGCTCAGTGCGGCGCTGCGATGACTTGCCAGGGAAACTACGGTTTCTTTCGCGCCTTGGGTTATATCGGCGATTCGCCGACGACTGCCGTGGCAGCTTGTTCTGGAGCCGGAACCCCTTACACCTCGCAGCAGTGTTCGGCCGACGTAAAATGTATCGGATCAGCCTACTTCTGCCAAAACTGGAACAAGTCGCGCCTGGATCGTGAACTCTTCGAAGGCGAGCTTGCGGATTAACGACCTCTACTTCAGTCGCAGTCCCATCGCGAAAACTGGAACACCCGGAAGAAATTCGATCTGCTCGAGCACCGAGAAGCCTTCTTTCTCATAAAAGTGCACGGGCTTCGGGCCGCAGTAAAGATGCAGGCCGGAAACGCCAGCTTGCGCGAGATCACGGGCTAGGCGACGCACGAGCAAACCACCGAGGCCTCGGCTTTGAATCGCGGGGTCGATGTTCACGTGAAGGTGCGCGGGGAATTCGGTTTCCAGGCTTTGCTGGGTTTCGCGGCTAAAACACTGATCCGGGGATCGCTCGCGTTTCAAAAGCCTTCGGCGAAAGCGCGTGGTGTCGGCGCGCGTTCGCAGAGAAGCGGGGAGGAGAGTGCTGATCGCGAGCGGAAGGTCATGCCGCCAAAACCGGCGGGTTTCAAATGTCGCGGTGACGGGACAACCCGTGATGTAGCCCGCGACCCGTCCATCAACCTCGGCGACGTAGGCCCACTCGGGGGCGAGCTTTTCGTAAGGACCGATCCACTGGGCTTCGAAGAAGGCGCGCTGGTCAGCAGGGACTCCCTGGCCGTCACGCGCAGTCGCGCAGCAGATCTCGCGGATGCGGGTCCAGTCGGCGGTGACGGCGGGGCGAATGATGGGGTGGGGAGTTGAATTCATGTTGAGCCGAGTTGGCAGTCAAAATAATGCCTCCCGGGCGTCCTGCTTGGCAAGGAGATGGGGAGGCGTTTTTGAGAACTCTACGAAAGTAGAGTTCCGGGTGGTTGGGACGGTGCCCCATGGGGGTTTAACTCTACATTTGTAGAGTGCGCGCAGGACAAGCAAAGCGGTCCCAGTGAAGTGGGGGCTCGGGAGTTTATTCGACACCCGGGAGAGCCATTCAGTCCATTTTTAGGACGGCGCCCCCACTAGGCAAGAAAATCCCCTTAAGCCCTGCTCACCGTCGTCCGATCAGACACTTGAGATGGACTCGACTGCACTTCTTTCGGCAAAGCCGAAATGGTTCAAATATCTGATGCGCGGGGTGGTGGGGCTGACTTTTGTCACGGCCATCACCGTACTGAGCGTTACCGTCGGTCCTCACGTCGTCTGGATGTTCAAAGGGAAGCCCGCAGCGAGCCACGCAGTGGACGCTGAGCTGGGTGAGCACGAGGCAGTGGCCGAGAATGGCAGCGCGGCTCATGGTGAAGCGCCAGCTGTGCACGGTGCCGCTACTCACGGCGAACATGAAACTTCGGCGGTGGCCCACGCTACCGATCGCGAAACGCCCACCGCTCATACCGAGCACACAGCGGTCCGCGGTCACGAGCCAAAAGTCATCGCGGTTCCAGGTACCGTTGAGCGCATCGCTCAGCGCTACATCGATGCCTGGTACAGCGTTCAGGCCAAGATCGACGGACTGAAACGCCTCGAACTTCAAAATCAGCTTCTTGCTCTCGAAAATGCGCAGCTCAAGCAAAGGCTCGCTTCTGATGGCTATCAGGCTCAGGCAAAGCAGGGCGAGGCCAGCACGGTCGTCGCCAAGCGTTCACTTGCGGAAAAAACCGGTTCTGAACTCGGCCGCACGATCGATCAGATTTCGTACACGCCTCCCGAGCTTTCGAGTGCTCAGCTTCTCACTTTGGCCGTGAGCTATTTCAAAGCACGCGAAGACGAGAAGGCTGCCGTCATTCTTCACCGTTTGACCGAGAGCGACGACCAAACGTTCCGTTCACCCAAAGTTTTGACCATGGCCGGTGTGGCCTGGTACCGGCTCGATAACTTCAAGCTGGCCGACGAGTATTTCGGGCGAGTGCTTCAAACTGAGGCGCAGGCGTCCGAGGAAACTGCCAGCTATACCGAGCCAGGAAAAGAAGATGCACTTCGCTATCAGGCGCAGGCCCGTCTTTGGCGCGGTCTTGTTGCTTTGAAGCTCGGTAAAGAGACGAAGGCCCAGTTCTGGTTTCGTGAACTGGTCGATCATCACCCGCATTCAACGGAAGCGAATTGGGTGAATAAGAATATTAACACGGAGGTGTCGCGTGAGCCGGCAACATCGGCGAAGCAGCATCAAGAGCACTAAGCGGCTCTTGCGCATCAGTCTTCTTGCGGTTTCCCTGGTTCTCGCTTCGAGCGAGGCTTGGGCAGGCGCACATTCCAAGACCTCCAGACACATTGCTACCGCCCCCGGTGATTACCATGTCGATTCGGGCGCCGCACCGTCAGCTCCTTGCGGAGTGATCGAAGATTTTGGCGGAAAAACCCAAGTTTTAGACGCGACTCGCAGCAACCTTCTCGATACCGACGTTCGTACCGCGCTTCCTTGCGGTGCCTGGGTTTCGACTGAAGAGGGTTGGGCCCGCATCGTTCATCGCGATGGCTACCGCATTACCATCGGTTCAAATACTTTCGTCGAGCTGACCGGTGATGAAACCGGAACGGCTGACCATCTTGTTCTTTATCGGGGTCAGGTCAAAGTTCGCGCCGGAGCTGGTGTGAGCACCGATGAACTCAAAGTTTCAACGCCGCATGCGAGAATGCGTATGCGCCGAGGCCAGGCGATCGTGCTTTTCTCGCAGGCCGAGCAAGAGACCCAGGTCATTACTCTCGAAAACTCGACGACTCTTGAAAACCGTTTCGAAGCCGCTAAGCGGGTGAAAATCGGGGAAGGCGAGGCGTCGTCTCTGAATTTCAAAGCGCTTCGCGTAATCCCTTCACTGCCGCAAGCCATCGCTTCGGCGACGGTGCGACAGAAACTGATCGACCTCAGGCTCGACGACCGCGCGAAGGGCGAGGCGATGCTCGCCGTGCGCCAGCGTCAGGCGAGAAAGTTTGCAAGCTGGCTTGCGCCGGATAGTGAAAACGGTGTGGCGCCGGTGCGTAAACCTGCCGCGCTTGCGTTCGAAAAAAGTGAATACCGTCGTCACCCGCCGCGTCGGGGAGACGAGCTTGCGAAAGATCATTGGACGAAGCGCCTTGTCGCTGGAGTTCAAGACGGTGAAAAAATTCTTCACCCTGACCGTTTCTACGGCCGCCCGGGTGAGGTGAAGCTGGTTGTTGAAGACGTTGCTCCGAAGACTCGTCCGGAAGACCGCGAAAAAGAGCGCCTGCTTCGCGAACTCTCGCAGATTCGAGCTGAGTGATGTCCGGCATCAAAAGGCGCTCGTTAGTTTGGGCCTTGGGTCTATTTGCCGCGATGAGCTGGGTTCAACCTCAGGTGTCGCTCGCTGGACCTTTCGAAATTTCCCTGGGCTTTAACTACAATCGGACCAATTATTCGGAAGGAAACTACACTTGGAGCCGTCGCTACGGCGCCTCGGTGGCTTACCACTTTTGGTCGACGTCGAGCCTGGAGTGGAGTTATGCCTTATCCGTCGAACGGACCGTGATCTCTGGACTTCAGGACACCACTTTCAATGACCAGATCTACAGCCTCAACTGGATTCAAGGCCTCTCGACGCATGATGCGATCTTCCAGCCTTACGTCAAAGGCGGCCTGGGTCAGCTCAATCGTAACGCCAGCGGGACTTATTCGGGCGGTGTTTCGCCTCCGCCGTTTACTGACTCACTCACTGGCGTTGTCGGTGCGGGAGCAAAAATCTTTCTCACCAAAAGTTTCGGACTTCGTTTCGAAGCAACGAGCTACATTCAGAATGCGGAACTTCGCACCTGGAAAGACAACTTGGGCTTCACCTTCGGCACGACGATCTACTTCTAAGACTCTTTTCGTCGCCTCGCTGCTATCGCTTGGGCTTGCGGGCTGCGCGAGTGGGTGCTCGACAGGTTATCTCTGGCAGGCGACGCGTGGGCAGCTTGCGCTGGTGAACCGCGCCAAGCCCATTGATGAGGTCGTGAAAAATGAAAAGACTCCGCCTCGGGTAAAAGACCTTCTCGAGCGGATTCCCGATATTAAGAGTTTCGGCGAAAAGAACGGCCTGAAGGCAACCAAGAACTACACCGAATACGTGCAGCTCGATCGGCCCTACGTTTCTTACATCGTGAGCGCCTGCGAAAATCTTCAGTTCAAGCCCATGCAGTGGAGCTTCCCGATCGTGGGAAGCGTTCCGTATCTCGGCTATTTCAATCGCCAGGACGCATTCGATTACGCCGCGGGCTTGCGGAATGAAGGCTGGGACGTCGACGTTCGTGGCGCGACCGCGTACTCGACTTTGGGTTATTTCAGGGACGCCGTGCTTTCATCGATGCTTTCGAGCGGCGAGGATGCGCTGGGCGATCTCGTCAACGTCGTGATTCACGAATCGGTGCACGCAACCCGTTACATTGGCGGGCAGTCGTTCTTCAACGAGAGCTTAGCGAGTTTCATCGCCGATGAGCTGACACCGGTCTATTTGAAGGAAAGGCTCGGAGCAAACTCGCCTGAACTTCGCGCGTATGTGGACGGAGAAGCCGAAGGTAAGAAGCGCGGAGAACGTTTTCAGGCTGCTTACCGCGAGCTCGAAAAGGTCTATGCATCGGCAGATCCGGCTGAAAAGAAGAAGGCCGAGAAGACACTCGTCTTCGATCGACTCAAAAGCGATTTGAAGATTTCACCTGAACGTCAGATCGGTAACTCGACGCTGATGCAGTTCCGCACCTACGGGACCGGGCGCGATGAGTTCGTAAAGCTCTACCAGGCCTGCGGTTCAGATTGGACGCGCTTCTGGAAGGCGATCAACAAGCTGAAGGAATCTTCGTTTGCGACGAGTCAGCAAGAGAACATCAGCAAAACGGTGCTTCCGCTTGCTGAAGGCTGTTGAGCGTTGACGTTTTTCTGACGACTGTCTTGTGGACCAAGAGCCTCCTAAACGGTCAATTTCATTCTGACTAATCCAGGAAGTTTGAAAAAAACCCGATATATAGGGGATGCGGGCCGCTGATTTTATTTGCTTAGTTTCTTTCGCGCTGCTGGTTTCGTGCGCGCCTTCGGCCTGGGCCGAAGATGAGGCGTCCCCATGCACCCCGGTCAGCGGCGGTGGACTTGAAGCGATTCGTTCTTTCGTTTCTACGACCATCAGTCCGCTCAAGAAGGCCTATTTAAATCTGCACCGCTTCGAGCTGGACCCGCTGAGTTCAAATCTCGCGTCGTTAGAAAATGAGGTCGACCCTCCTCAAAAGCGAGTGACGTTTACTTACTTGGTCCGAGGGGATTCAGGATCGCTCACCAAGAAAATCCCCGCTCCGGAGGCCTATTCGAACGACTTGGTCATCGCTCCCAATTATAACAATCCCGGTACTGTGACCTATGGAGCAAGTGGAGACTTCAAGACGGGGAGCCAAGCTATCGCGGAGTCCGTAAATCTGGACGAGCTGAAGGGCTTAGACTTCAAGCAGACACTAAACCGTTTAAATGGGTTGAGCTACTTTCAGAAAGAAAATCCATCCCAGCTTCGATTGGCCTCGGCTTACTCTGAACTGATTGCACAGGGTGATCGGGCAGGAATTGAAAAGGCACTTTCAGACATGAAGGGCCAGCTCACCAATCAGGAAAAGCTGGATCTTGCCCGCTTGGTTGGAAGAGAAGCTGGCGCCCGGTACGACTACGAACGGGCGGGCTTGAAAAATCTCAACGGGATGACTGGTCTGTCGAGCTCCATCACAGCGGGTCTAGGGAATGTGGGAATCCCATACGACGTGGTGATTGGGAATTTGAAGTCTTCAACGTCCAGTATGGGTGTTTGCCGAGACATCGCTCCAGCTCAAGCGCAAGTTCTTCATCAGCTTGGATTTAAAAATACATATGTCATGGCTTATAAAGAACAGGCCGGAGGTCACGCGGCTGTCATCACTCAGGATCCGGATCACCCGGGAGAGGTAATGCATCTCAATTACGACGGCCTGGAAAAACGCTCTCTCCAAGGAGGGACCGCCAGTCTCACGCGAAGTGACGACTATACGACCCGGTATGAAATCTACGACTACAAGGGCAAGCCGGTAGCGAATCTTCCGTCGTCGGTTGAAACGATGATGATGGAAGGAGCGGGAGCGAATCTTAGACTAGTGGATCCGCTATTGACCCGACCGCAAGGCTCGATCAGCAAAGTCTCGCTCGATGCTGGAAACGCAAACTCCAAAGTTTTTCAGTCGAAGACGCCGCTCTTTGTTGGTCGTACAACGGACGGGCAAAATATCGTGGGCGTGGGGAACACGACTCGTTTTTTGAACCCAGAAGAGAACGTGATCGCGGTGACGACTACGGTCGCGCTTGCCGATCAGCAGAGAAACGTTCAGGACTATTCAAATACGACGTATAAGGCCGAGGCACTCCACCTCAACCGTCAGACGACGAAGTACCTGAATACTCCGTGGATCACCGTAAAATCGAATCAAGGAAGCTTGACCCAGGTTCGAGCGACCGGCCAGCAAACGGTAGAACGCGGGGATATTTTGCGTCGCGACGGTTCAGCGGTGGAAACAAAGCCCGACGGAACCGTGGCAGTCACACATCTTTCTTCGCAGGCTCTTTCTGGTCACGATCAGAGTGCAGCGGAGACCCATTACAAGTCTTACGAGGTCGGTGCAGAGTCGCGGTTTCGGAGCGCCGATCAGAAAACACTGGTCAAGGTACGTGCGGCGACTAACACCTATCATGATTATAATGTGTCGGGGCTTCAGTCGTCCGGGGACAAAGGTGACTGGGTCAACAACGTCAGTTATGTCCGTGTCACGGGTGAGACCGCAGCCCTTCCAAATAACCTCAAGGCGACTTTCGATACGGCGATTGGTCTTCGGGTTTTTGGTCCGCAGATTTTCACTCAAGCGGGAATTCAAAATACCAAAGACGGTTGGAAAGCTCAGGCGGGTTATCAAGGGGCGTTGGAAAAAGACGCGTTCACCATCGCTCCTGGGACTGAAAAACAGTTCTTCGTGAATTTTGAGAAAAGCGTTTCGGAAGGGCTCACGATGTCTGCGTCGTACATGCAGCCGATCGGAGTGACTGGCGCCATTCCTAGGATTCAGGCCGGAGTAAATGGTACGATTCCTTCTCTCAAGAAACGCTCTCCGTAAGAGTTAAATAAGAAAGCCCAGTCATGCGTCTTCCTGACGCAGTGACCGGGCTACGAGATTTGTACCGAATTTCTAGGACAGGAGAGCTAGCTAAGAACTCTTAGTTCGTCTCGATATCCATGTCGCCGGTGACGGTGTGGGTTTTGTACACCGAGCGAGTTGGGCAGTAGCTGTTGTAGTAGTTGTACGAGAAGCCCTGGCACTGCGAGAGGTACATGTTCGGATACGTCTGGCATCCGTACCAGATCTGGCAGTAGAAGTCGTAGCTTGGAGCGCTGACCGTAACTACTGGAGCATCGCCACCTGCGCTCAAGCGATCAGAGAAGTCGATCGTCTGAGATTCAACACCGTTTGGGCAGTAGGAAGATGCGACGCCGTTGGCGAGAAGGGGCGCGGTGCGAACCGAGCGTCCGTTCACGGTGACCAGGTAGCTTACGCAGCTGTAGTTAGCTGTGAAAACGTTCTGGGAACCGTTGCTCAAGCTGAGCGCGCCGGCCTGGCCTGCGCGGATCGTGATCTTGAGCACGTTGTCGGTGCTGATCGTGACGTGGCCCTGGCTCGACCAGCTTGGCTGGGTTCCGCCGACGCCGGTCATCGAGAAGCTTGCGGTCACGGTTGGGTTATTTGAAGTCGTGGTCGTCGTGTCGGTCGTCGACGAAGTGTCGGCAGAAGTCGTCGTCGTGCCCGAAACTGGGATGTAGTTGTTGCCACCGGTGTAGGTGGAGCCAGCATTTCCGGCGACGGTGCGGTAGGACTGGTCTGCACAACCGGCGAAAAGGGGCAGGGATATCAAAACTGAAAGGACGATCTTTTTACGGCTAAACATTCGGTACTCCTTGTTAAAGGCGTCGTCGGGCTCCTGCCCTGTTACGCCGATTTGTCTCTCGTGCAGATAGGTAATTGCAGCCCTGATGCCAAGAGTGGGGAGTGTGTTTAACTATATGATATATATGTATAAATGCCAGTATCCGGGCACGGGCCGGGGCCTATGCTCGTCCACTGGTTGTTCAACAGCTGTCTAGGGTTTGTACAGGTCTAGAGGGCTCAGTTCGTCCAGATCTCGAGGTTCCCCGTGACCGTGTGGTTCTTGAAGACTGCGCGGTTAGGGCAGTAGAGGTTGTAGTAGTTGTAAGAGAAGCCCGAGCACTGCGAGTAGTACATGTTGGGGTACGTCTGGCAGCCGTTCCAGATCTGGCAATAGAAGTCGTAGCGTGGGTCAGAGACGACGACCGTCGGCGCATCGCCGCCGGCGCTCAGGCGATCCGAGAAGTCGATGGTCTGGTCCGTTACGCCGTCTGGGCAGTAGGTCGAAGCGACGCCGTTTGCGAGTAGGTTTTTCGTGCGAACGGAACGACCGTTGACTGTGACCACATAGCTGACACAGCTGTAATTAGCCGTAAAAACGTTGGTTCCGCCGTTGCTCAAAGTAAGTGGGCCCGCTTGTCCTGCGGTGATCTTGATCTTAAGAACGTTATCGGTGCTGATGATCACGTGTCCAGCGCTCGACCAGGATGGCTGAGCGGAGCCGACGCCGGCCACCGAAAAGCTTGCTGTAGTCGAAGCCGTCCCCGTCGTCGTCGGGTCAGTAGGAAGAGTCGTTGGAATCGGAAGAGTCGGCAGCGTCCCAGGGGCATCAGCGGGACCGCGGTAGGTCGTTGCTCCACAAGCGCTCAAGGCGAGTGGAAGGGCAGCAATGCTCGCGATGATCCAGTTTGGGGTTCGGACGGTTTTCATAGATTCCTCGGAACCTACTTAGTGCAACCTCAGGGCCAGTTTTGACTCAGTGCGTATAAATGCTTGAAATAACTGGAAAACTTCGTGTTTTTGGCGGTTTTTAAGGGCTTAAGGCGAGAAGGGCGCTGTCTAAACTTTGGCGACAGCTGTTCTGATTCTAGACACTCCTGTACGCTCTCCTTAGGAGAGGTATTCAGAGAAGTAATGAGAGATCGCTCACTGCGCCCCGAGTTTCGCGAGATTCAAAACGAGCTGCCGGCTCTGGCGCTCCTCTCGACCGCGCTTTGGTCTGATGGTGGTCATGGCGAACGAGTCACGCTCGAATCGATGACCGCGGTTCTCATGCTCGATCTCTCTTCTTCGCGAATGGTGGAGAAGCTTTCCACTGTTCTACTGAGTCGCGCGCAGAAAGAGGGCGTGTCTCCGAACATCGAGAGTCTCGGAAATCCTTTCTTCAGACTCGATCCGGAAGAGCGCCTGATCCTTGTTTCGCTTCATCGCGGCCGCTGGTCGTACGACCGCATTTCAAAAATTCTGGGCGAGACGCCTGAAAAGGTTCAAGAGCTCGCCTGGGCGGCGCGCCTGCATCTGATCTATTCGCCTGAGAGCGCTACCATGCTGGCTCAGTCGGGCGGTTATTCGAAGCTCGTGCCGCAGGGATTGATTCATCCGACGGGCTCTCTGTTTAACGGAGTTCGTTGCCCCGAATACCATCCGGGCCGCCCGTGGACGCAGCGCTTTCTCGATCAGGAAAGCAGCTCGCGCGAAAAACACTTCCTCGAGAACCATCTCAAAGCCTGCGATCAGTGCCGTAAGGCCCTGGGACGCGCGCGAACGCTGTACTATGCGGCGGAACGTCTGCTTCCTGAAGTTCCACAGAATTCACCTACAGCGCGTGAGCGTCTCGAGGCGATGGCTCAGACGTTGGTTCGCGCCGCGCGCTTCAAGCATCCGATTGACCGAAGCTTCGGCGAGACGCTCGAGATCTTCGTTCAGCGCCCCGAGATTCAGCTGCTCATTTCGGCAGCCGTGGTCCTGTTGGCATTCCACTTCCTAAAAAAGTGACCGCCCCGAAAACAAATAGATCAGACCCTCGGGGGAGGGTCTGCCTATTTCTATTTGATTCGCTCTTGGGGGGTGGAGATCTCGGATGTGGGATCAGAGAAGGAAGAAAATAAAGAGAGGGGCTGCTTCCACTCTTCTTTCCGAGCCAGACCTAAATTCAGGTGATGGAGGGGAATGTCCTTAAACGGAAGTCTGGCTCTGGGAGTGGAAGCAGCCAATCTGGTTTGCTTCCAAAGCAACCCCTGTGCCAGCGCTGACGCAGAGTGCGTGAGCGGGAGTTCTTCTTTAAGAAAACCGCGAAAAAGCGCGGATTTTAAGAGTTTTTCGAAGTGTCCGGAAAGACGGTTCCGCTCTGGGTGGGCTTCTTCGGTCTCACCGGTCTGGTTCCAATTCAGAGCTGTTACGCGGACCGTGGTTCCAATGTGGAATCGTGCAATGCGTTAAAACCGTGGCTACTGAACCCTTCGGGGCGGGCCGGAGCTGAAGCCGGCGGCGGCGCTTGCGTCGACGGTGAACTTCCACGACATGTGAACTTCACCCTTCTCGTTGAGCAGTCCCTTAGGCGGGTTCGGGAAGCGCTGAATTTTTTTCCACGCGTTCGTGATGGCGTCGTCGAATTCGCGGACGCCCGAGTTTCTCAGGAAAATAACATCCCGAAGGTTTCCGTCCTCATCCAGCACTACCTCGACCACGGCCGTGTATTCGCCTGGTGAGATTTGCTGACGATAAGGCACTTCACGGATCAGACTCGACCAGTTCGGGCCGACCTGCTCGTAGATGCGGGCGTAGAACGAGTAGTAGACGGACTCGCGAGTGTTGAGAATGTTCTGGCTGCCGACTGGAAGTCCGTCGTCGATGTACTGGTCAGCGGCGTTTCCAATCTGCTGAGAGTCGTCGCGGGTTCGTTGATCGGCCGGCGGCTCTTCCGGCTCGGGCTTCGGCGGCTTCGAGTCGAGCTTGAGCGGAACACCCAGGTTCGAAAGTGGCGTCGTCTGAGACTTCGGTTTCTGCTGCTGACGGGGCTTCGCTTCGGATTTCGGTGCCTGTCCTTCAGGCCCGACTTTCGATGCATCGCCCGGCACTGGAAGGGGGGCGAAGTTTTTCGCGCGCTGTTCCTTTTCGACCGCCCGGTTTTTATCCGAGGCGTATCGCGAGTTTTTCGGAGCTTCGGTCTCGGCCTGGTCCTTCTTCCCGAGCGCGAACTTTTCAGGCTCTTTCCAGTGTTTGCGAATCTGCTCGAGCTTAGCGGGATCGATTTCTTCGACTTCGATTCGGGCAGGGCGGAGTGGTTCCCAGAAATAGCCTCGTGAAACGAAGAAAAGGACGTGAATGAGGAGCGAGAGCAGGAGAGTTCCGAGCCAGAACTTCCAGCGATGGCGATTTGACGACTCGTCTTCTTCGGTCAGCTGAGTGAAATAAGGGACGGGATCCGTTCCCGGAGCGCCCAGAACGAATGTAGCGGACTCCGGGCGAGTTTCCGGGTCCCTATCGGCCTCGTTTTCCCGATCAGGGGGAGGCGGTAAGGGTGGCGTAGCCGGAATTTGCGAAGGCAACGGGCGAACAGCCATGGTGTCGCTTGGGCAGCTCCTGAACTTAGGTGTACAATAATCGTGTGATCGGCGCCGCTGAATTTAAGTATGACCCGACCCGCATTCAGCTCTTCCTCATCAATCCGGTGGGGCCGAGCGCGCGCCGCATTAGCGACAAGCTAGAAGAATCCACGGATTGGCAGCCGGTGCTCTGCGAGAGCCCGCTGGAAGCCGTGAAGCTAGTGCGCCAAATGGAAACCTGCGTGATCTTTGGCTACGTCGACACGCCGGATGCGTTACTGCACTTTCTCAACATGTTTCGTCTGATCGCGCCCCTCATCGAGCAATCGATGGTTCGCGTGATTATCTCCCATACGCAGGAACTCGCTCAGATCGCGCCTGTGGAGCGCCTTCGCTATTCAGGTGCCTACGAACTTCTGCCTGAGCCGATTCAGGAGCGCTCGCTTCTCTTTAAATTAGAGCGCGCGATGAAGAGTCTTCCAGGACGAGACATCGAGCTGGACGGTGACGATGAGTCGCTTGCAGCAAGGCTCGCGAAGCAGAAAAAAATCACGGGTCGGGTTCCGGGGGCAAGCAGCCGTCAGCC
>FSTS01000349.1_pt1 | contig 13737 bp, 13 predicted proteins | sample 1636961 | NCBI WGS metagenome assembly FSTS01 (sample SAMEA3914819, study PRJEB12502) | metagenome | biome: forest; material: soil | place: Canada | collected 2010-06-26 | depth 0.3 m
AACCCTAAGGGTGGCGACAATTCGACTTTCATGTCGGAGAACCATGTCGCAGTCATCCTCAGCGGCTACCTCGACGTTTTCCCAAAGTCACAGGTCAACAAGCTCGCTCGCCACATCATGGCGCTCTGTAAGAAGCACAAGTTTGATCCCGCCCTCGTTCTTTCGGTCATCCGCGTTGAGAGCAACTTCCACATCAAAGCCCGCTCGGGCGTAGGCGCTTTGGGCCTGATGCAGCTGATGCCTCCGACCGCTAACTTCGTCGCCAAGCGCTACGGCATCCGTTACACCGGCGAGCGCTCGCTTCTCGACCCTTACACCAACGTCGCGCTCGGCGTGGCTTACCTGTCTTATCTCCGCGAAAAGTATCGCGAAGTTTCGCCTTACTTCCAGTTCGCAGCCTACAACATGGGTCCAGCTCGCCTCGACCAGCTTCGCTTGCAGCAGGGCGCGAAGTTCAAAGGCACCGCGACCAAGGACTACTACGAATCGATCATCCGCTTCGTCCCAGTGCTTCGCTCTTACCCAGGCCGCGCTGGCGCTTAATTTTTGAAGAGCTTATAAAAGGTGTCTTATAAAAGGTGTCCGTCTACTTTTGGTTGAGACTCGCGTCAATTAACGCAGGTCTCAACCAAAAGTAGACGGACACCTTTTTAATTCCCCAGCGCACGCTTCAGGCGCTGGCAGCTTTCGCAGACGCCGCAGGCTTTTGGCCCGGCGGTGTAGCAGCTCCAAACCAGCTCAAACGGAAACTTCTTCGGCAGGGCGCGAAGCTTCGCGACGATCTCACGCTTATCGAGCTGGGTTGTGTAGCAGAACACGCTGACTCCGTTGGCGGTCGAGAGCGCGAGCGAGTCCGAAGCTCGGTAAAGGAAGTCGGCAGAGTTATCGGGGAAGGTGACCGCCTCTTCCCGATTGAATCCGACGACGACTCGGGTGGCGGCTTGTCGTTCGGCGTAAGCTGCGGCGACGTTAATCAAAACTCCGTTCCGATTGGGAACCCAGACTGCTTTCGCGGTCTTACGTGTGGTGATTGCATCGTCGAGTAGCGACGATTCGATCGAAGGGGGAGTCTCGGAAGCATCGGTGAGGGCACTTCCACCGAGGGCTCCAAGCCAGCTCAGGTCGACCACTTCGTGCTTGATGCCGTAATGTTTGCACAGAGCCTGGGCTGCCCTGACTTCCGGATCGGCTGCCTTCTGGCCATAGCGACACGTGAGGGCTAGGACGGGTTGATCCTGTTCAGCACAGAATGCCAGGTTGGCAGCCGAATCAAGACCGCCCGAAAGAAGAACTACGGATGGAGCGCGCTTACTCATGCGGCTTCCTCTAGCGCATCAAAAAGGTGTCCGTCTACTTTTGGTTGAGGGTAGCGTCATGCGTAGCAAACCGGAGCCGCAGGGCGAGGTTTGCGAAGCCTGTAATTGACGCGGGTCTCAACCAAAAGGTGACGGACACCTTTTGGCTTTTTCTTACCAGGTCACGATGACGGCGCCAGGCGCGCCAGCCGAACCGTTGCCGGCGCACTGCCGGCCGCCAGCGCCTGCGGCGCCGAACCCGCTCGGAGAGCCGCCATACGAGGCGCCACCAAACGCAAAGGTTCCGCCACCCGACTGGTCCAAGCTCGTGCCCCCGGTTACCGCAAAGAACTGGGTAAACGAGGAGCCTGAGCCCGAGCCAGTGCCGCCGGCATATGGGGCGGAGTTAAAAGTTTGGTTACATCCGGCGCCCTTGCCGCCGTTGGCGGTGATGGTGACTCCAGTTCCGGTCAGGCTCGATGCGGTTCCGTCGCCGCCTTTGTTCGTATCAGAAGTCTGAGTACCGTTTCCGCAAACCGCGCTTGCCCCGACGCCTGCCGTTCCGCCTGTGCCCACTGTTACTGTGAGTGTAGCTGGAGCAGGGTCAATCAAACCTTCAACATATCCAGCGCCGCTACCACCGTACCAGTACACGGTTCCAGAGCAACCGCCCGCGCCGTTTCCCACGCCGGAACCGCCGCCTCCGCCGCCCCAGACTTTTACGTAGAGCTTGGTAATTCCCGCCGGCAGGGGGAACGAACCGGAGGTCGAAAAAACCTGCATGCCGTGCATGATGGGCTGAAGGGGGACGGGGCCGCTCGTGAACTGAGTACCGTTGCTGACGAGAACGTTTCCGACCGTTCCAGGAGCCACCGAGGTCATTCCAGTTCCTGTACCGTTCGCGACGATTGCCGCGTTTGAAGTGAGGGTCGAGACGCCAGTGCCGCCACGAATGACGGGTAGTGTTCCGCTGGTGATGTTCGCAGTATCGATGTTTCCGGTGATCGCTCCGCTACTCGTAATCGTCGAGGCTGTCAGCGCGCCTACCGCGATCCCGCCCGACGGATCACGTTTCACGAGCGTACTTGCAGTGGAAGTATTCGTGGCTGCCGCGACGGTCGTCTGAGCATTTTGAAATGACGTGAAATCAGTCGAGCTCAGGGCTCCGGTTTGGGAAGTCGTTGCCGTTGCAATCGACAGTGCCGGGGTTGCGCCGCCCGTTGAGCTGAGGGGGGCTACGGCTGAAACTCCGCCCAAAGGAAGGGCGCTCCAAGTCGCATTACCTGAAGCGTTCGAAGTGAGTACTTTTCCAGTCGCTTGTGTTCCGTCGGTCACGGTCAGTGCGTTCGTTGAAATAGAAGTGGTCGCCGTAAGATTCGGAACCGTGAGCGCACCGCTCATCGTATCGCCAGCCTTGCTTACTTTGCCGGAGAAATTCGCGAAGTCAGTTGAACTCAGATAACCGTCTACGGAAGTGGTCGCAGCGGGAATACTGATCACCGGGGTGGTTGAACCGTTGATGATGCTCAGTGGGCCCGTGCCGGAAGAAACTGCAGTCACGCCCATGGCAGGAGCGCCCCAAGTCGCATTACCGGATGCATCGGAAGTCAGCACTTTTCCGACGGCAGGTGTTCCGCCCGTGACAGTGAGTGACGGGAGCGAGAGTGTTCCGCTCATCGTGTCGCCCGACTTGTTGACCTTGTTTGAAAACGTCGTGTAATCGGTCGAGCTTAAGTAACCGCTCGTGGATCCGTTCGCAGCGGAAATCGTGATCGATGGAGTAGTCGAGCCATTGATGACGTTCACCACACCTGAACCGGAAACCGTGGTCACTCCCAGGGCTGGCGAGTTCCAGGTCGCGTTACCAGCGGCATCGGAAGTCAGAACTTTTCCTGCGCCCGGAGTGCCACCGCTAAACGCGAGAGCGCCGCCGACGGTCAAAGTCGGAACCGTCAGTGCGCCGGTCATCGTGTCGCCCGCCTTGCTGACTTTGTTTGAAAACGTCGTGTAATCAGTCGAGCTTAAATAGCCGCTCGTGGATCCGGTAGCGGCTGGAATGCTGACAACTGGAGCGGTAGTTCCCGTGACGTTCACCACACCTGAGCCGGAAACTGTGGTCACTCCACCCGGCGGCGTGTTCCAAGTCGCGTTTCCTGCGGCGTCTGAGGTGAGAACCATTCCCGCGCCCGGTGTTCCGCCCGTGACTGCAAGCGCGCCCACGGTCAGAGTCGGAACATTCAGGGGCCCGGTCATCGTGCCGCCTGAGCTGTTCATTTTGCTCGTGAAGTTCAGATAGTCTGAAGCCGTGATGTATCCCGAAGAGCCGCTGCTTGCAGCGGTCATGGAAATGGCCGGAGTAGACGAACCATTGGCGACGCTCAGTGGTCCCGTCGCAATGGAAACGTTGGTCACCCCCATTGCCGGCGTGTTCCAAGTCGCGTTGCCGGCAGCATCGGAAGTCAGAACTTTTCCCGCTCCTGGGGTGCCGCCGCTAAACGCGAGCGCGCCGCCCACGGTCAGAGTCGGAACGATCAGAGCGCCGGTCATCGTATCGCCAGCCTTGCTCACTTTGCCCGAGAAATTCAGATAGTCTGAAGCGGTAATGTAGCCAGGGGATCCGCTGCTTGCAGTGGTCATGGAGATCGCTGGAGTCGTGCTTCCGTTTGAAACCGTGATCGGCGCAGTGCCACTTACGTTCGTTACGGTTCCACTTGCACCGACGGCTGGAGTCGTGGCCGTCCATTGACCGCCGATGTACTGAAGCACCTGACCTGCGAGCGGCGCCGCAGTCGCAATCGGAACGCCCCGGATCGAGACGACGGTGGTTGAGCCCTGAAGGCCGTTCACGTCGCCGCCAAGGTTTCCGGTGAAATTCCCTGCGGAAAGAGCCGTCGTCGCGGATGTCGCGTTGGCGCCGATGCCCAAGTAACGGGAATCAAAATCGGTCTGAAACTGAGTCTCAAGCGTGGCTGGGGTAAGACCCTGAAGATTCGTCGCGGTTGTCGCCGTTTCGGCCGAAATCGCCGCTACGGCCTGCGGCACGTTGGTCAGAACTTGATCCGGTGAAAGAACGGCAGCGACGCCAGTGCTGAGCGGCGTGACGGTGATTCGAAGCCTGCGATTATCGGTGCTGGCAGAGGTGTAGCCCGATGAGCATCCGCTGGTAGGCGATCTGACAACACCACTGGTTTTGAAAGTCGTTGAAAGTCCGATGCCGGGGTCTTCACTTGCGAGCGCCCCGCTTCCGATCACGACCGAGAAAAGACCGGGAGGTGAGTCGAGGTTGACGGACTGGTCCTCGGCGAAAAGCAGACAGTCCCCAGCTGGGTTGAAAATTTCAAAACGGATCGTGACGTCACCTGTTTGAGGAGCGGTTCCGGAAAGATTCGTGAGCTTGCCCTGATAGGTGAGCTGCGGAGAGGGTCCGGCTGCTTCCGCAGTGAGGCTGGAAAAGAGTCCCGCTAAGATGAAAAGCGCTGGACCGAGAACTCTCATAGCGTGTCCTCCACAACGGCGGCTGTGCCCGAAGTGAGTTTCAAATTAGCGCTCACATTGCTCGAAACCGGAGCCGCCGGAGGTACAGGACCAGCGTCGATTCGTCCGGCTGTTCCGAAGAGAGCGATGTCGGCTGAGCTGTTTTTCGAAACGCCGCCGCCCGCAGATTGCCCGTAACCCGGAGTCGATCTCGAGGGGGCGATCGCTGCTGTCTTGGTCTGCTCCCAATCCAGGCGTGCTTTCAGACAACCCGAGAAAGCAGTCGGGATGACCAAGGCGAGTAGGAACCGGGTTTTAAGGAGGTGTAGGTTTCTCATTTTCGTCCGGGTAGTCGGTTGGTCCACCCAGTCCATTCGGTTGAAAAGGCTTCGAACTGGAATATCTTAATAGCTTACTATTTCTATCGGATTTTAAAAGGGAACTGGGTTTTCGCTGCAAGATCATAGGGATTCCTGGTAGAGCCTGACTATGCCGGCAGAAAAGCCCCAGTTTCCGACACATTTCTCTGAAAAACCGCGCCCTTACACCGGGCCGGAACTCAGGCCGCACTTCCTTCTTACGGAATTCGCTCTCCGTGGATCTGCCTTGGGGGCATTCATCGGTCCCTGCCATGTGAAAACGGATCATTTAGTGGATTGGGAAGACCGGTTAGCGAACGATCGAATTGAAGCCAAGCAGATGGTTCATTTCCTGGGTGAGTTCTTCGGCGCCACTCTAAAGGAAGGCGTTTTACGCCAGCGCCTTTTCATCGCGCAGCTCGGCCAATCGATTCAGCGCCACCTCGAAAAGTCGGGACTGAGCCGGAAATTCCGCCTCCACCGTGACGGAGATGATCTTTTTCTTACGGATCTGACGGCGCCGGAAAGCGCCCCTCGGAAACTTTCGGTCTCGATTGTGACCGCATCGCCCGTTTCCCAGCTCCTTCATACCGGAATCAACGTCGATCCTGAGGGTGCCCCGGTTCCGGCGATCGGCCTTCGCGAGCTCGGTATCGAGCCTGTGGAATGGGCCAAGCAGGCGCTCGAGACCTTTGCCCAGGAATGGGACGGGGTTGAGTGGGCTTGTGCGAAGGTTCGTCCTGTAATGTAGGGAATTCGGGCCCGCTCGAGGCTGGGCTTTGCCCGACAAGGCTGGTAAATAAAAACTCTAACGTAGCAAACCGGGAGCCGTAGGGCGGCCCAAGTTCTGAGTTTGCGAAGGGTATCATGACCATCACAGCACCTGAGTACATTCGCCAGTTGAATCCCTACGTCCCGGGCAAGCCAATCGAGGAGACGAAGCGCGAGTTCAAGCTGAAGCGGGTCATTAAGCTAGCTTCGAACGAGAACCCACTCGGACCAAGCCCGAAGGCGCGCCTCGCGCTCGCGAAGATCACCAAAGAACTTCATCGCTATCCAGACGGCGCGGCATTTCATCTGAAAAATGCGCTCTCGAAGCACGAGAAAGTCACACCTTCGAATCTCATTATCGGCAACGGCTCGAACGAGATCATCGATATGTTGATCCGCACGTTCTGCGTTGCGGGCGATTCGATCGTGACCTCAAAGGGCGCGTTCATCGCCTATAAGATTTGCTCGCAGATTCATGGTGTTCGTTCGAACGAAACCGAAATGGGTTCAGACCTTCGCTTTGATCTGGGCGCGATGCTCGAGCAGGTCAAGCGCGACGCGAAAGCTAGAATCGTTTTCCTGGCCAATCCGAACAATCCAACTGGAACCTATGTTCGCGGCGATGAGCTGCGCAAGTTTATCGCAGAAGTTTCGAAGGTTCGTGGTGGCTCGGTTTTGGTCGTGCTCGACAGCGCCTACTGCGAATACGTCACCGCGAAAGATCTCCCGAATCCGACGACGATCTTCGGCGAGTTTCCGGAGACCGTGGTCGTGTTGAAAACGTTTTCGAAAGTCTACGGACTCGCCGGCCTTCGTGTCGGTTACGCAATCGGAAGTCCCGAGATTTTGAACCAGCTTGAGAAGGTTCGGATGCCGTTCAATCTGAACTCGCTAGCCCTCGTAGCGGCTGAAGCGGCTTTGAAAGATCAGGCCTTCGTGAAGCGAGCAGTGAAGGCGAACACGGCCGGGATGAAGTTCTGGGAAAAGGGCCTGAAGGGGCTTGGAATTCCGTTCTGGCCAAGTCAGGGCAATTTCATTCTGGCGAACGTCGCCGAAGGACTCGGTAAGCCGGGTGGTGAGGTTTATCAATCCTGCCTTCGTCGTGGCGTGATCTTCCGTCCGGTCGCCAATTACGGTTTGCTTCATGCACTTCGCATCAGCATCGGCACGGCCGCTGAAAATAAGATCGCGCTCGCTGCATTGGCGCAGGAAAAGAAAACTTCAAGGGCAGGTCGGGCGTGAGGGATGAAATGGCAGTACCAAAAATGGGTCCCGTAATCGCAATCGATGGCCCCGCTGGTACAGGGAAGAGCACGGCAACCCGTCGCTTAGCCGAAGCTCTGCATTTCGTTCACATCGATACCGGAGCTCTTTACCGTTCGATTGCTTTTCTTCTTTTGGAAACCAAGCTCGACATCAGTGAAGCAGCCGCGACCGAGCTCGCTCGCAAAGTTCATCTTGAGTTCAGGCGCGTCGCTGGGAAAAATCCCGCCAACCGCATTTTCGCCGATGGCCGCGATGTCACCGGTTTTATTCGGACTCCTGAAGTCAGCATGGCGGCAAGCCAGGTTTCCTCGATCCCAGGTGTTCGCGCGGCTCTTCTGGGGCTGCAGCGCCGGATGGGTTGCCAGGGTAAGGCGATTCTCGAAGGCCGCGATATCGGCACGGTGATTTTCCCCGATGCCGACGTGAAGTTTTTTTTGACGGCGAGCGTGGACGAACGTGCGAAACGTCGCCTGGCCGAGCTCGAAGCTTCGGGTGCGGACGCTCCTTCGTTTGAAGAAGTGAAACGCCAGATCAGCGAACGCGATACCGCCGACGCCGGTCGCGCGATTGCGCCATTGAAGCGAGCCATGGACGCCGTGGACGTCGACACGAGTCGGATGACTCTGGACGAAGTCGTCGCGCACATGGAATCGGTGGTGCGGAAAAAGCTCGGACTCCCAGGAGCTTTGAAATAAAAATGAAGCGTCTTCGGGTTCTGGTCAGTCGGCCGGATCGGGTGGGGGACGTGGTCCTCTCGACGCCCGTTTTCGAAGTCCTGAAAAATCATTTTCAGGGTGCCGAGCTCACCGTTCTCGTTCAAGCCGGTGTCGCGCCGATCATTCGCGGGCTCCCGCACGTCGATGACGTGCTGATTTATGATCCAAAGGGCGTGCATCGCGGGCTCTCGGGTTTCTTCAGACTCGTTCGCGAATTCCGGACGCGTGATTTTCGAATTGCGGTCGCTCTTCAGAGTAATTTCAAAATCGCCGCAGCCATGTTCTTCGCCGCCGTTCGATACCGCGTCGGACCCTACAGCAAGCTTCACTCCTACTTGTTTTATAATCGCGGTGTTCGCCAGCGCCGTTCGCAAGTCGAGATGCATGAGACGGACTACAATCTTCAGCTCCTGAGACGACTCGGGGCCCGTGCTGCAACTCGGAGTGTTTCAACTCGGGTCAACGTCGCCGCTCCGGCGCTCGAATGGGCCCGCAAGTGGCTGACCGACCAAGGTTGGGGCGGAGCCCGCTTGGTTGCGGTTCATCCTGGAATGGGTGGGTCTGCGCTGAACTGGCCTGAAGCGCATTACGTAGAATTGATTCGAGCTCTGGTTCGCGACGGAGTTTCTGTTGTAGTGACTGCGGGCCCGACTGAAGGCGGTCTTCTTCAGAGCGTTCGCCAGCAGCTCGGAGCCGATTCCGCGCGCGTGTTTTTCTACGGTGGGCCCGGAATCGGCGCGATTGATCAGCTAGGCGGAGTGATGAGCTGCGCCGACGTTGTCGTCGCTCCAAGCACAGGTCCTCTTCATCTGGCCGTAGCGCTCAAGCGCCGCGTGGTGACTTTCTATCCGCCTATTCGCGTTCAAAGTGCGATTCGGTGGGGCCCGTATTTGAAAGACGACTCGCACGCGAGCGTTTTTGTTCCCGAGAACTACTGCGGCGAAGACTTCAAATGCCGTGGAAACGTGTGTAATTTCTATCCCTGCATGAAGGGAATCACCGTGCTTCAGGCTTTGGAGCAGGTGAAGAAACATCTGGCCGAGACGACGAAAGCGACTTCCTGATGAAACCGAAAAAGATCCAGACCCGCGAACTCAAACCCAGTGCTTGGAATCGCACGCGCTTGCGAAAACTCCTGGCTGCGATGCAGGGTAAGCGGATTTTGGTGATCGGCGACGTGGGCGTCGACCGCTACACGATGGGTACGGTCGAGCGAATCTCGCCCGAGGCCCCGGTGCCGATCGTTCTGGTCGAAGAAGAAAAGCTGAAGCTGGGTTTGGCTGCGAACGTCGCCGATAACGTTCGGACCTTGGGTGCCGAGCCGTGGCTCACCGGCGTAGTCGGTGCCGATCGTACCGCCGATGATTTTCGCGGACTGCTTCGCGCTTCAGGGATTGAGCCTGCGTTTCTAATCGAAGACACTTCCCGTCGTACGGTTTTGAAAGAGCGCATTGTCAGCGAGCGCCAGCAGCTCTTGCGTGTGGACTACGAGAGTCAGCACCCGATCTCGAAGCAGATTGAGAAGCGCCTGCTTTCACAGATCAAAGGCCTGACCGCCGAGGCCGACGCCGTTATTCTCGAAGACTACGCCAAAGGAATGTTGAGCCCGGGTTTGACTGCGGCGATTTTCGCGGCGGCACGTTCCGCCGGTAGACCCGTCGCCGTCGACCCGAACATGAAAACCGCAGTCGAAATGTACCGAGGTGCTTTCGTTCTGACGCCGAACACGAAAGAAGCCGAGAAGCTTGCCGGTATGCCGATTCGGGATGAAGAGAGCATGCTCGAAGCCGGTGCTAAAATTCTGAAGGCCGCGAAGTCCGATCACGTGGTGATCACTCGCGGTAAAGACGGAATGGCGATTTTCAGTGCCGGTTCCGCGAAGGTGACTTTGATCCCGACTTACGCCCGTGAAGTTTACGACGTCAGCGGCGCCGGCGACACCGTCATCTCCGTTCTGACGCTCGCACTTGCCGCCGGCGCGTCGATTGAAGACGCCGCCGTTCTCGGCAACCTCGCTGCAGGTGTTGAAGTCGGTAAGCGTGGAACCGCGACCGTTACGCCAGATGAAATTCTGGCCGCGATGGAATTTTTCAGTCAGTTGGCTGGGTAGGGTGGAAGAGATGGAAAAATTTATTATCAAGCCGGTTTTTGTTGGATGGTCGACGCTTTTAGCGCATCTGCCTTTTCAGCTTTTTTTTACTTTCTGGGCAGGTGGATTTTTTGGCGGGATGTTCCAGGTTGCTTTCGGTAAGAACGTTTCATTGCCAGTGAGCCCGTTCATTTTGGTTGGGGGCTTCACGTTTGTAGCTTTGCCTCTGACCGTTTTCGTAACCAAGAAGTTTAACTACTTGAGAACTGAATATAAGTTCCTCGATGACCGGCTAGAGTTCGAGGAAGGTTTTTTCACGATCAACAAGAAGGTCGTTAAATTTAAAGACGTCAAGGAAACGAATCTTCGAAAAGGCCCTCTCCAAAGGGTTAATGGGTTGGGAACTATCTATCTAGCGACAACTGCGACCGGCGCAGCGCCATTCACGAATCCTTTTTCTGTGTTCGGCTTTGGAAACACTTCCAATAGTGGGATCGCTATTCGCGACATCCCAAATTCTGAGCAGGAGTTCGAACGGATTCGGCAGCTCATCGATTTGGCGACCAAAGCGACAAGCTGAGAGATTCATCTCGTACGGTTAAAGCCCCAGATGTCCGAATGCGCGTCGTTTCTAAACGCATTTCTTCGGTGATTAATTGCACCTCCGACGTCGGAGCCAAGTTAATTTGTCGGTTAATCTGAGTTCGCACTTCATATGAATACGTGAAAATTTAGGTTACGCCGGTTCCCGTCTTCTTATCGACCAAAATTGAATCCGTCTGGCGTAAGGCCTTCCACACCGACTCGATCGCCGCTTCCGCGCCGAACTGTAAAACTTAGACAATCCTGCGCACGTACTCCCGTCGGAATCTCACTGCAGAGAATTTCCGTCGATACATAGTAAGTCCTGGATACGGAGCTCGGTGACCGAGTAATGCGAGGCGCACGAATTCGATGGCCGACAAAAGGTGCCTCGTTAAGCGGGAGATAGGCTCTCTTGTCGAGAGCGAAGGACTGGAGCGAATCGCTTGCCTCGTAAGAGCGAAAGTATTTGTTGTTGAGCTTGATGGCGATCAGGCCGCAAACGCCAGCAATCAAAACGCCCTCAATAAGATAAAAGGGGGCCAGAAATAGAAGGCGTTTTAGAGACATATGTGAACTCCGAGCGTTCGTTATCCTAGCGTCCAAGGGTGTTAAGGTTCTTTCTAGTAGTCGACGCCGATCGAATTGGGTCTTGGCTTCGCCGTTTCCGATTCCATTTTTGCGTGAAGCTTGAAGGCGATGAACCCAATTAGGATCCCATAGATGAGACCTTCGAAAAGAAGGTAGGTGAGGATGGGCCAAATCCATCCGTGCCAGACACCGAGCTTCTTCTCGTCCGCCTTTTTAGGGCCGAAAAACATACCCCAACCCCCAGCTCCCTTTATTCTGAACGAGAAGGCCGGAAATCGCCGCTGTGTCAGCAGAGACACATTTATTTCCGGCCCAGTAGCCTCCACAATTAAGGAGTGAATCGGGGATTTTCTCAGAAGTGGCGCCTGGATGGCGTGGCTTCATTCGCAGGGGTAACTTTAGTACTTGGCGTGAGCTCCGGGCTCGGCGCGGGTGCGGTCGCGCGCGCTGGGGATCCTGCTTGTGCGAATTGGTCAGCGAAGAGCTGCGCTCAGGTCGGCGATTTTCGAAAACAGAAGATCGCGGGAGCTCCGGTCACGATGGTTGGCTTTGGTTGTGTGGATCCGAATGCAGGCAACAGCGCCCAAGTGGTTATGGGTCAATACGGTACGTCGACCATGGGCTCTTCGATGACGGTCGCTCAGAAACTCAGCGACTCGCAGCCTGGCTTCACGCGCACCAAGTTTCTTTCGTGCATGCACGGTGTGAGCGACAAGCTGCGGGATCTGCAACGCCAAGATACCGATCTGATCACAAAGGAACTCAAGGCTTCCGGCTACACCGGCATTAATTACGCCCAGGTGAATTGGATTTTCACGAGCCCTGCCAGCACGTTTGTTCAGAGTTACGGTCAAACGCAGACGAGCATTTCCCAGATCGATTACAAACTCAATAAGACCAAGCTCGGGGCGGCGACTACCGGCACGCTTGCCGACGAAGCGAAGTTCAGCAAATGGGCGTTGCGCGGACCTTATGGCACTTTGAAAACTGCGGTGTTCGCTCAGGGTACTTCACGCGTAAACCCGAACCTCGAGATTTTCAAAGGTCCGAATGGTTCAGAGCTTACCCCTCAGCAGACCGTTGACCGTCTCACCCAGATCGCGCAACGGGGAAGCGACCCGATGAACGGCGGCTACGAAGTCGAGCCGAACCCAAGCGATAACGAAGTGAATCCGACGACCGCGAAGATGATTCTCTTCGAGATGCTCCGTCAAAGACTTTTAGCTCCAACATACAAACGCGCCGATGGTTCCATGGGTCCCGATCCAGCGAACGTGAAAAAGCTTCAGGAGACGATCTGGCAGCTTAATTTGAAATTCGACCATAGCGAACCCTACTGCCGCATGCCGGGTGCCGAAGGTACCGATGTCGGAGGGCTTCCAGTCTGTTCGATGCCGGGCTCACAGAACGGTCAGCACGGAACTTCGAAAACCTGGCAGACGCCAGGCGATATCGATCCGATGTCGGTCACGATTCACAATGGCTACTACTACGGCTCGGAAACCCTTCATGACCCGACGCTTGCTGAGCCACGGTCGGCCAATCAGGGGTTTGACTGCACCTCTCTGATTTCTAAGTGCATGCGCGACTCCGGCCTTCCGATGTCTGCAGACGGCGTGGCCTACTTGGATCTTTCTTCGCGCGTCTTGAGCAGCATCAACACCAAGACTCCGGTTACCTGGCTTGATCCGGTCGAGACGAAGAGTCTGGCTCAGGCGAAGAAGCTTTTTGATGCAGTCGATTTTGAATGCGAAGCCCAGCTGAAGCCCGGCGATATCATCGCGTTCAACGGCCATGCCCTCGTCTTTGACGGCTACAAACTGGATTCGGCGGGGCGTCCGCAGTTCACGTCGCTTGAAGCCGCCGGCGGTCCATACCGCAGCGTCGGTAACTTCTATCGCGATATCTACGGCTCTTCGAACACCTGTGACTGGCCAGACTTCGGCCCAGAGCTGAGCAAGGGTCAGGTCAAGATCATCCGCGTGAAGGGTGATCCGTAACGCACCGCTGGACGAAAAGTACCCGGGGTCGTTTTAATCTTCGCGCTTCGCTTTAGCGCGCCGGCGGGCAATCTCACGGGCCTCAGGCGACTTTCCGTCGTCCTGCTCTTCTTCGAACTTTCCGTGGGCGAGTAGGTCCCAGTCTTCGACGGTGACGCGCGCGAAAGCGGTTGTGTCGATCTCGTCGCAGATCTTTTGGACGAATCCTTCGGCAGAAGCGGTTTTCCAGTTCTCGGGAATGACGGCTGCAAAGCCCAGCACGCAGCGCTCGGGGTCGTCAAACGAGGCGATTTCCATCGCCGAGACGTTGAACTTCTTGCGAAGTTCTTCGCAGAGCGCTTCGAGCTCTTTGCGCTTCTTCGCAGCGTTTTGATTTCCGAAATAGTCCAGAACGATGCGACCGACACCGACGAACATGGGGAGTCCTAACTAGATAGTCGTTACTAGATATTGACGGGTGTCATCCGGCGGGACGACATCAGCTTGATGATCTCGGAGGCTGTTTCTTCAAGAGCCTTGCCCGTGACGTTGAATACCGGCCAGCGGCGGTTCTTTCGGGAGATCTCGTTTGCGTACTCGATTTTTTCATTAACC
>FSTS01000425.1_pt1 | contig 13707 bp, 7 predicted proteins | sample 1636961 | NCBI WGS metagenome assembly FSTS01 (sample SAMEA3914819, study PRJEB12502) | metagenome | biome: forest; material: soil | place: Canada | collected 2010-06-26 | depth 0.3 m
TCGTCTCGGCGATCGCGCGTTCACAGCGGTTGAAATTTCAGCAATGATTCTTCGCGAGCTTAAAGCCGCGGCCGAACAATCGCTGAGTGAAACCATTACGCAAGCCGTGATCACGGTTCCTGCCTATTTCAACGACAGTCAACGCCAGGCGACCCGGGCCGCAGGTCGACTCGCGGGCCTGGATGTTCTTCGGATCATCAACGAACCGACCGCCGCTGCTCTGGCTTATGGCTGGGGCGGAAAGAAGCAGGGAACGATCGCTGTTTACGATCTGGGTGGCGGCACGTTCGACGTTTCGATTCTCAAGCTCCATGACGGTATTTTCGAAGTGCTTTCAACGCACGGAAATACCAGCCTGGGTGGCGATGACCTGGATCAAGCGATTGTCAAAGTCGCGGCTGCGGATATTCTAGAGCGCTACGAGTTCGACGCACTCGCAGACATCAATACGCGCGCCGCTCTGATCGAAGCAGCCGAAGCTCTTAAGATTCTGCTCTCGACCCAAGAAAAGGCCGTGCTTCGCGCGGACCTGGGTGTTCAGGGCATGTACGAGAAGTCATTCACTCGCGAACAGTTCAATGCGCTTGCGCGGCCGATTCTCGAGCCGACTCGCGACGCTTGCCTTCAGGCGTTGAAAGACGCAGGCCTGAAGCCCGAAGATCTTTCAGACGTGGTGATGGTGGGTGGTCCGACCCGCTTGAAGATTGTTCAAGAAGTCGCGCGCGACATTTTCAAACGCGAGCCGAATACCTCGGTTCACCCGGACGAAGTGGTTGCCGTCGGTGCCGCGATTCAGGCTGATATTCTCGCCGGTAACAATCAGGACCTGCTTCTTCTCGACGTCGTTCCGCTTTCGCTCGGCCTTGAGACCTACGGCGGATTGATGTCGACGTTGATTTCGCGAAACACGCGCATCCCGACCACGGCACGCGAAACTTTTACGACCTTCGTCGACAATCAGACGGGCGTCGACGTTCATGTCCTTCAGGGCGAGCGTGATCGCGCGGAAGATAATCGCTCGCTTGCTCGTTTCAAGCTCAAGGGCATTGAACCTTTGCCGGCAGGTTTTCCTCGGGTGGAGGTCACTTTCCTGATCGATGCCGATGGCATTCTCGATGTGACAGCGAAGGATTTGAAAACCGGGCTTGAGCAAACCGTCGAGGTTCGGCCAAGCTTCGGGCTCACCGACTCCGAAGTCGAGCGCATGCTTCTGGAAAGCCAGGACCATGCTGAGGGCGATGTTGCGTTGCGTCGTCTTGTCGAAGCCCGAAATGATGGTGAGACTTTGCTTCGAAACACGGAAAAGAACCTCGAAGCCGCTCGCAGGCTTCTGCCCGAAGATGAGGCTAATCTGGTCGAGCGCCGCTATAAGTCGCTCAAAGCCGCTGTAGCAGGCCGAGATATCGAGCGAATTCATGAAACCAGCCGCCAGCTGAGCCAAGCGACGACACGTTTAGCGGAGCTCGTCCTTAAGGAAGCGTTGAATCAAGCGCGGTCGTAGTTATACGCTTCGCAAACTGAAAGCCTTGGGCCCTGCGGCTCCGGTTTGCTACGCAGGAGACAAATAGATGCCACAATTAACTTTTACCCACGGAACCCAGGTCAATACGACGGTCGCTGCCAAAGCAGGTGATTCGGTGCTGGAAACGGCCCTGAACCACGACGTGCCTCTGCAACATGCCTGCGGCGGATTTTGCGCCTGTACCACCTGTCATATTCAGGTGAAGTCGGGCCTTGAGAACCTCTCCAGCATGGACGACGATGAAGCCGAACGTCTCGAAGCTGTAGATGGCCGAACCGAGTTTTCCCGCCTGGGGTGCCAGGCCAAGCTCGTTCGTCCAGGAAGTCAGATTTCAGTCGAAATCATGAACCTCGACTACTAAGCGGAGAGACTCAAAAGCTGTGGGGGCTTTCGTGTTCTTTCGCCTTTCGTGTTTCGTACTCGCGCTGGGAATCGCTTCGAGTGGCTGCCTGAATTCTCGGGCCGCACCAGTCGATCTTTCCAAAACATTTACGTTCCGTCTTGCGTCGGAGCCGATGACGCTCGACTGGAATCGGGCTCACACGCCGATTGAAACGTATCTGCTGATGAATCTGATGGAAGGCCTTGTGACCTTTGATCAGAACCTCGTGGTTCAAAACCAGCTCGCTTCATCTTGGAAGCGCTCGAAAGACGGACGCGTCTATACCTTCAAAATTCGTCCGGACGTGAAGTGGTCCGACGGTGTACCGCTCAAGGCGCAGGACTTCGTTTTCAGCTGGAAGCGTTTGCTCACGCCGAGCACCGCGGCTTCGTACGCGTATCTGCTCTTTGACGTCGAGGGTGCCGAAGCGTTCTTCAAAGGCGGTTCGAAGGATTTCTCGACCGTCGGAATCAAAGCGACGGACGATCTCACGCTTCAAGTCACTCTGACGAAGCCCGTCGCCCACTGGATTTCCATTCCTACGTTCTGGGTCACGTTTCCATTACGGCAGGACATCGTCGAAAAATACGGCGCGGCTTGGGAAAAACCAGGTCGCATGGTGACGCTTGGGCCCTTCACTCTGGCTGAGTACGCGATCGATTCGAAAATCGTGCTGAAGGCGAACCCTCAGTACACCGGCCAGCGTGGGAACATCGATCTCGCGGTGGGTCTGATCGTGAAGGACGATTCGACCGCGATGACTCTCTACGAGACCGGAAAATTCGATTTCGTAACCGATCTTTCGAGCCTCGACTTGAAACGCATGGCGGGTAAGCCCGATTTGAAGTCGTTCCCGTATTTGAAGACCGCCTATCTCGGTTTCTCGGTGAACCGACCGAATATTTCGAACGTGAAGCTCAGGCGCGCGATCGGCATGGCCATCGACAAGACGAAGTTCGGTGCAATGCTGTACGGAAATCAGGAAGCCGCGACGTCGTGGGTGCCGCCTAAAGTGTTGGCCTTCAGTAAGAAGGTGGGCCTTCCGTATGATCCGGTGAAAGCAAAGCAGGAACTCGAGAGTGCGGGCCTGGATCTTTCCAAGGGGTTGCAGCTCGAACTTCTCACTCCGAGCCGCGACAAGAACATGGTTTTGGCGCAGTATCTTCAGGCTGAGCTGAAAAAGAATCTGAATATCGATCTCGCGATTCAGTCTTTCGACAACAAGACGTTTCGTGCGCAAATCGCGCTGAATCGTTACCCGCTTTTCTTGTTGAGCTGGAGCGCGGACTATCCGGACCCGGACAATTTCCTAAGCCTCTTCACGAGCGACTCAGGAAATAATCGCACGGCTTGGAAGAACGCGAAGTTTGACGAGAAGGTGAATGCTGCTCGGTATTCACTCGATCCAAAGACTCGCGAACGTCTCTATGGCGAGACTCAAAAGCTGATGCAGGAAGATCAGGCGGCGATCGTGCCTCTTTACTACGAACCCAATATGGCGTTGGTTCGTCCGCGGGTAAAAGGGCTTGAGCTCAATCCGCTGAACTACTTGATCCTTCGCAAGATCAACCTGGGCGGGTAGCCGTTCGGAGCTCTTGGACTACGGGGATTTCTTCTTAGCCGCGTCGACGTTACCGCGGACCATGTCGGTTCCCATTTTGTAGAGTTCGCAGTCGTCCGGGCGGGTCTTGCAGTCGATTCCGTCTCGCTTCTTGCCTTCGAAGCGGGTGACCACTTTCTTTGTCGAACCGTCGCGGTCGTATTTGAGCTTGGTCTTGTATCGGCTTCCATCGGCTTTATTAACGATGGTCTTTTCTTTGGTCAGTCGACCGTCGGTCGCACCTGTTTTAGGGCTTTTGCGTTTTTCGTAAAGCCGGAGGTCCGTGCCCTTGGACGTGGTCGGATCTTGACCGACTTCCTTCCATGTTTGGGCGAACCCAGCTATCGGACCGAGTCCAAAAACAGCCGATACCGCGATGAGAGTGACAACCTTCATTCAAAAAGCATATCATCGGCTTAATGCGCTACGCGATCGATTTTGGGACGTCCAACAGCTTGCTCTGTGCGGTGGATGGTGGTCAGGTCCAGGGACCATTGGAGCTTGATCCGATGGCGGCTGACCCTGCCGTTTTTCGAAGCGTTCTTTATTTGACGCCCAAACGAGCTCATTTTGGAGCCGAAGCGATTCGCATCTTTCTCGAAGACAATCTGAACGGTGCGACCGAGGGTCGTCTACTTCGTTCATTCAAACGCCTGCTTCCGTCGAGCACGTTTTCCGGAACGATCATCGGAAACAAGCGAGTTGGCGTGGAAGAGATCATCGGTCGTTTTCTGGGCGAGATGCGAAAGCGTGCGAACGAAAAGACCGGCAAGGACGTGAAGTCGGCCGTCATCGGTCGTCCAGCGCTCTTCGCGGAAGAGCCGGAGGCGGACAAGCTCGCGCAGGAGCGCCTTGAGCGCGGTGTTCGCGCGGCGGGATTTGAAGAGGTCGAGTTCGTGCCGGAGCCTCTCGCCGCGGCTTTTAGATATCGCCTCGAGATGAAAAAAGAAGAGGTCGTTCTGGTTGCCGACTTCGGCGGTGGAACGTCCGACTTCACGGTGATCCGCCTTGCCCCGCGTGCGTTCCAGCCTACAGACGTTCTGGCGATTGGCGGCGTGCCGGTCGCGGGCGATGCTCTCGACGGCGAGCTGATGCGCCATCGCGTCTCTCGTCAGTTCGGTTCATTGGTCGAGTACACGTCACCCTTCGGTTCGAACGTTTTGAAGATGCCGAAGCTTCTGATGGAGCACCTTTGCTCGACGGTTCATATTCCGCTTTTGTCCGTTCGTGAGAACGCAGACTTTCTGGAGCGAGTGCGCAAAGCAGCTCTGGGCCCGGATGATGCGCGCACTTTGGGGCAGCTCCAGACATTGATCAGCGATCAGCTGGGCTTTCCGGTATTTGAAGCTATTGAACGCTGTAAGCGCTCACTGTCTTCGGACGACACGGCAGAGGTCGCCTACGAATATCCCGGCGTTCAGTTCTCAGAGAAGGTGCAGCGCACTCAGTTCGCGGAGTACGCTGGTGCCACAACCGATAAGATCTTGGGTTCGCTCGACGAGACCCTGCTCAAAGCGGGGCTTCGCGCCGATCAGATTGACCGCGTCTGTTGTACGGGTGGTACTGCCCGAGTGAAGATTCTCCGCGACCCAATCGAGCAGCGCTTTGGCCCCGGCAAGATCGACGAATTCCGAAACTTCACTTCGATCGTCGAAGGCCTCGCCCAGTGGGCGAAATAAAAAAGTGTCCGTCACCTTTTGGTGAATTAAGGCTCCATCCAGACGCCATCTTTGAGCGTCAGGATGTACGGAGTCTGAGACGCAGGGGCGTGGCCCGTGAGCATCTGACGGCTGGTGAAGGTACCGCCGACGTAGGTGGTGTTACCGATCGTCAGCACGTCGCCGATGATGCCCATTCCGTCAGGCGCGCTTCCCGTGAGCTGGAAGGTCGGCAGCGTGGCGTTTGCGGCTGGATTTTCCAAAGCGCCGGTGACGATGTTGATCACAGCCAGGCCCCATGGGTCGGTCGCACCGCCAAAGAGTGTGTTCGCAAAACCGCCTAGGTAGTAGCGGTCTTTCTGGACCCAGCCACGACGGATCATTCCGTCCATCGCGTACTGCATCTGCGAGTTCGTGAGCGGGAAGCTCGAAGTCAACGCAGGGCCTGCCGCGAAGGTCTCGAGGCTGCCGGTCTTGATTCCCATCAGGCTATTGAAAGTCGACGTGACCATCTGGTTGTCGAACGCGGTGATCATGCCTGTGACCAGAATTCCAGACTGGTCAGGAAGAGTCGTGAGACTGAACTGACCGTTGCCTTGGAAAGGCCAGTAGGCCGTGATTGCGGGATCGGCATCGTCGCTGAAGCTTAAGCGATACACAGCTGCCTGACTTGTACCGGCGCCAGAGTAGCTGCTGCCGTTATCGACCGCCGCGAAGTAAAGATCATTTCCCGCAACTGTCGACCTGACGATGAGGTTGAAGTTTACAATGCCGCCGTAGATGTAGCCGGGATCCCAGCTCGTATCGAGCGCGCCAGTCGTGGCGTTCACGATTCCGATTCGCGAGCGTCCGCCGCCGCCCAGCATTCCGAATGGGCCAAGGGCGATGATCGAGTTCTTGATCTTGTGAAGCTTGCGAACCTGTCCGTCCGTTCCTGGGTTCCAGGAAAGGGCACTCGCGTCAGCAGCGCTGACAGCCGCCAAATTCCAGCGCGTAATCGGAGTGGTGCTGCTGTGAATCGAGCCGAAAGATCCGCCGAAGTAAACGGTGCCATCGGATGCGAGCATCGTGTAGACCGTGTCGCCGTTCATGAGGTCAGGGTCCCATGTCGTTGGAAGGCTCGTGTCCAGGTCGATTTGAGCAAGACTATGGCGTTCCTGCACAATGGAACTGAAATGGCCGCCGATATGAAGCTTGTTCGTCGAGGTGGCGAGGGTGCGCACGGTGCAAAGCTCGTTTGCACCGCTTTTCAGCCTCAGACGCGTATGATCGCCGAAGCTCAGATCCGAGTTCGTTCCGGTTGCAGGATCAAAGGCCTGAACTTCAACGTGTTCACCGCCTGTAAAGTTCACGTTGTTGATCGCCGCGTAGACTTCGTCTCCCGCGGGCGAGACGGCGACCGCGTTCGGAGGATAGCCCATGTAGTTTTGGGTACCCAGTGAGTCGTTCACCCAAACGACGGCGCCGGCCGTGATTTTAGCTACGAAAGTAAGGGGTGTGGTCGCGTTTTCGCCGCCGGTCACGTAGAGGTTCGTGCCGTCGGAGGCCAGTCCGTTCACGACTTGATAGGCATGAGCGACGTCTGCTCCCAGCGGGTCTTCCGCAAGAATGGAAGGCATGGGGTTCGTCATATCGAACGCCATCAGCCTCGAGTAAGCCACGGGCGAAGAACTCGGGTTGAGCGTGGTAAAAGCTCCGCCTGCGTAAAGCTTAGTTCCGACCATTTTCAGAGATCGAATTTCCCCGTCCGTATTCGTATAGACGAAGGCCGGTGTGACCGGATCGATGAACAGGAGCTTGGATTCTGATGCGGCCCCCGAGAGTGCGACGAAGTTTCCGTCGCCGAACCAATCGTTTGAAATCACGGTGGCGGCGAAAAAGAGTTCTCCGTGAGGACCGGCTTCGAGAGCCGGCGGTGAACCGGTGATATTGGTATTGAATTGAAACGCCTGAAGAGCGCCGGTTGTCGGATCCAGTGCGGCCAGGTTCTGCCGAATATTCAAAGTCGCTCCGACGTAAACTCCGGAGAAAGTGCCTGCGACGTAAAGGGTGTTTCCGATTTTCTTAATACCGGAAATAGAATCGCCATAGAAACTGGCTGAGAAAGAGCCGTCTACAGCGCCGTCTGGCAGAATGCGGGCCAGGCTCAGTTTATTAGCCGAAGAACTGGTCTCGTAGATGGATGAAGTGCCACCGACGTAGTAGCCACCGCTGCCGTCGGGTTCGATGATTCGTGCTTCGAATTTGATGGAAGGAGTGAGGATCGCACCGGTATCGAGGTTCACCGTCGGTGCGGAACGCGTGTAAGGGCCGACGTGGCTGAAGCGGCCACCGAGATAAAGTTTTCCACCTTCGGTCGCGAGGGTTTTCACTTCACCGTCCGTGTAGAGAAGGGCGGGAGCGTAGATCGGATCGGGTGTGGAGGAGAGGCTATTGACGTCGGAGGTGGCTCCCAGGTTTCGTTTGAGCACGCAGCTCGAACCGACGCCCACGATCATTAAAGATAGGAGAAGACCGTTAAGAGAGCGTAGTCCCATAATTCCCCCGAATTACCCTAGTACTAGTCTCTCATTGGTGGAGCAAATTTGTCAACAATCTAAATATTTGAAACTATTGATCTAATTACTTAACCGGGTATGTGATCACCGATTCTTCACGGTTCGACCCAGCTCCCGTCCTTCAGGGTGAGGATGTACGGGGTCTGAGTGGCCTGGTCATGGCCCGGGAGCATTTCTCGTTTCGCAAAGCTACCTGCGACGTAGGTGGTGTTCCCCACGGTCAGCACGTCACCGATAATGCCCATTTCGTCAGGCGAGCTTCCGACGAGCTCGAGAGTAGGCAGGGCCGATCCGGAGGCCGGGTTTTCCAGCGTACCGGTTTCAAGATTGATGACGGCAAGTCCCCAGGGATCGCTCGAACCTCCGAAGAGATTGTTCGCGAAGCCACCCAGGTAGTAGCGTCCTTTCTGAACCCAGCCGCGACGAACCATTCCGTCCATAGCGTTCTGCATCTGCGAAGACGTGAGCGGGAAGTTAGAGCCGAGCAATGGAGCTCCCACGACAGGTTCGAGGCTCGCTGTCTTGATTCCCACGAGGCTGTCGAAGATCGTCGTGACCATTTGATTGTTAAATGCCGTGATCAGACCCGTGAACAGAATTCCTGAGTCGTCAGGAAGCGTGGTCATATTGAACTGGCCGTTGCTGTCGATCGGCCAGTACGCCGTGATCGCCGGGTGACTATCGTCGCTGAAGCTCAGGCGATAGACGGCGGCTTGGCTCGTTCCGGCTCCGCCCAAGCTGTTGCTGTTGTCGACGGTTGAGAAGTAGAGGTCGTTTCCAGCAACAGTCGATCGGACGACGCCGTCGAAGTTGACGATACCGCCGTAAACGAAACCAGGATTCCAGCTTGTATCGAGCGCTCCGGTCGTCGCGTTCACGATGCCGATTCGCGACCTCGTTGAACCGCCCAAAGTTCCGAAAGATCCGAGCGCAATCAGAGAGTTTCCGATTTTGTGAAGCCGACTGACTGATCCGTCAGCTCCTGGATTCCAGGAAAGAACGCCAGCATCAGTTGCACGAACCGCGGCTAGATTCGATCGTGAAACCGGAGTGCTACTGGTATTTAAAGCGCTGAAAGAACCACCGAAGTAAACGATGCCGTTTTTGGCGAGCACGGAGTAAACGGCGTTACCGATTGCGAGATCAGGATTCCAGGTAGTCGGCAGGCTTGATTCGAGATCGATTTGAGCCAGGCCATGGCGTTCCTGAACGATTGAGCTGAAGTGGCCGCCGATGTGCAGTCGAGTCGTTGAACCCACCGAAGAAGTGGCGAGCGCTACCACCGCGCAAGCCTCACCTGGACCGCTTTTCACACGAAGCCGCGGGTAATTGCCAAAACTCAGATCGGTATCTGCGCCGGTGGAAGGATCGAAGGACCTGACCTCGACATGTTCGCCATTGAGGTAGTCCACGTTATTGATCGAAGCGTAGACCTTGTCTCCAGAAGGGGAAACAGCGATCGCGTTTCGCGAGCGGGTCGTGGAGAGATCAAGGAAGCCTGGGAAAAAGCTCTGAGTTCCTAGATCAGGCGTGATCCAAACCACTGTGCCCGCCGTGACTTTGGCGACGAAGGCGGGATAAGGCGATGCCTTAGCGCCGGTCAAATAGAGGTCTGATCCGAATGCCGCGAGCGTGCCGGCCGAATAGATCGACGACGCGGCCAGTGGATCTTCGGCCAAGAGAACCGGAGCGGACGGGGTGCTGATATCGAGAGCCGCCAGCCCGCTTCGACCCATCCCGTTGACCTGAGATACGATCCCGCTGAGGTAGAGTTTACTGCCGACGACCTGAAGGTCGACGATGTGGCCATCGGTTCTCGTGATAGGAGGGAGCGCCGCCGCAGGAGAAGTGTCGTCGATCGCGATGACGACTCCCATCCCTGTGTTTGACAGGTTGATGAAGGTTCCTGTTCCACCGGGATCGACATCGCCAAAACACCCGCCCAGGTAAATAGTATTGCCAGCGTGCTCGATCACCACCGTTGGCGCATTGACCGTGTAGTAGGCAAGGTAGAGGTGGCTGAGATCGTATCGGAAGGCTTGAAGCGCGCCAGTGGTCGCGTCGAGTACGGCCAAGCTTCCGCGCGGGTTCAGTGTCGCGCCAACGTAAACTCCCGAAAAGTTACCGACGACGAAGAGCCTGTTTCCGACGAGCTTCAATCCTGTGATGGTGTCGCCGCTGAAGCGTGCGGAAAATGATCCATCGACAGCTCCGTCGGGTAAAATATGTGCAATGCCGGGGTTCTGGTTGGCGGCGCTATTATCGTAGATCCCGCTGCTCCCAGCGACATAGTAGCCGCCGTTTCCATCGGGCTCGATGACTCGTGTTTCGAACTTAATGGAAGGCGTGAGAATCGTACCCGAGTCGAGATTCACCGTGGGGGCGGATCGCGTGTAGGGGCCGACATGTGAGAAGCGTCCGCCGAGGTAGAGTTTTCCGCCTTCGGAGGCCAGGGTTTTCACTTCACCGTCGGTGTAGAGAAGAGCGGGCGCGTAGATCGGCTCGGGGCTTGAGCCAAGGACACCCAAGACATCATCGGTCGCTGCCAGGTTGCGCCTGAGTTTGCAGCCAGATCCGACGACGACGATTGCCGATGCGGCAATGAGATACCCTAAGAACCGTGTTCTCATGACTAAGGCTCGATCCATACCCCATCCTTCAGCGTGAGGATGTGGGGGGTCTGGGTGGCTGGGTCTTCCATTCCAGGCAAGAGGCGGGCGTAGAAGGTGCCAGCGACGTAGGTCGTGTTCCCAATGGTCAGGACGTCGTTCACGATGCCCATGTCTTCACTGGAAGAATCGCCGAGCAATTGAAACGTAGGAAGAGTCGCGCCGGCAGCAGGGTTTTCCACGGCACCGGTGGTGAGGTTGATGACCGCAAGTCCCCAGGTGTCGTTCACGCCACCGAACATTTCGTTCGCGTAGCCACCGAGATAGAGACGATCTTTCTGAGCCCAACCACGACGAACCATTCCGTCCATCGCGACTTGCATCTGCATGCTGGTGAGTGGCCAGCTCGAGCTCAGAACAGAACTCGCGGAATAGACGTTTCGATTCGATCCTTTGATTCCGATGAAGCTATCGAAGCTTGTCGAGACGAGCTGGTTGTCGAATTCAGAGATCAACCCGGTGACAAGAATTCCGGACTGGTCTGGAAGCCCGCTCAGGTTGAATTGGCCACTTCCCATGAAAGGCCAGTACGCGGTGACCGCAGGCGCCGCGCCGTCGTTGAAGCTCAGTCGATAGACCGCTGCTTGACTGGTTCCGGCGCCGCCCATGCTCCAGTTGTCGTCGACTGCGGCGAAATAGAGGTCATTTCCGACGACGGTCGATTGCACGACACCGTTTTGGTTCACGACCCCGCCATAAACGTAGCCTGGGTCCCAGCTTTCATCGACGAGGCCGGTCGTCGCGTCGAGGACGCCGATTCGCGAACGGGTGTCGCCGCCGAGATCTTCGAAAAGTCCCATCGCGATGACCGAGTTCTTAATCGCGTATACCTTGTAGACGTCATCGTCTGCGTCTGGATTCCAAGGAAGGATGGTGCCATCTGAAGCATTCATTGCCGCTAGGCGATGTCGAGTCACTGGAGTCGTACTGTTGTGGAGTTTGGTGAAATCGCCGCCGAAATAGACCGAGCCATTCTTCGCGGCGATGCTGTAAACCGTTTTGTTCGTTTGGAGGTCGGCGTCCCATGATGTCGGCAAGCCAGTTTCAAGATCGATCTGAGCGATGCTGTGACGTTCCTGTACGATCGAAATGAAATGGCCGCCCAGGTGAAGTTTGCCCGGCGATGTAGCTAGGGCGGCTACGAAGCAGCTTTCACCGTCTCCGCTTTTCACTCGAAGTCTTGGATGATCACCGAAGCTGAGATCTGATGCGGCCCCCGTGATGGGATCAAACGCTTTGACCTCAACGTGCTGAGTGGTGACGTTCACGTTGTTGATCGCCGCGTAAACCAGATCGCCCGCAGGAGAGACGGCAACGACGCTGGTAAGCCCAGCCACCGTGGTCCCCAGCGCGGAGGTGATCCAGTCCGCCGATCCAGCCGTAATTTTTCCGACGAAGGTTCGCGACAGGGCTGGGGTCGAACCTTCAGCACCCGTCACGTAGAGCGAGGTCCCATCGGAGGCCAGGCTTGCTACCATACGAAACGTGTAACCGGCGGCCGCTGCGAGTGGGTCTTCGCCCAGAAGTACAAGCGAAGCGGGGGTCGAGATATCGATCGCGGCAAGATACATTCTCGGAGAGCTGCTGACCTGCGAGAACGTACCGCCGATGTAGAGTTCGTCGCCGACGACTTGAATGCTGAAGATATTGTTGTTCGCCGAAATCCACGCCGGAATTCCGGTTGCGGGCGAAGTGTCATCAATCGCAATCACGGTTCCCCAGGTTGCGGTGGGAAGCGTTGTCCAGGTTCCTGAACCGCCCGGGTCGACATCGGTGATGGCACCCTCGATGTAAAGAGTGTTACCGGAATGAGCGAGAAGAAGCGTTGTCGCGGCTTGAACGTCGTAGCGATACGAAAGCAGCGCACCTGTGCTCGCATCGAGAGCGGCAAGGTTTCCGCGCGGATTGAGCGTCGCACCGACGTAGACACCGTTGAACGCACCGGACACGAAGAGCCTGTTTCCGACGAGCTTCAGGCCCGAAATCAGGTTGCCGTCGAAACGAGGAGCGAAGTTCGCGTCGACCGCTCCGTCAGAAAGTACGTGAGCAATGCCAGGCGTATTCGCCGCGGCCGCGGTCTCATGCATCGGACCAGCGCCGGCAATGTAGTAACCACCGCTTCCGTCTGGCTCGATCACGCTCACTTCAAATTTTAGAGACGGCGACAAGATGTTGCCCGAAGCAAGGTCCACGGTGGGGCCTGAGCGTGTGTAAGGGCCGACGTGTTTGAAGTGCCCGCCCATGTAGAGTTTTCCAGCGTCGGCGGCCAAGGTTTTCACTTCGCCGTCAGTATAGAGGAGAGCCGGTGCGTAAATCGGGTCAGGCACTGATGCGAGGCCGTTGCGAGTTTGATAGGCGAGGTTCCTCTTTAGAGAGCAGCCCGAGGCCGCGACCCAAGCGACAACGGAAAGAGCGGCGAGTAGCCGGCTGGTTGATTGAATCCCCATACTTAGAATAATTCTTTGATACTTGACCATTTAAGTCAAATATAGGGGCTTTAAACTGGTTCCATTTTTCTGAGCCCGCCTCAGCTGCGATAAGGCAGAGTTGAGCGCTTGGACCAGAGGTTGTTCTGGGTCCGGGTGAACACCGTGGGGGCCGCCAGGATGCTTACGATGTTCAAAATCCAGTAAAGCGGCTGGAGGAAGAACAGGGGAACCAGGTGTCGGAAGGTGAACTTCTTTTCGAAACGGATGATGGAAACTACGAAGAGCGAAATGCCCATGAGACTGCTGACTACGCCCACTTTGTCGGCGAGAGAGGTGACGTAGTCGCCATGAAAGGTATGGAAGGCGTGTTGAGCGGTTCCCGAAAGCGACGCCCAGTCGAGAAGGTAGAGGTAAACTTCGGGACTGAGAATGATGCCTTGGTCCCAGAACTGGGCGATGTAGCCTTGGTAAATCGTGTGCCAGCTCAGAGGCGCGAGGACGAGCGAGCTGAAGTAGCCCACGAAGAGGACCGGAAGCGTGTACCAGTCAATAAACCGAGTGGAAAAGCGCAGATGGGTTTTCAGCAGATAGATGAGCCCGCGACTCCACCTGAGGCGCTGCCGAAAAATGTCGATGAACCGCTCCGGCATGACGGTGGCCACTTCCGCGGTCGATGAGAATGTCATCCGGTAGCCGCCACGGATAAGACGAATTCCGATGTCGGCATCTTCCGAATAGCCACGCGCGCTGAAACGCCCCACCTTTTCGAGGGCCGCGGTTCGATACATGCTGAGCGGCCCGGGTGTGGTGATGTTCGCATTCACGCCCGAAAGCAGTTGCCGCATCAGCGAAAAATGCAGTAATTCCAGATGCACCCACCAGGTCAGCA
>FSTS01000546.1_pt1 | contig 13664 bp, 3 predicted proteins | sample 1636961 | NCBI WGS metagenome assembly FSTS01 (sample SAMEA3914819, study PRJEB12502) | metagenome | biome: forest; material: soil | place: Canada | collected 2010-06-26 | depth 0.3 m
CGATAACGCCTGGGTTACGAGCGTCGTCTTCTTTGATGTTGAAGACGATTTTCATCAAGTCAGAGCCGATGTCGGCAATCTTGGTGAAGATACCGCCGCAGATACGGAGTGCCGAAGCGCCGAGGGATTCGCCGACAGCGAAACCGACGAAGCAAGCGCCAGCCGATTCACGTGGAACGAACATCAAGATGAAGAGCATCATCAAGAGTTCGACGCAGATCAACAGAACGCCGATCGACATGCCCGAACGCAGTGGGATTCCCATGACGTTGTAAGGCTTGTTCGTGAGCGAAGCGAAAGCGGTACGAGCGTTAGCGTAGTTGTTGATGCGGATACCGAACCAAGCAACCGCGACAGAGCCCAAGATTCCGAGAACCGACCAGGTCAAGATCAGAAGGGTCTTGGCCATCGTCATGTCCTGGAGGACTTTGAAGTAGTAGAAAATGCAGCTGCCGATGAGCAGCCAGAGCACGAACAGGAACTTGCCCTGTTGCATGAGGTAGGCTTTACAAGTCGTGTAAATCAGCTCGGAAACTTCGAGCAAAGACTCGTGAGCAGGAAGCGCTTTCACGCGAAGGAATTCGACCAAGCCGAAAACCAGGCCGAGCGCGACCACGACCATGCCCCAACCCAGAAGGGTGGTGCCGGTGATCGAGGAGCCGAAAAGGTTAAATGCAACGTTGAGATCAGGAATAGGAAGATCCGCTTCGCTAGCGAAGGCGGAAGTTCCCAATGCCAGAGTAGCCAGTGCGGCACTCCAGTGTTTGAGACGCATATTGAAGTTCATGAAGGTTCCCCTGTGTGTCGTTTTATTCCGACAGTGGCCGCCGCAGAAAAAGCTTAAAAACGTTTCGAACGCAGAAAATCGCGCTCGTCTGTGACGCTTCGTGCCAGGAGGTTTTAATATTGAACGACTTTGGTCTTAAAGGAGCCAGAAACCGGTGTCAACGCTCATCGCCCGAGAACCATCGGGATGATCGCTACTGAAGCCGGAAGCAAAGCCTCGGCAAGTCCTGTCTTGAATTGAAAACTCCAGGGCGTGCGGCTTGAGAAAGCCCACTAGTAGCCCCACGACGAGCACGAGCCTGCTCCATTCATCGGTCGTCAAATCGCCATCCAGAAAACTGGACCACCAAGCGAGCCTTCGAAAAAAATGAAATCCTGACGAAGGAGCTCGGGACCCTCATTCCGAAACCGATGGGAGCGAAACAGACCCGCCGCCCGCTTAACGCACCACGCGAAGCCCTAAGTTATTAAACACTAAACGTTTAATTGTTAATACGCAGCCAGAAACCGTAAATTCCTTTTGCTATTAAGCCGATACATAAGGTGAGAAATCGGGCGTTTTGCCGTCTATTTTAATAAAATATATATAATAATGTTCAATCGATTCAGCACTCTCATCGCAGTTACTGCAGTCACTGGAACGCTCAGTGGCTGCGGCCTCAAAGCGAGCCTCGACTGGACTGCATTCGGTGTGAATGCGGTACCGACGACGGTACTGACGATGGTGCCCGCACAGGGAACGAGCACGGGCGGCTTTGAACTAAGTTTTACCGGCACCGGATTCACGAACGACACCGTGACCGTGAAGCTCGGCGCCACAGCCTGTACCCCTGTCACGATTTTAAGCGCCACATCCATCAGCTGTACGGTGCCGATGCTACCAGCCGGCACCTACGTGGCCACCGTCTCGATCGGACCTTCTTCCATCACCTTTCCCACTTCTTACACTTCCGTCAATGGACCGACGATCACTTCAGTCTCGCCGACCGCAGGCGCGTTAGCAGGCGGGACGATTCTCACCATCATGGGCACGGGGTTTCAAAGCGGCGCGACGATTGATCTTGGAGCTGCGGGCACTTGCCAGAGTCCAGTCTTCCTCAGCTCAACCCAGTACCAATGCACGACCCCTCTTGCGAGCGCCGGTGGAGTCACACTCACTCTCACCAACACGGACACACAATCGGCGAGCCTGGCGTCTGCTTATATCTATCAAGCGGCCCCATTCATCGCGGGTATCTCGCCGTCCGGCGGCGCACTCGCGGGTTCGACCACTCTTTCGATTACCGGAACCGGATTCGTTTCTGGAGCGGTGGTCACAGTCGGTGGCGCACCTTGCTCGGTAGTCACGGTTTCGCCGACACTTGTCACCTGCACGACTCCATCTGGTTCGAGCGGCGCTGCATTTGTCATCGTCAAAAACTCTGACGGTCAAACCGCGTTATCACCTTCAAGCTATCTCTACAGTGCTGCGCCTTCGATAACGTCGGTCAACCCTACCGCCGGAGCACTCGCAGGCGGAACCACACTCACCATCAACGGCTCGGGGTTCTTTGGAAGTTCTACGATTACCGTGGGAGGAAGCACCTGCGCCTCGGTGAATTTAATCACCGCCAATCAGCTCACCTGCGCACTTCCGGCCGGATCAGGAAGCGCTTCGATCACGGTCACCAATCCGGATACACAGGCGGGAACCCTCGCAAACGCGTATACCTACCAATCCGCTCCGACCCTTTCCTCGGTCCTGCCGAATGACGGCACAGTTGGCACGGCGATCACGCTCACCGGTACGGGCTTTGTTTCCGGTGCGACTGCCACCGTCGGCGGCACACCTTGCACCACGACTACGTTCGTTAGCGCGACTCAAATCAACTGCACGACACCCTCTCACTCCGTCGGAAGCGCGTCGATCGTAGTCGCCAACTTGGATGGGCAGTCGTCGAGCGCAGTACCTTATACGTATAATGTCGCCCCAGTTCTCAGTGGCGTTTCTCCAAGCGGCGGCCCAATCGCAGGTGGAAACACGCTGATCTTGACCGGTAGCAACTTTCTCGCCGGCGCGACTGCCACCGTCGGCGGTACGCCTTGCACTACGACTACCTTCGTTAGCGCGACTCAAATCAACTGCACCGCCCCATTAGGGATAGCAGGAGCGAAACCGGTCACAGTGACTAATAGCGACGGCCAGGGCACTACCTTAAGCTCAAGCTACAGCTATAATCCGGCTCCGAGTATCACTTCCATTTCACCTACCGCAGGAGCGCTCTCTGGAGGAACCTCCGTCACCGTGACGGGCAATGGATTTCTCACGGGCGCCACAGTCACCATCGGTGGATCGACCTGCACCAGCCCGAGCGTCAGCAGCAGCACCATTACCTGCACTCTTCCTACTCATTCCGCCGGACCGGCAACGGTTCACGTCGTGAACTTAGACACTCAGAGTGGCGACCTGGTTAACGGATACAGCTACAATTCCGCTCCGACACTTTCTGGCGTCCTACCGACTGCGGGTCCCGTCACTGGCGGTACCGCGATCACCCTCACGGGTACGGGCTTTCTCAGCGGAGCCACCGTCAGCTTCACCGGAAGCGCATGCACGAGCGTGAACGTCGTAAGCTCCACCCAGCTGACCTGCAGCACTCCTGCTCTTTCGGCCGGCACCCGCTCGATTTCGATCGTCAACCCGGACGGACAAAGCGATCTAGGTTTAAGTTTTACTCATAATGCGGCACCGACTCTGAGCTCGATTACTCCTACCGGCGGCGCTTTCGCAGGGGGAACGACACTCACGCTCAACGGATCAGGATTCATCAGCGGCGCCACGATCATGGTAGGCGCGACCCCTTGCACCAGCGTGAATTTCATCAACTCCACACAGTTGACTTGCACGACCCCAAGCGGCACCGGCGTGAAATCCGTCGCGGTCAGCAATCCTGATTCGCAAACTGCTTCGCTTACTTCCGCATATACGTATCAAAACGCGCCTACTCTCACGCTGGTCTCGCCTACGAGCGGAGCGCTTGCGGGTGGAACGACGATCACCCTCTCAGGAACCGACTTCCTAAACGGCGCTCTCATCAGTATCGGAGGAAGCGCCTGCTTAAGCCCCACCTTCGTGAACTCGACGACTCTGACTTGCGTTACCCCCTCTCACATCGCCGGGCTCGTGAATATTCAAGTCATCAACCCGGACAACCAGTTCGGCGACCTCGTCGGTGGCTATACTTACAATCCTGCGCCGACACTCACCTCGATCGCACCAGGTTCTGGCCCACTCGCCGGAGGCACTTCAGTCACTCTTTCCGGTACGGGCTTCATCACTGGCGCGACCGCGACCATCAATGGCTTCATCTGCGGAAGCCCGAACGTCGTGAGCTCGATCAGCATGACCTGCCTCACGCCTTCAAACTCGGCGGGAAGCTACTCGGCTACCGTGAACAATCCGGACGGACAGAGCGCAAGCGGTGGAACATTCGTCTACAACTCAGCTCCAACTCTGACCAGCGTCTCGCCGACAGCGGGCGCACTCGCCGGAGGCACGACGATCACTCTCACGGGAACGGGTTTCGTCAGCGGCGCGACAGTTGCGGTCGGGGGGACCAGCTGCGGAAGCGTGAACTTCATCGGCTCGACCCAGATTTCCTGCGTCACCCCAAGCTCGAGCAGCGGCGCGATGACGGTAACAGTCACCAATCCAGATACGCAGAATGCCAACCTTGCAAGCGCCTTCACTTATCAACCGGCTCCTACGGTGAGCAGTGTTTTCCCACTGACCGTCGCCTCACCCGGCGGAACCACGGTTACGATTACCGGCACCGGTTTTCTCACCGGCGCAACGGTCGTCGCGGGCTCAACCTGCACGAGCGTGAACGTCGTCTCTCCAACACAAATCACCTGCGTGAACACGCCAGCGGGAGCGGGAAGTTACCCCGTCGTCGTGACCAACACGGATGGCCAGACGAGCGGTAGTGCCACCCTTCTTGCTTACGCGGCTCAGCCTGTTGTCGGAAGCCTCAGCGTGAGTGGAGGGTCGACCTCGGGAGGAACGACGCTTACGATTTCAGGCGCGAACTTCGTCTCCCCGACGGTCACGATCGGCGGAATTTCCTGCTCCATCGGCACGAGTAACAGCTCATCCATTACTTGCACGACAGGTGCGAACACGCCGGGCACGTATCTCGTCGTCGTCACGAACGGCACAGGCGTGGTTTCTTCCGGCGGACAAAGTTTCACCTATGCAGCTCCACCTACGCTCACCAGCATTTCACCGGTCGGTGGCCCGCTCGCCGGCGGAACCACGGTCACTTTCACCGGAACCGGCTTTGTCACCGGCGCAACCGCTACTTTCGGCGGCACTGCGTGCACCGTGCCGACCTTCTTGAACTCGACGACCTTCACGTGCACCGCTCCTGCGTCCGGCGCTGGCTCCGTCGACGTCACCATCAAAAATCCTGACACCCAATCCGCGACTCTCACCAGCGCTTACGCCTTCGCTCCCGCGCCGTTCATCTCGGGAATTCTTCCCTCGGCCGGAAGCACGAGTGGCGGAACACTCGTCACGGTTTCCGGAACTGACTTTGCGACCTCGGGCACAGTCACCGTCTCAGTTGGAGGCGTGTCGTGCGGAAACGTCTACGTCGCAAGCTCGGGTGTGCTGACTTGCAAGACCTCGGCTCACTCCTCGGGCAATGCCGATATCACGGTCACTAATCCGGACACGCAGACGAACACCCTCGTTTCTGGATACACGTATCAAACGCCCGCTGCGTACGCGTTTAACTGGATCGGTGGGCTGATGAGCATTGCCCAGTCCTGGATCACCGGCATCGAACCTTCGGGCGGCAAAAGCGACGGCACTTTGACCACTGCCACCGGCGGCTTCATCACCGGCGATGGCACCTACCTTTACGTCACAGACCGAGGCAACGATCGCATTGTGAAGATCAACGCTTCGACAGGCACCGTTGTCGGATGGATCGGATCGGCCGGAAGCCTACTTCCCACCGGCGGCGCATCGGGATGCACTTCTTTAACGCCGTCCAACCCTTTGCCAGGCTGGTGCACGGGGGGCGCGGCAGGCATAGGCTCTCCCGGAGGATTCGGTACAGGACGACTCACGACACCTGGCCAAGTCATGTACTATTCCGGAAAGCTTTACGTCGCTGACACTGGAAACTTCCGGATCGCTCGATTCGATGCCGCCACCGGAGCCTTTGAAGCCTGGATCGGAAAAATCGGCGCGACCATTCCGACGGCGGATGCGAATTGCGTAAGCCCAGTCGCCAACACGGCTACACCAGGCTGGTGTAACGGCGGAGTTACGACGAGTGGCGCGACGGATGGCTCGCTCCAGTCTCCGAAGGGCGTCGCAACCGACGGCACTTTCCTTTACGTCTCTGATTCAACCAACGGACGCATCAATCGATGGATGCTGAACACCGGCGCTTACATGGGCTGGCAAGGCAAGATCAGCACGTCTCCGACCGGCGGAGACCCCGGTTGCAACGGCGCAAGCACGGGAGGCGCAACCCCCGGTTGGTGTACCGGTGGAGCCACTGCGGCCGGAACCGGTGATGGAATGTTCTCGAGCCCGGCCGGACTCTGGACCACAGTCGATAGTCTGATGGTCGCAGATACGTCGAATAACCGCGTCCAAAGATTTTACTTCCCTACTGCCACTTGGGGCTGGATCGGCTACGTTGCAACTTCCCCAACCGGAGGCGCCTCCGGATGTTCGGGCCTCAGTGCTTCGAGCATTACCCCAGGCTGGTGCACGGGCGGCACCGCCCAAGCGACGGTCGCTAAACAAGGAAGTCCAGCTTCGATCAACGCAATCACTGTGGCCGCCACCGGTGAACTTTACGGCGTAGGTGCAAACTTCGGCGCACTTCAAAAATGGGATTCCACTACCGGTGCTTCCTCCGCTTGGACTGGCCAGATCGGTGCGTCCATCAGCGGCATCAGCTGCTTGACTGGCTCCCCTGCCGTGAACTCACCGACACCGAGCTGGTGCACCGGTGGCACTTTGGGAGCCGGAACTTTGAACGATGGCTCGCTCAAGGCTCCGGCCGGTGTTTGGGCCGACTCGACTGTCGGAAAAGTTTATGTCCTGGATTCATTAAGTCGTGTTTCGCGCTTTAGCATGAGCACTGGAACCTTCGACGCTTGGTGGGGTGGACAGCTTTCGCTGCTTGCGGGCTGGAGCACGAGCGGTGGAACCGGAAAGTCGGTCCAAGATGGTGGATTCAACGTTCCGAGAGGCGTCGCCAACGACGGCACCTATCTTTACGTGGCCGACTCCAGCGTGAGTCGAGTCAGTCGAATTCTGATTAGCTCAGGCGCGCCCGGCGGTTGGATCGGCGGCGCGACAGGTCCAGCGGTTTCAGGTACCGCCGGATGCACCAGCATGGTCGCCAACGGAGTTACACCGGGTTGGTGTAACGGAGGATATAGCGCCGGAGTCTCTTCCACTTCGTCGGGTGGAATGTCCGGCCCTTCTCATCTGGTTGCCGTCGCAGGCAATTTGTACGTCGTCGATTCCGGAAATAGCCGAATTAATCGCTACAGCGCCGGCACGGGAACGTTCAGCGGCTGGATCGGCATGGTTGCCTCGATTAGCGGTATCAGCTGCACCGGAGGCACCGCGACTGTCAGCTCCCCAAGTCCAGGCTGGTGCACGGGCGGCGCAACCAGCAGTTCGTCGGCTGACGGTGGGTTGAATCAACCCTATGGAATTGCATCCGACGGTACCTATCTCTATGTTTCTGAAGGCGCCCACCGGGTGAGCCGATTTGATATCGCGGCCGGAACATTTCAAGGTGCGATCGGAAAAACGACTGCATCGATCGCCACAGGCGCCTGTATTGGAACGACTGCGGGAAGCGCAATGCCGGGTTGGTGCACGGGCGGTACCTTGGGTTCAACAGGCAGCGGGGACGGAATGTTTAGCGCTCCGAAAGGCCTCGCCCTCGGAAACGGCTACCTCTATGTCGTTGATGCGAACAACTTCCGTGTTCAACGCTTCAACTCTTCGACCGGTGCATTCGCCGGATGGATCGGTAATGCGTCTGCGACGCCTCCGACTTCCGGAGCCCCAGGCTGCACGACCACTTCCGTGAACACAGCGGTTCCGGGCTGGTGCTACGGCGGCGTTTCGGCCTCCGCGCCAGCCGGAAATACGGGCGGTTTCAACCAACCTCTCGGCATCGCCCTCGATCCGAACGGTTATCTCTACGTCAGCGACTCTTCACTCTCGCGAATCTCTCGGCACTTGGTCGGCACCGGTGGCCCCGCAGGCTGGTACGGAAAGATCGGCACAGTCCCGACGGGCGGAAGCGCAGGTTGTAACGTCGCGTCCGTCGGTTCGCTGACCCCAGGTTGGTGCACAGGAGGCGTCTCAGCCAAGGGCGATGGCCCCGGCGAGATCAACAGCCCCGACCAGCTCTTCTGGCTGAACGGCCTCTACTTCGGCGACGCCATTGGACGCATCAGCCGCATCACCGGCCTCGACGGAATTTAAAAAGGTGTCCGTCACCTTTTGGTCCAAAACTGCGTCATTTGACGCGGATCTCAACCAAAAGGTGACGGACACCTTTTGGTTTTAATTCGCGTAGGGCCGCAGCTGCAGCACCGAAAGCACCGGCGGCGCATCGGGCGTCGCGCCTTTCGACGCTACCCACTCAATGTCGACCGGCGCGCTGAACGTATAATCCGGCGAGAAATGCGACTGGAGCAGTCTTCCGACAAAGGCCAGTTTCTGGAGCTGCTGTTTGTAATCTTCCGGCAAATCGGTCTGGCCTTCGCCGAGCGAGACGGTCATCCCGCCGCCTTCGACGGTATTATAGAGATACTGATACGGCAGCTCAGAGCCCTGAACGACTTCGACGGCGGACTTGGTCGATGCGTTGATATAAATGTTTCTGAAGTCCGATCCCCGCTTCATCGGATTGGTCGTGACCATCACGCCGCCCATCACGATCGAAGGAACTTCTTCCTGCACGATGACGCCCATGTAGGAGTCGTCGAGCGAAATGCCGACATCGTTTCTCAGGCGAACGCTTCGAGGGCTCAAGAGAGACGCCCAGACTTCTTTGATGCTTTCAAAAATCTTGTCGGCGCTCGTCACGTGATTGATCGACTCGTAAATACCTGCCGCCGAGAAATTCTCGAGATCTTCCGCGTTCGACGAGCTGCGAACCACGAAGCTTGAAACACCGGCCAGGCTCATCGCGATATGGGAGTCGATCTTCTGGCGCAACCGATCCGGCATGCGGGTCGCGCGAATCATCTGCTGAAGCGAAAGGCTGAGGGCGTCCGTTTCGCGAGCTCCAAGCTCAAGCGCCATCTTGAGCTTACCAATCCCCTGCTGAATGCGCGGGGAACTTTCGAGAAACTCCTGCTGACAGGAAAACGGAATCGCGATTCCACGCGGAACCTGCACCGAGTTTCTTACAAACTGCCAGGCCGCCTGCGAGAGATCGGAACTCTCAGGAACGCCTAGCATCTTGGCTAAGTACGGAAGCAGATTCTCGCGGGGCGGTCTGCGAACACGGTAAAACCCGAGCAAGCGCTCCGAACCATGCTCGAGAAGATTGCGAAGCTCACCGAGGTTCGCGGCCTTCGTGCCGTATTTGTAACGATCGCTCATTCGGAGCTCGTCCAAATCGACAATCGCCGTGTTCACCGTTTCCGGCTCTTCCAGCTTGATTCGCTGAACACTCCAAGCGGGACGCGTGGCGACCGCAATCGGACCGTCGAGTTTCTTGAGCCCGACTTGGGTCGAATTCATGTCGACCGTGTAAGTCACCCACTGATTCGAAAGCCCTTCTTTTTCAATTCGGTCGATGATCCCGATTTGAACCGCGTTCGGAACACCCCACCCACTCGCAAGGACGTTTGTGTGCGAAAGCGGCGTGGTGTGGTGGGCGTTGATGATGCCGGAAACGCGGGGCAGATCATCCGGAACCCGGTGCATGACCAGAATGTCGTGCCACTCAATCGTTTGCCAAGCCAAGCGATAGTCTTTTTCAGTACGAAAGACGCGCAGGCGACCCTGAATCGATCCCGCATTCAGAGCGACAAAACTTGCAGAAGCAAATAGCTCGTGCGCGAAAATACGCGGAACATCAGCGGCGCTAATCTCCGCAGCCATCGATTCCTGGCCGTGATTCGCAGGCTTCCAGAAGAGCTTGGCCGCGGTTTCAACGTACTTACGCACCGTAACGAAGAACGACCGAAACATCTCGGCGTCCATTGTGTCGACTTCCACAGTTTCAAGACTGAAGAAGCGCTGGTTCTCGCGCCGATGAAGGGCAAGAACGCCCAAGAAGAAACGTCGATCGCGCTTATGATAGAAGCTCTCATTATACGCATCGATCTGTGACGTGAGCTCGGCGAGCGTGATCCCGAGAAGTTTCTCGCCAATGTACTCGGCGTGAAAACGGTATTTTCGATTATTGATGAAATGAACCGAGCCCGTTTCACGATCGACGACGATTTTAACGAATGGAAACCCACCCAGGTTTCCCGATAGCTGTTGGAAAGCCTCTAAGGTCAGCTTCTCATCGATCAGGGCCGGACTTACAGTGATGAGCTCCTGCTCGAGCAGCGGGAGCGTTCCCGCGGACGCCGGCGAAAGCTCCGCTAGCGTCGCTGCGGTCGCGGGAGAAAGCACGGTGGTTGAAGTCGGTGCGGAAGAACTCATGGCCGCGTAGACATATAACAGCTGACCTAATAAGTCAATTACTTATACGGGATCATACCCATTAAATAACAGCCACTTAGACGACCCCCCGCTTCCAATCAAACTTCTCTGACCTCAAACTCTGATTGACACCGGAAATTTGACGCGATACGTCATGCATCAATTATGAAACATTCAATCGCGTTTTTCGCCGCCTCACTCGCGTCCGTTCTGGTCTCGGCAGCATCCTTTGCTCAGACCCCTTCTTGTGCCGGAGATATCTGCACAGGAACGGTAGTGATCGACCCCTCTAACCAGGTCGGCACCGTGACCAAAGTGGACGGCACGACGATTAGCTACAATTACGCAGGATACGGTTTGAGTTCGAGCGCATCGGCTCTCTCACCACAGATTTCCGCCCTTCCAGACGGAACCCATACGGGAACAGTCGTCATCGACGAATCGAACCAAATCGGGACGACTCTCCGAGTCTTCAAAGACCTTCGCGTCCAATACAACTACGCGGGCTACACACTCGTCAGCCGAAGAACTTCGCCAGAGACGACGACGACTCGAAGCGATGGCGCAAAAACGGGCACGGTCGTGATCGATAAGAATGACCAGATAGGAACGATCAAGCATATCTTCGCCGACGGGCGGGTGAACTACATCTATGCGGGATACAGCCTCACCGCAAAGGACGTCGTCGCCGAAGTCATAACCGGCGCGAATGGAATCCAGAAAAACACGATCGTGATCGATGCTTCAAATCAGATCGGCACGACTCTTCATGCCTTCGCCGACGGACGCGTGAACTATAAGTACGCGGGATACAGCCTGACTTCGAAAAACGTCGTTCCAGAAGTCGCGATCGGTGTAAATGGAATTCAGAAAGGGATCATCATCATCGATGCTTCCAATCAGATCGGCACAACCCTTCATGCTTTCGCCGATGGGCGCATTAACTACAACTACGCGGGATATAGCCTTACCGCGAAAAACGTTGTTCCAGAGGTTGCGACCGGTGCAAACGGAATCCATAAGGGCATAGTCGTCATCGACGAATCGAATCAGATCGGAACGACCCTTCATGCTTTCGCCGATAACCGCGTGAACTACAATTACGCCGGCTACAGCCTGATCTCTTCCAAGGTTTCACCAGAGATCTCCGAGCTTCCAGGTAACTTGAAAAAGGGCATCGTCGTGATCGACTCCGCGAACCAGGTTTCGACGATTTCACGCGTCTTTATGGACAGCCGCGTCCAATACAACTACATGGGCTATAGCCTTGTAGCGCCGTCTTCGCAGATCAGCCCAGAAGTCGCCGATCACCCTGACTATGCCAAAGGCGTAGAATACGCCTCACCTGATCACGGTGTTGGCACCGTTGCGCGTTTCTTCCTGAACCGGAAAGTCCAGTTCAGCGAGATCGATGGTTACACGGTTGTGACGACCACTCTTTCAGCGTCCGTTCCAGCGGTTGGCAATTACGCTGCCGGCGGTATCGTGACCGACCCGAGCGGAAAGAAAGCTACAATCGAGTCAGTTTTCGCGAACGGAACGATCAAATACAGCTTTGACTACACCGCACCTGGAGCAACCGCTCCGGCGAAGCAGTATCGCTCGGCTAAGATCTTTGGCTTTGAGCAGGAACATCGCTCAAACGACCAACAAGAGTGGATCGGCGCGATCCAGCAGCGAATTCAGTATCCTTCGAGCGACCCTGCGGACGAGTTCCATCTGATGGGGGCCGTGCGCCTCGCGATTCTGACCGCGGACTACCCTGCCCTTCAGCAAGAACTGAATACGCAGCTTCAGGCGAATCCGAACTGGGTTTCCGACCAGACGATTCGCGCTAAAGTCGCTCAGGAAATTGTGAAGCCGCTGGCGAACTAGATCGAGCTCTTAGAATCCAAACCAAGCCCGCGCACGCTCCCAAAGCGTCGCGTCTGACGTCCACGCGCCTGGTGGCATCTTCGAGCCAGAATACTTCGACGTTGAGCTCACCGCAGAGTTCGACTGTGGCCCTGACTCACTCGCCAGGCTGCGCGAAGCGCCGTTCACACGCGGCTCGGTCTTCGCCCATTTCTGCGAAAGATCAGTGTAGTACCGAACGTAGTCGACCGCGACGGTAGTCGAAATCCAATCCGATCTACCGTCCATGTTTCCGCCGCCCCAGGCCTTGTACCAATCAGGAAGCCAGCTTGCCGCCGAGATGGGGTTCCCCACCAGAATCGTGTAGGTCTGGTCGCGAGGAATATGAAACGGACGAGTTCCACCGGTCGATAGTTTTACCTGTTGTCCTTCGACAATCCGGTTCCGCATGCAGCCGTCGATGTAGAATCGAATTTCATCGGGCTCGTACTCAACCGCATACGTGTGCCACTCACCGATCCGAATCGGAATGCCCACACCTTCGGAGGTGTGCGGGTAACCCGCGCTATCGACACCCCAGTTATGCGCGGTCTGAATCGCATTTCCTGAGCTCGCGGACTGCTTCACGATCTGGTTTGGATCGCCGCCAAAATCTGCCAAATATTCCAACGCATCGAGTTCGCCGGCACCCTGGCTCTGATCTTTCTTCTGATCGACGAACATCCAGAGCGCGGGCCAGGCTCCGTGACCCATTCTTTCGACATTCGCGCGGAACTCAATGCGACCGTAGCCTGGATTTCTGCCGACGTACCGCTTGGTCGGATCCGGGTGATCGGGGCGGTGATCCGGAATCCATGGAGACAGAGAAGGCGACTCAATCATCCCGCCAGAATAAGCGCAGTTCTTCGTTCGATTAGGACCCTGAGTATCCGGGTGCAGGCCCTGCTCACGCCCACAGTCATACCCACCCGGCGGTTTCGCATTCGCCACCGCGCGCATGCGAAGCACACCGTTTTCGATTTTCATCGTCTTCGGATGGAAGTTGCTCGTTTTCTGGTTGGCGGGGTTATCGCCTTCCCAGCTGTCAAAGTCGTCGTGCGCCACCCAGTGGCACTTATCCAAATCACGAAGGCCACCGTATTTGATCTTTTGATCCGCGGTCCAATTCGCGGAGGCGGCCGAGCTCCACTGCGTCGGCCCGTCTGGACATACCGTTGTCGTCCACGGGTTCAACATGCACCAGAGACGTTCATCCGTGTTGTAGCAACGAGTTCCTTCCGGCTTCGAATCGAACTCCTCGCCCCAGACCAACGTCCAGTGGCGC
>FSTS01000331.1_pt1 | contig 13434 bp, 10 predicted proteins | sample 1636961 | NCBI WGS metagenome assembly FSTS01 (sample SAMEA3914819, study PRJEB12502) | metagenome | biome: forest; material: soil | place: Canada | collected 2010-06-26 | depth 0.3 m
GATGGCCGTTGGTAATCGGGTCAAACGAACCAGGGTAGATCGCGCGCAACTCTATTCCCTCGTGAAGGTGGTGAGAACGCTATCACCGTAAACTTTCTCGCGGGTTTTTACAAGAAACGGCACCCGCTCAGGAAGCAGATCGACTTGCGACTTCTGAGTCCCCCACTCGACGCAGAAAAGCCCGTCGGGTGAAAGCCAGGTTTCCCACGGCACGGTCTCGAGAAGCTTCATCTCCCAGCCGTCTGAATAAGGTGGGTCGGCGAGAATCACCTGAAAAGGCGCAAACTCGGCGATGCGAGCAATGGCGCCGCTCGTCAGCAAAGGCTCCGAAATGATCTCGACCCGATCTTCCACGCCCAGAATGGCGATGTTCTTTTCGAGAAGTTTCAGCGCCCCACGTGAATTTTCGGCGAACACGACCTTCTCGGCTCCGCGAGAAAGTGCCTCAAAGCCAAGCGACCCCGAGCCGGCGAAAAGATCGAGAACCCGCGCTTCGGGCACCTGCATCTGAATCGAATTGAAAAGCGCCTGTCTCAGCTTCGCCTGAGTCGGTCGCGTCTTGTTATTGTCGGGCGCCTGAATGAGTCGCCCGCGAAATTCGCCGCCGGTGAGCCTGAGCATAAGTTTCGCGTAGCAAACCGAAAGTCGTAAGACGAGAGGTTTGCGAAGCTGTAATAAAAGTAACCCACGCTGACGGCATGCGCCAGCGTGGGTTACTTTTTTTGAATTAGATCTTTCCGCTTAAGCGGCTTTGAGTCTTGCGCGGCCGACTGGAATTTTGAACTCAGTTCCATCCAGCAGCGTGACTTTGAGAGCGTTGTCCGAGAAAGAAAGGGTCACTTCCTGGCCGCCAAACTCGTATTTGAGTTTGAGGGTCATGTTCCCGGCAATCATCATGCTCAGGCTGCCTTCGTTCTTCTCTGCGGATGACGAACCAAACTCAGGCATCAGGCCTTCTCCGGTATCAAAATTAGCTTCAGCCTCGACATGTCGGGTGCCCCGACCTGCTTCAGCGGCCATTTCGGCCTCGATGAGTGAATCCACATCATCCTGAGGACGATGATGAGCTTCTTCTTCGACAGATGAAGCGTCGAGCAGACTCGGTTTCGAAACCGGCTCGTCGTCTTTCATTCCAGCGAGAGTCTCCTCCATCGAAGGCTCATCGTTAGCACCGCGAAATTCACTGAGTTCATCAGCCAGTGAGTCCAGATTGACTGCCGAGAGGTCCTCAGCGGTCACTGCATCCGCCCCGAGCTTTCGAGACGTGGCTGGAGCCTTGACCGCCTCGGCTGCCGCTGGGGCTGCCATGCTGGCCTGTAGACTCTGAATTTCGCTCATGATTTCGGCGATTTCGTCATCTGTATTTGAGTTGTTGGTCTTCTTGTCCGACGCCATGGCGAATCTCCCTTAGCTAGCGATTAATCGGTGCCTGGCCGGATGAAGTTGAGGGATTTTTTAAGTCCGTAGTCCGGAAGCGTGATTTCTGGGGCATGTCTGGGACATCATTACGATTCTGAACCGGGTCATAATTCGCTCGATCAAAGCGGATTTTGGCATCGTTTCTAGAACGCCTTTTCGCCCCGTTTCAGCCCCTCGCGCCGGTGGTGCAAGCTTTTGTAACTCTGGGGTTTTTATTCGTCTCGGAGCGTCATGATTTTTTCCTCGCCAAACGAAAAGCGATCGAGTTATCAACACGCCCTCCTGGGGAAGTGAAGTTCAATATCCGGTGACCAGACCTGCACGCGCAGGCCCTGGGCGGCCGGCTTGTGCCTTCCCCCTCGATCAACTGAAATGACGACCCGACTTTGAGTATTTTTTGACGAATTCAATGGATCCAAACAGCCCAGCTCAGCTTCTGAATTCGCTTCTGGTGGGCCAGCAGCTACCGTCGAGCACCCGCAAGCTCGACCCGAGCCTGATGTTCGGAAGCGCGGCCGTGGAAGCCCCAGTTGCTTCTACATTGGCTTCTCCACTGGCAAGCTCGCTGCTGAATGACTTCGGCAGCCGCGCGGGCGATCCGTCGGCGTCGGGAATGTCAGGTTCAGCCAGTCTAGCCGGTTTAGCCGGTCTAATGTTCTCAGGCGCTGGATCAACCCCAGCGTCAACACCGCGACGCACCCCGAGCCAGGGAATGTCCGGCTCGAGTCCGATGGTCACGTCGCCGGTTTCGCTCCCCACCGTTCTCCCTGCCCTGGCTTCGCTCGGTGGAAGAATCGCGGCTGAGCTTGAAGCCAACCCGCAGCGCCTCCTGACGTTGAATCCAAGCCGGCGTGAAGCGGTTGCTCAGTACCTCGATCGCCTGGCGGGAATCACTCCAAGCGCAAGCTCATCAAATGCGGCTGCCGGTGCAGCCCCTCAAGATTCGCTTCGCCGCTGGATCACGCAGCCGCGTACGCCTGCGCAGAATTACGCGCTGAAAACTTATTTCGAAGAAGTGGCCTGGCTGACTCTCGCCCAGGCACTCGTTCTCAAGGCCTGGTCCGATCGCGGCCTACGCCCGTGGAGCGAGAACGATATCGGGAAGCTCAACTGGGTCCTGAGCCAGGCGCTCAAGCCCCATGTTCCGCTCGATCGCGACGGCTGGCAGATTACGAGCCGTAACCTCTACTCTTGGTACACAGCGGAAGCGGTTCTTCAGCAGGAAATCTGGAGAAGCATGGAGGCTTGGCGCATTTCGGACGAGGGCCCAGAGCTTCTCGTTGCGCTGCTACGCCATCCTCGCCAATCCGATACGGACGCGCGCGAGCTCAAAGGCTACGACAGCCGTTTTTTCAAAGCGATCTGGGAACAGCTTCGCGTCTTCGGTTTCACCGGCGAAAACGCCCAGCTGGGCTCCGCACGTAAACCCTGCGCTTTCACGCCCACCCTTCGCTCAGGCGCCCTCGTGCGTTCGGCTCCGCTTTCGTTTCAGTGGATCGGCTTTGAAGCCAACCCGTTTCAAGTCATGGTCGCTGAGCTGGTCCAACTCTGGTGGGGACCTTCGACGCCGCCGATCTGGTCGACCGGAACAGGCCTGGAAGCGCATACCCGCGACCAGCTCTCGCTTTCGCTGGGTTCACCGAAGCCTTCACTCTTGAATCGCATCGCCGAGATGGAAGCCTGCGATCTTTCGTTCGTGCTCGAAGAACGCTGCGTTCGCCCGTCGCAGAGATCCGCTGAAGCAGCGGCACTTCGGCAGCAGCTCGATCAGCTTCCTTATTTCAAAAAGATCCGTAGCTCGACTACGAGCTTGGGCACGCTTCAGGCCTGCGTTGCTGCGACGAAACTTCGTCCGGGCGGCCAGCTCTGGTGGTCACGCGAAGAGCCACTTCGCTCAAGCGACGGCACCGAAGCCTTGGGTTTCCTTCTCGACCGCGGACGCATGGTCTGCGAATGGGATTTCTCGGCAGTCGAGCATTCGTTGCCGGCGTCGTCTCCCCTATTCCCGAAGTATCTTTACCTCTTTGTTCGCGAGCCAGACTTCCAGAAGCGTCTCGAGCATCGCCCGATGCGCGTCACGGTTCAGGGTCAGATTCGCAGCCACATCGAGCTTCCGCTGTTTTTGAGCGAAGTTCTGCAGAGCCCAACCCGCGAAGGCGCACGCGCTTCTCGCGCGCACTGGCAGATTCATGCGCATCTGAGCCCGACTTCACAAAAAGACTGGGCCGAACGTTGGCCTGATCCGACGGCGCACGAAACGCTCGAAGCGCTGGAAGGCCTTCGTCAGACTTCAGCTCCGCTCGCTTCGCTTTCGACGATCCGTCCGACTCCCGCCCCGATCGACCGGGCTCTGGGCTGGACCATCAGCGAACGCTTGAAAGGTCTTTGGCTCCAGCTCGACCCGGCAAACGGCGGACGCCTCACCGCACGTCCACTTCCACGTCCGGGAAGCGAAGCGCAGGGCCAGGGTTTCCTCGTTCTCGTTTCTGATGAAACTTGGATCGCACCGCTTTGTAGTTACTTTGAAAGCGAACGCGTCCGTCAGTGGGTCGACCACCACGCTGAGCGCCGCGGAGAAAAGGCCGTTCTCACAGAACAGCTCGTAAAATTCCTGCCCGTGCCGAATCGTCTGATTTCCGTTTTGGGAACCGTCCACGGCGCCTCGCGCGCAAGCTCGATCAGTGCGGAATGGGACAGCGTCCTTTCCGGAATGGGTCGCGGCCCCGGAGCCATTCATCTCCGTGAACGCCTTGCTTCGCTTCCGCATGACGAAGCAGGAGCCCAGATTCGGACAGAAGCATTCGTGCGCGCGTCCAAACTTCTCGAGAGCCTCACGGAAGCACATAAAAACGTTTTCGCCATGGTCGGCGCCGAAGGCACGATCCGTTGGCGCGACCTTCTCAATATCCTGCCGAAGTCGGAATGCATCCCAGCTACCCTGCATCCTGAAATTCAGCTCAAGGGCCAGCTGCCTCCGCATCTTCCGATCGGGCGCTTTGACCGCGTGAAGACTCCATCGGCTGGAATCCTAATGACCACGGAAACCGGCATGAGCCTGCACCTGGGCTGTGACGATTCGCGAATGCTCGAGATCATTTCTGAACAGCTCGAAGGACTCCGTCATCCGACCTGGAATGAGCTGAGCCAATTCCTGCGCGCTCCACGCCGTTTGGACGTCGCGGTCGCTGCCGCAGAAGACGTTCTTCGCGTTCACGCAGTCGAAACCGCACGTCAGGCCGAGCTCCGGAAACTGATCGCGATCTGCGCTGAGTTCTAACAGCTGCCTAATCTTTGTTCACCCACTGCCTGAACTCTAGGCGATGAGTGCTCTCTAACTAGCTATAAACACATGCTTTTCTGAAACTCGCTTGCTGGCACCGCCCCTGCATTATTGGCCGGCAAGAGAGAAATTTTATGAAAGCATTATTTCAAAATTCCAAACTCGCCCTTTCATTCTTCGCACTCGCCGGCGCACTCGGTTGCGCCCCGGCGGCATCGAGTTCGGCACTCACCGCGCCTCAGGCAACGGGTGTGGTTGTCGGCCCTTCGCGAAGCGGAACACCTTATACCACTGACGTCTCGCAGACCCCGGCCATCGCGGTCTTCATGGGCACTTACACCGGTACGCTGGTCCGCCAGAGTTTCGGCGGAGTGAGCAGCACCCGAAGCTTCACTTTCACGATGACTCGCCGGCAGAACACCAGCGGCCAGGGCGTGACCGCTTACGCGACGATGGATCTGAAAATCTTGGCCAACGGCGCCGAGCCAGAAATCAATCAGGCTCTCTACGTCGGTGTCGACCCGGTTCCATACGGCCAGACTTACAACCTCATGACGAATTCGTTCTCGGTTCCTTCCCTGAGCTCGAACCCAATCGCGATCCGCATGCTTCTTTCGATGAAGCAGATTGGCGCCAACACCCAGGACGTCAACAGCTTCGCCTTCGACCCTTCGAACTCAGAGCTCGATATCATTGACTGCGGAATTTCGAACACCGGCGCAGCCTGCTTGAACAATTCGACTCAGGTTCAGTTCGGTAACGGAATCAGAAAACAGTAACCCCGACTTCCCCCCCCGACCCCCTCAGGGAGCCCCAAGCGACAGAGGTCGCCGGGCTCCCTTCCCCTTTTCTGGTGTTCGAGTTAGACTTGAGCCAGATGCGCGAACATACCTGGAATTCACGTCTGGCGAGCACACAGCACTTCCGCTGGTACCGCGACCTTCGCGACCTGCATGCGTTGACCCGGCATTGGAGCCAGCGGCTATCTGTCGATAGCATTCGGACGGCCGGCGCCGAAGCCAAGCGGCTTCCTTTTCCAGAAACGCTCGAACTTCTGCGATCGCTTGAAGCGCCAGAAACTCGGCTCAGCACCCTTCTTGACGACACACTTCCCGAAGACAGCCTCGGTCGTCTTGACCATGTGGTGAGGGCGGTTCAATCCGATACGCTGCAACTGGCTTCGCAGAAGTTCGCGGCCCAGACTTTAGGGACTCTCGCCGAAACGACCTTCGATGCAGGAAAGTCCTGCGCGGATGAGCGTTGGAACTCCGTCCCTTCTCAGGCTTCCCAGAACGACTCCGAACTTCACGGAAATCTTCGGGGCATTCTTTCGATGACCGAAGGCTCACCGATTTTCGGTCGTGGTTCGCTGCTCTCGCTTCGCTCCCTTCCGAACGAGCTGAAGCTAGAAGTTTTGGATTGCCCGCATACCAGCCACCTCGCTGAAACTCGCACGCAGGCCGACACGCTCTGCGCGCTTCACGTCGAATGGCTGAAGGGCTTTCTCTCGGCATTGAACCCGGAAATCCGCGTCGACTATGAGGCAGGCTCCAGTCACGGCGGTCATTCAGAGAAACGCTGCCGCCTAACATGGCATCTTTCGTAAAGCAGGGCCTAAAATCCACCCGCTCACGGCTTTTGAAGTTTCAGCGGCAGATCTACCATTCACTCCAGCGTGAGGCGACTGCGCTGCTAGGCGAAACTCCGTCGACGATTCGGCAGTACAAAGCAGAATTCGAGCGCGACTTCAAAGGCAAGAACCTGGCGAGTTCGGGAAACCTGGCGAGTAAAAATGAACTGGTCCGCGAGATCCGTCGCGCGGACGTCAGCTTTATCGCGGACTATCATACCTTCCATCAGGCCCAGAGAACGGCTCTTCGTCTGCTTCGCGAAGTGTGTCGCCCCGGAGAGAACTGGGCCGTAGGACTCGAGCTCGTGCCGAGTCGGTATCAGCCGGCGCTCGATGCGTTTCAGAACGGCGAGCTCAGCCTCGAAGAGTTTCACCGACATATTCATTACAAGGGCGAATGGGGCTTTCCTTGGCGAAACTACGAGCCCCTCTTTCATTGGGCGCGCGAGAACAAGATCCGCCTCATCGCGCTCAACCTTCCAAAAGAGTTCGCAAGCCTGAGGCACCACCGCGACCTTCATCAGCGCGATCGCTGGGCGGCGGGCCTGATCACGGACCTGCTAGCGCTCGACTCCGATTTGAGAATGATCGTGCTCTACGGCGAACTTCATGTAGCTTCTGGCCACCTGCCCAAGCAGTTTGCGCGCATATCGAAAGACTACTTCAAAACCCGAAAGCGTGTGGCGCCTCGCTCAGTCATCGTTCACCAGAATCACGACGGACTTTATTGGAAGCTTGCCGCGAAAGGCCGCGAGGTCGAAGCGAACGTCGTGAAGCTTGGGGCGGGCAAATACTGTGTTTTCAGCTCAACCCCCTGGAACAAGCTTCAAAGCCTGGTCAGCTGGGCGGAAAGCGACGGGGGCGAGTCGGGTGATTGGGGCCACGAAGGTTCTGAAGAACGTGACGACGACGCGGTCGAAACTGATTATATTTCCGTTCTTCAAACCTACGGCAAGGCCGTATCTGAGCTCCTGGGTGTCGAACCTCCGAGCTTTGAAACGATCACCGCGAGAACCATCGACCAGAGCGGCTTTCTCGATCAGGTCTCCGAAACACTGGGCGCGGCGGCCGAACGACGCTTGATTCAAGGCCAGATCAGCCGCGGGCATCGTCTCTATATTCCAGGCGCCAAGCTAGCCTATCTAGGGTCGCCCTCACCCAACGGCGCAGCCGAGCTCGCAGCCGCTCACGTGATGAATCACTATGCGCGTTCGCATTCACTTCAGATTCTGGCTCGGCCCGATTTCTGTCGCTGGATGCTCGAGAACGCGTTCAGCTTTTTCGGAAGCCTGGTGATCAATCCCCGCCGGAAATGCGACCTTCAGGAAGACCATCGTCGCGCCATTCGCATCGCGATGCGCGAGGCCGGCAAGTCGGCTGGAAAATCGGGCGGAAAATCCGCGCGGCTAGCCATCGAGGATTTAAGGGCACGGAAGCTCGCGCTCGCGATTTTACGTGCCGACCGCGCCACCGTTCGTCGCAGCGAGCTTCGCGTGCCGCTTCTCGAGCGTGAACTCGAAGGTCGCGACGCGCTTTCTCAGCCCATCTTGCTCGCAGCCGCTCAGTACGTCGGCCGAATCCTGGGCAAGCGCGTTCACCAGGCGCTGCTTGAAGGGCGCGCCTCGGCCGATGATTTGAGACACCTCTTCCTTACGCCGACGCCGAAGTGGGAAGCGCGCTATGTCGCGCTACTCGAAAGTCTTGGGCGCTCGAAGGTCGAGCCGAGTAAGTCGGATACTTTGTAGGTTACTTCGCGCGCGGGTGTTGAACGGGGCAGACACCAAGTTCGGCGCGGGCATGACTTACCGTTTTAGCGACGATCGTGTCGGCAAGTTTTGTATCGACGTGAGCGGTCGTTACGTTTTCTGTACTCGCGATCTCATCAATAAGAAGATCCAAATGAAACGCTGTCATATTCGGTCCATTCTTCTTTAGATACGCAGTGTCGGTCACGTCCGCAAAGTCAGCAAAGTACTGGGTTACAGGTCTCGCTTTAATAAAGTCAGCTTTCGTAGAAACGCCTTTAGGGTTCGCCTTCGTGACGCGATAAAGACAGAAAGCGAAGTGGTCCGTCCCTCCATCGATGTTCGACGACCCCTTTGCCTTGGGATTTTCGACACGATACATGTAGTAGGCGCGAGTCGGAGAATCGACGGATTTTGCACCGGCCAGCGCGCTCGACGCTGCTCCCAAGACTGCAATCGAAGCAACCAGGACCGTGTAAGCAACGTTCTTCATAGAATCATTTCCCCTAGATGAAAGAGTACGAGCACAAGGTCGAGCCGAGCAAGTCGGAAACTTTGTAAGCTTCGCAAACATTACACGCTCCGCAAACCTCGCCCTGCGGCTCCGGTTTGCTACGCGAGACGGCCCTTGCTTACTTCGCGCGCGGGTGTGTAACTGGGCACGCGCCGAGTTTAGCGATGGCGTGGCTTTTTACTTTTGCGACGATGACGTCAATCAGCTTGGAGTCGACCGTTGACGTGGTCCGATTTTCGGAATTTAAGATCTCATCAGCTAAGAGATCGAGTTGAAACGCCAACATTCCACTGGCCTGCTTCAAGGGCCGGTTCATGACGTATTTCGCCTCAGTTACGTCTGCGTAGGGGGTGAAGTGCTCAGCTAGGGGTCTAGCATTTTTAAAGTCCGCCGCAGTCGAAGATCCCTTTGGGTTTTCCTTCTTTGCTCGATAGAGACAAAAGGCTTCGACGCCCGCATTCCCAATCGTCCTGGTCTCTTTATACATGTAGTAGGCGTAGGCTGGAGAATCGACGGACTTCACACCAGCAAGCGCGCTTGACGCTGCTCCCAAGACTGCAATCGAAGCAACCAGGACCGTGTAAGCACCATTCTTCATACGAATCGTTTCCCCTAGATGAAAGAGTACGAGCACCAACAGCGGCTGTAAAGCTCGTTGGGCGCGGTCAATGCTCTGACGCTGCTGACATCTGAAAACACCTCGAATTTCGCGGTTTTTGATAGCAGCAGGGAATCGGCCGAGTCGATTTTCGGCCTGGAATACCGAGACCTTTTCGTAGATTTACATATTTTCTATTGACGCTATTTCAACCGGGTTTCTGCCGAGCCCCACTGGCGCGCCGCGCGTCCCCCTTCATACGCACGAGATCGGTCCCTCCGCAGCGCTTCCGGGCGAGATGAGATTTTTCTCGTCCGCTTTTGGTTTCTCGCCTCCTAACGCCTAATAAAGGGCCGAAAAAACCCATGTTATGGATTTGCCTTGATCACTTCCTCGCTCTATCCGGAGGCTCTATGCAGAACTCAATGTCGAACCTAAGACTTCTTTCGAACGACTCTCTACTGACTCAAACCCGTACGCTCGTTGTTGAAGAACGAAAGCTCACGACCCGTATTCTTTGGCACCTTCGTGAAATCGAGGACCGCCGCCTTTTCGCGGAACGCGGATACCCTTCCCTCTTTGAGATGTGTGTCCGTGAATTCAACTATTCGGAAGCGACCGCAGGGCGCCGTATCGCCGCGATGCGACTCCTTCGTGAGCTTCCGGAACTGGAGAAAAAGCTCGAGTCGGGCGAGTTAAAAATCGGACAGGTCAGTCAGATTCAGGGCTTCTTACGAGCAGAAAAGCGCGATCAGGGTAAGGGTTATTCGCTTCAAGAAAAGCGAGACCTGATCGCACGCATTGAGGGGAAATCGACCCGTGAAACGGAACGTGAACTCATCTCGATCTCGCCTCAGTCGGCGGGAGTGAAAGAAAGGGAGCGCGCCATTTCAGTCACCGAGACCGAAATTCGATTTATCGCTGACGAGAAATTACTAAAGAAGATGAAGCGGCTTCAAGAACTTGGAGCGCACCGCTTCGGCCCGGAAAGACGTTATGTCGATCTGATCAATTGGCTCGTCGACCTGGGACTAGCGAAGCTGGATCCGGAATCTGTAAAAGCCGAAAAAAAGCCGACTTCGGTCGGTCCAGCCCCAGAAAAGGCTCTCTCCGTCGTCGCCACTCGGAAATCGGGAAATTCGACTCATGAAGCGCAGACTCAGGAAACTCCACTCTCAGCGCTGAAACCGAGCAGTTCGCTAAAGGACTCCACACTTCCAAAACCGTCTAGAACCCGAACCATTCCAGCCGCGATCAAGCGCCAGGTTTGGTTACGAGACCAGGGCTGTTGCACATTCGTCGATTCACGGTCAGGCCGAAAATGCGAGTCGCGTACTCTGATTCAGATCGACCACATCCATCCGTTTGCCTTGGGTGGGCGATCCGACGATCCAACCAATCTTAGATTGCTCTGCTTCCAACACAATCAGCTCGAGGCGGATCGCTGGTTTCAAACGGGCTAGGCCCACCGCTCAGAAACCGAGCAGCGACTCGTCCACGAGGTTTGGCAGCGTGACACGCAGCTTCGGCTCCGCCGCCATCGCGCGTTTGATCGCGAACAAGGCTTCTTTGTTCCGAGCCCAACCCCGGCGTGCAACGCCGTTGTTCACATCCCAGAAGAGCATCGACTCGAGCCGGCGCTTTGCTTCACTACTGCCGTCGAGCACCATTCCGAAGCCGCCGTTGATCACTTCGCCCCAGCCGACACCGCCGCCGTTATGAAGCGACACCCAGGTCGCACCACGAAACGCATCGCCGACGAAATTCTGAACGGCCATATCGGCTGTGAATCGCGAGCCGTCATAGATATTGGAAGTTTCGCGATAAGGGGAATCCGTGCCGCTCACATCGTGATGGTCGCGACCAAGAACGATCGGCGCGGTGATCTCGCCCTTCGCGACTGCCTCGTTAAACGCACGCGAAATTTCAATTCGTCCTTCGGCGTCTGCGTAAAGAATTCGGGCTTGTGAGCCAACAACCAGCCGATTTTCCTTAGCTTGCTTGATCCATCGAAGATTGTCGTCGAGCTGCTGCTGAATCTCTTGAGGTGCACTGACCCGTAGGCGCTCCAACACTCGAGTCGCGATCGCATCGGTCTTCTCAAGATCTTCCGCTTTTCCCGACGAGCAAACCCAGCGGAATGGGCCGAAGCCGTAGTCAAAACAGAGCGGCCCCAAAATATCCTGCACGTACGACGGATAGCGGAAGCTGCCGTCAGGCTTCATGATATCCGCGCCCGCACGGCTGGCTTCGAGCAGGAATGCGTTGCCGTAGTCGAAGAAATACATGCCTCGGTCGCTCATCTGGTTGACGGCGCGAGCATGACGAACGAGTGTCGCTTGAACTTCACGACGGAAACGCTCCGGGTCCGCCGCCATCATTCGGTTGGACTCATCGAATGAAAGACCTGCTGGGTAGTAACCACCCGCCCAAGGATTATGCAGCGATGTTTGATCCGATCCCAACTCGACCTTCACGTCGTGTTTGGCGAAGTGTTCCCAGAGATCGACGATATTGCCTTGGTAGGCCAGTGAAACGGCTTCAAGCGCGTTCCGCGCTTTTTCAATGCGAGCGACGAGCGCGCTAAGATCCGTGAAAACTTCATCGACCCAACCTTGCGCATGGCGCTTGGTGATCGCCTTCTCATTCACTTCGGCGATAACGCCGATCGCGCCTGCAATGACCGCAGCTTTTGCCTGGGCGCCCGACATACCACCTAAGCCCGCCGAAACGAAAACCTGGCCACGAAGTCCTTCTTCGCCCTGGACCTTCCCTTTCGCATTCGCGAGACGTCTTCCTGCATTCAAGACCGTGATCGTCGTGCCGTGAACAATCCCCTGCGGCCCGATGTACATGAACGAGCCTGCGGTCATCTGTCCGTACTGAGTCACACCGAGTGCGTTGAAGCGCTCCCAGTCATCAGGCTTCGAATAGTTTGGAATCATCATTCCGTTCGTGACGACCACTCGAGGCGCCTCGACGTTTGAAGGGAAAAGCCCGAGCGGATGCCCACTATAGAGCACGAGCGTTTGATCATCCGTCATTTCAGCCAGGTACTTCACCGTCAGGCGATACTGCGCCCAGTTTTGAAAAACCGCGCCGTTGCCGCCGTAAGTAATCAGCTCTTCCGGATGTTGAGCAACCGCTGGGTCGAGGTTGTTCATCAGCATATGAAGAATGGCGGCTGCTTGTTTGGATTTCGCTGGGTACTGCTCGATCGGATACGCCTTGAGCGCGTAGGACGGCCGGAAGCGGTACATGTAGATGCGGCCAAACTCGTTCAGCTCCGCCAGGAATTCAGGGGCTAGAACCGCATGATGTTCGGGCGCGAAATAGCGAAGCGCGTTTTTCAGCGCGAGCTTCTTTTCAGACGAGTTCAGAATCTGCTTCCGCTTCGGCGCGTGACTGACGTCTGCATTGAGCGGACGCGGCTTCGGAAGCTGGGTGGGAATTCCCTCAAGGATCTCACCAAGACTCATGGCTGATTCGGCTCTTCCGACGAAGCTCCACCACTCGTGTCGCCTTCATCGCGCCGGCCTTCTTCAAGCTTTCGGTAGATGGTTCGTGAGTTGATGCCGAGGAGCTTGGCGGTCATGTTCTTATCGCCGTCGGTGGCTTCAAGCGTACGGCGGATCATCATCTCTTCGACTTCGCGAAGCGGAGTGCCGAGTTTTACTTCGATGGTTCCAGGAACCATTCGAGATGGGCGAGACCCGGGCGAAGATCCGGCCTCGAACGTAAGAAGATGAGACGGAAGGTCTTCGGGACGAATTTCAGAATGTGTGGCGAAAACGACGGCTCGTTCAATCACGTTAGCGAGCTCGCGCACGTTGCCGGGCCAGGAATGACGAACGAGAACGGACATCGCTTCGGGCGAAATCGTGGAGATCGTTTTTCCGTGACGACGACCGGACTCAGCCAGGTACCAGCCAGAAAGATCGCCCAGGTCGCCCGAGCGTTCACGAAGCGGCGGAATCTTGAGCGAGATGACTTCGAGACGAAAGAGCAGATCCTGGCGGAAGGTTCCGGCCCGTGCGGCTTCGCGAAGGTCGCGATGCGACGCCGCGATCACGCGGACATCGATCTTACGAGACTCGGTCGCGCCCACGCGGCGAACTTCGCCTTCTTGAAGCACACGAAGAAGCTTCACCTGAAGCAAAAGCGGCATGTCGCCGATTTCATCCAGAAGCAAAGTTCCGCCGTGTGCGGCTTCCAGCAAACCTTCTTTGGCGACGGTCGCACCGGTGA
>FSTS01000207.1_pt1 | contig 13292 bp, 14 predicted proteins | sample 1636961 | NCBI WGS metagenome assembly FSTS01 (sample SAMEA3914819, study PRJEB12502) | metagenome | biome: forest; material: soil | place: Canada | collected 2010-06-26 | depth 0.3 m
ATCATGGGAGCTGCGTGTTTCTCGATCATCCAAGCGGAATCGATCGTTTCTCGCTCACCCCTCGTCACATTATGAAGCTCAAAGAAGACGAGTATCTTGAAAGAGCGCATTTGCTCTCGCCTGAGATTCGGCAGGCGATTGAAATGGCGGTCAGAGATTTCCCTGAAGCGTGGCTTCCCGAGCTTAAAATTTCGAGAGACGAGATGTTGAAGATGATGCTCGATCGCCTGGCCTCATGGACCACGGTTAAGAGCGCTCGTATCTAGGATCAGTTTTCTTTCGCACCCTGAGTGATCCAAGTGCCGACAGTCTTAATTTCGACATCGCTGAGCTGGTCCGGCGCCGGAGGCATCTCGTGCGAATCAAGCGCCATATAGAGGTGGCTCGACTTTGGGTCTCCTGGAACGACAACCGGATCGCCATGAGTTTGGGCACTCTGAATCAGCGACGCGTAGGAAGTAAGATCGATTCCGGCTGACTTGGTGCCGCTGGAATGACAGTTCATGCATTTGGGCTGGAAGATATTTTTTTGAATGGAACTGTAAGTCGCAGTGAGTGTCGCCGGAGGAGTCGACGCTGGTTCCGCGGGTGCACTAGACTGCGACGTGTTCCCTCCGCAAGCGCTTAGGAAAAGAGCCCCTGCGGCGAGAGACGGAATTAAACCGCGGACGTGACGCATTCTCGACCTCCTTGCACTTGCCTGCTCGCCGCTTTTGGAAAAGCAGTTTCCGTGCCGGGCGGCCGTTCAGGTGTAGAGATAGGCCCAAAGAATCAGAAGTCCTTGCACGGGAAGTCTGATGAGTAACGCCCAGCGTGGAATCTTGAACCGTCTCGGTTGCTGGGCCATGTAAATATTGGCAGGAAAAATCGCGATCAACATCGCGATGATTCCCCAAGCTGCGAGCGCTCTGAATGCCGGCGCCAAAAGAAGAAGACCTAAGCCTGTTTCGGCGGCTCCGCTCAGATAGACGAGCAGCAACGGTCGTGGAAGATAGGGCGGCATGATCTTCAAATAGATCTTCGGCCGAATGAAATGCATGAGCCCGGCGACGCAGTAGAAAAGCGACATGAATGCGAGGCCCCAGGCGTCCATCGAGCTTGTAGTGTTCATCGCACGATACTAGCTGCCCGGCACGGAGATCGACAAGATGAACCGGGCGGTACGGGGCGCCGCTTTTGCAGCCTTCGCATTCTAGAGGGCGATCCATGGAATCTGCGATTTGGCCGGCTATCCCATTGGCCGCTTGGAAAGACACCTGCGATACGTTGCACCTCTGGACACAGATCGTGGGCAAGACACGTTTGAAGTTAAGTCCGAAGCTGAATCATTGGTGGGCATCGGCTCTCTATGTCAGCTCTCGCGGACTCACGACTTCCGCCATCCCGTACGGGGATCGGCAGTTTGAAATCGAGTTCGATTTCATCGAGCATGCGCTCTTGATTCGAACAGATACGGGAGAAGAAAGAGCGATGGCTCTTGCACCTCGAACGGTAGCCGATTTCTATTCCGAGTTTCAGGATCTCCTGAGGTCTCTCCAGATCGACGTGAAGATCAACACTTTGCCCAACGAAGTTCCGAATCCGATTCGCTTCGGCGAAGACAGAGTCCACTCCTCCTACGATCGCGATTCTGCTCATCGATACTGGCGCGCCCTTCTTCAGGCAGACAGACTGATGAAAGTATTCAGGGCCGGATTTATCGGAAAGTCGAGTCCCGTACATTTTTTCTGGGGAAGCTTTGACCTCGCGTGCACGCGGTTTTCTGGAAATATCGCTCCTCCGCGGCCCGGAATGGATTCCATCACCCGTGAAGCCTATTCACATGAAGTGTATTCATGTGGCTTCTGGCCGGGAAGTGGACCAGTACAAGAGGCCGCGTTTTACGCTTATGCGGCACCGGAGCCGGCCGGATACCCATCGAGTCGCGTACTTCCACCCGAAGCTTCCTACAACAATGGAACCAAGGGGTTCATTCTTCCCTATGAGGTGGTCCGTGTTTCATCGGATCCCGATCGACTGGTTCTTGATTTCTTTCGCTCGACCTACGATGCGGCTGCCGACCTAGGTCACTGGGACCGAGCGACTTTGGACAAAGCAGCGTAAGGCAAGGAGACTCTATGCCACTCAGCAGACGAGCATTCGCGGAGATGATTGGAACTTTCTGGTTGGTACTGGGCGGGTGCGGAGCCGCTGTGATCTCGGCCGGGTTCCCCGCGCTTGGAATTGGGTTCGTTGGGGTGGCCCTGGCATTTGGGCTTACCGTTCTCACGATGGCTTACACCATCGCCCCGATTTCGGGCTGCCATCTGAATCCCGCGGTTTCGGTCGGGCTGGCCGTTGCCGGAAAGTTTCCGCGGCAAGAAGTCGTTCCGTATGTGATCGCGCAGCTTGCAGGTGCGATCTTCGCCTCGGCCGTGCTGTATTTCATCGCGAGCGGATCCCCTTCGTTTGACATCAGCAAGGGGTTTGCGGCGAACGGATATGGAGTGCATTCACCCGGCGTCTATTCGCTAGGTTCCGCGTTCATCACCGAGGTGGTGATGACATTTATGTTCCTGATGGTCATTCAAGGTTCTACCGACCGTCGAGCACCGGCCGGCTTTGCGCCGATTGCGATCGGTCTTTGCCTCACCCTGATTCACTTGATCAGCATCCCTGTGACGAACACTTCCGTGAACCCTGCTCGAAGCACGGGGCCTGCGCTCTTCGCGGGTGTCTGGGCATTGAAGCAGCTTTGGCTCTTCTGGATCGCCCCGCTTTCGGGCGCGTCTATAGCGGGTATCGTCTATCCAGCCCTGTTTGGTCGTGGAGAAGTAGAGGTTCCATTTAAGAAGCCGCTCGACACGGAAAACCAAGACCTTCGCGCATCGTGACGCCTCAGGCATGCCGCATGCGTCACTTGAAACCATGAAAAAGAAGATTTTCCTGATGGGTGCGAACGGCCATGTAGGTCGAAATCTGGCGACCGAGCTGGTTCATGCGGGAGCCTCGGTTCGAGCGGGAACCCGCAATCCGAAAAAGGCGCTTCCGATCCCGGGAATTGAATGGGTGTATTTTGATCTCGGTGACAGCGCAAGCATCGCGAAATCGCTAGAAGGCGTGCAGCGAGCCTTTCTCATGTCTCCACCTGGATTTTCAAATCAGTACGAGGTCTTCTCGCCGCTGATTCGACGTGCGAAGGCAAGCGGACTTGAGAAAGTCGTTTTGATGACAGCCTTTGGAGTGGACGCGAATCCATCGATTCCATTCCGGCAGGCGGAGCTCGAATTAGAGGCAACCGGAATGCGCCATGCCTTTGTTCGGCCCAACTGGTTCATGGACAACTTCAAAGGGCTTTGGAGTCGTTCAATCCGGGAGAGAAAAACGCTCGCGATTCCAGCGGGAAACGCCAAGGTTTCACTGATCGATTCGAGGGACATCGCGGAAGTTACGTCGCTGCTTTTGACTAACGACGCCTTTCACGACGGAGGTTACGATTTGACGGGCCCCGAGGCATTGAATATGCGCGAAACCACGGAGCTGTACTCGAAGGCCGCGGGGTTTAAGGTGACTTACACAGACTTCGATCAGGATGCCTACCTGAATTCGTTTCTGGAGGAAGGATACAATCTCGCCTACGCTCGCGTGATGGTGCATCTGTTTAAATCGATGCGTGAGGGCCATGCGGCTGCCGTGACCGAGACGGTACGAGCCGTGACAGGTCATACCGGTAGGACCTTCGCGCAGTGGTGCGCGAGAAACGTCACCTAACTCGCGTCTCCTAGCTCAACGTCGTGTGAAACTTACGAAGTCCGGTGAAGAGACTGAGTGCACCGATCGCTGCGATGGGTATCGCGTGGATAGCGAAGAATCGAAGGTCGCCGCCTTTGAGAAGAATATTTCTTAGCAGTGCGATGAAATGAGTGAGCGGGTTGAGCTGAGCGACCAGATAGACTGGGGTAGGCATGCTCTCAAGCGGGAATAACAAACCAGAGAGAAGAACCGCCGGGAAAAGGAAAAGAAACCCGCCCAGCATCGCCTGCTGTTGGTTTCGCGCGAACGATGAAATGACCAGTCCGATTGAGACCGTAGTGATGATGAAAAGCAGCGCAGCAGCGACGAGAAGAATGACCGGTCCGCGAAAGGGAATTCCAAAACCGAAAACGCCGACTGAAAGAATAAGTGGGAGCTGAATGCAGCCGATCATGACGAATGGGACGGTTTTGCCGAGAATGACTTCCCAGGGATAGACTGGCGCCGCGATCAGAGTCTCAAGCGTTCCGATCTCGCGTTCCCGGGCGATCGACATCGCAGTCAGGATGATGGTGACCATACAGACCAGCATGCACATGACTCCTGGAACCAGGTACACGGACGTCTCGAGTGTTGGGTTGTAAAGAGGACGAACAAAAAGCCGCAGGAGTGGGGCGCGAGCTCCGCCCGAACCTTGTTCGAGAGTTCGGGCAATGGCGAGAATGTAATTCTCTACCGCTTGGGCCCGAATCACGTTCTGAGCGTTGACCAAAAGTTGAAGCTCGCCTTGTCCTCGTTCGCGGGCACGAGGCATGGTCTCTTTAGGCGCAACCAGCACGGCGTCGGCCTGGCCCGATTGAACCCATTTAAACGGGTCGACGCCTTCGGTCTTTGCGGGGATGAACCAGCCCGAGGCGATGCTCTGGTCGTAGAGGCTCTGCATCCAGGTATCGCTGGGTTGATACTGGGCGGCGAGCCTTACGTTTTTTACGTCGTTCGACAGGGCGATGCCGAAGATCGTGAGTTGCATCACGGGTGCGACGAAAAGAAGAATCCGCATTCGCGGGTCGCGAAGGGTTTGTTTGATTTCCTTTTCGATGAACCCGCGAAGGGTTTCGTTGATTTTGAACTTCATGGTTCAAGGTCCTTTTTGAATTTCCGAACCGAGATTGAAATGAAAGCCGTGGCAATCAGGATGAGCGCAAGGAAAGGGATGCGGAGATCCCAGAGAGATGACCCCTGAAGAAACGAGTCGCGACAAATGGTCATGAACCAGCGCGCCGGAAGGATCATAGTCAGGCCACGAAAAAACGTCGGCATGTTTTCGATCGGAAAAATAAAACCCGAAAGAAGCTGCGACGGAAGAAGGCCCGAGAGCAGGGCGAACTGCATGGCGATTGTCTGTTTTCTTGTAATGACTGAAATGAGCAGACCTTGCGCCAGATAGGTAATCAGAAAGAGCGTGCAGCCGAGCAGGAAGACGAAATGATTCCCCACGAATGGTACCGCAAACAGCGTTCTCGCCAGGATATAGACAAGACCGACGGCCGCCAGGCAAAGGACGCCGTAAGGTGCGAGTTTTCCAAGAATCACTTCGCTGGGTTCTACGGGCGTGGAAAGAAGAAGCTCCATCGACCCGCTTTCCCATTCACGCGCTACCGTGAGCGCGGTGAGAAGAATGGAGAGGATCGACATGACGACGACGACCAGTCCCGGAACCACAAACCAGCGAGAACTCAGTTCGGGGTTGAAGAGAAAACGGGTCCGGAGGTGAGCTCCAGTCCGAGGCTGCTTACCGGGCGAAAGGTTGAAAATCCGGTTCGTCGCTCGTGCTTGAACGTCGGCAAGGTACCCTGTGACGGATCCAACGACCGTGCTATCCGCGCCGTCGATCAGTACTTGAACGTCCGCCCCTCGGCCTGAGAGCAGGTCCTTCTCAAACTGAGGTGGAATGATGATGAGAGTCCGGGCCCTTTCGGATTCGATTGCCCGAAGCCCTTCGTCGGGTGAGTCGACCGGGAAGAGCGTGAAGTAATTTGAACTTCCAAATGTCTCGCTGAAAGCCCGCGAGCTCTGACTCTTGTCTGAGTCCAGATAGGCGGTTGGAATCCGGTCGAGATTGAACTCGATCGCATATCCGAAAATGAGTACGACCGTGACGGGTAAAATCGATGCCAAGGCCACCGTGAAGGGATCACGCGAGACATGCGCGACTTCTTTTTTTGCGATGGCCCAGAATCTCGAGAACTTCATCGGGTCGTCCCTTCGACCAGTCGAATGAAGACGTCTTCCAACGTGGGTTGAATCGGGCGGATTCGAAACTGACTCTTGAGCTCGGGTTGCAGTCTTGCCCAGATTTCTGGATTTCCGACTTCCGCGTGGAACCGCATGCCGTACGGTTCGAAAAGGCGAAACGCGCCCGACTGTCTGAGGTCCGAGATCAGGCGGGTGTTCAGGTCGCCCGTCATAGACGCCACCAGTTCAAGTTCAAGCAGACCCTCAGGAAAAACCTGGGTCTTAAGAGCTTGGGGCGTATCGAGCGCGATCAGCTCGCCTGCGCGCATCAATGCGATTCGGCCACATTGTTCAGCTTCATCCATGTAATGAGTCGTGACGAAAACGGTCTTTCCCTGTTTGGCGAGCTTTCGGATCAGGTCCCAGAAGAGAGCTCGATAAGCGGGAGTCACGCCGGCAGTCGGCTCGTCGAGAAAAACGACTTCGGGATCGTGGAGCAATGAAGCGACGAGCGAGACCTGCTGTTTGATTCCTCCCGGAAGATCGCGCACGAGCGTCGCTTCGCCCGCGTCGAAGCTGATGAACTGAAGCAGCTCTTCTCTTCGACGTTTGGCGACCTCGGGCTTGAGCTTTCGGAGCCGGGTCGTGAAAGTCAAATTCTCACCCACGGTTAGATCGTCGTAGAGTGTGAAACGTTGGGACATGTAACCGACCCGGGTTTTGAGTTCGATCCCGTCTTTTCCGAAATCCGTCCCAGCGACGCGAACGCGTCCTTCAGTCGGTGCAAGCAGACCGCAGAGAACTCGGATGGTCGTCGTCTTTCCGGCGCCGTTGGCACCCAGGAATCCGAAAATCTCGCCTCGTTCGACCCGAAAACTGACGTTTCGAACCGCGTAGAAGTCGCCAAAGCGAACGGAGAGACTTTCTGCTTCAACCGAAAGCTCAGCCATGGGGCTTTTCCTTCGCCAGGCGCATGAAGTATTCGTCGAAGCTTCGAACGTTCTCGGTTTCTAGAAGTTCCTTGGGTTCTCCGGATCCGATGACGTGACCCGATTCGATCAGGTGAACGCGCGAGCAGCGTTCCGCCTCATCCATGTAGGCCGTCGCGATCAGAATCAAAATTCCCTGACCCGAGAGCGAGTAGAGCAGCTCCCAGAACTCACGCCGGCTGATCGGATCGACACCGTTTGTCGGTTCGTCCAGAAGCAAGGCCTCGGGCGACGCGAGAAGTGCGCACATCAGGCCCAGCTTCTTGTACATGCCGCCCGAAAGCTTTCCTGCGGGTCGATCGAGAAACTCACCCAGTCGGGTGACTTCCAAGAGACGGTGCTTCTTGGATTCGAATTCTTCTTGAGACAGGCCATAGAGGTCGCGGAAGAATTCGAGATGCTCTTCGATTGAAAGATCGGCGTAGAGGCTTTGCTGCTGCGGCATGTAGGCAATCCGGGGCCGAATCGCCGCCTGACTGACCACCGCTTCGTTTTCGCGGTAAATGATCTCGCCCGAGTCCGGGCGTAAAAGCCCCATGAGATGACGAAAGAGGGTCGTCTTCCCGGCCCCTTCAGGGCCGATCACGCCGTGGATCAGTCCGTGACCGAACTGAAGCGAGACGCCGGCAAGCGCTTGATTCTTGCCTAGCTTCTTTCTGAGCTGATGGGCTTCGATCGAGATCAAAGGCTGATTTCCATCGTCATTCCGGGCTTCAGCGTATCGTCCGAGTTTTCGAAGGCGACTTTGACTCCGAAAACGAGTCGAGTTCTTTCAGCCTGAGTTTGAACGTTCTTTGGAGTGAACTCGGCTTCGTCGTTGATCTTCCGAATCACGCCCGAGAACTTGCGGTCACCGAGTTCGGGAATAATGCCGGTGACGTTCATTCCGGTTTTCAGCTGAGACATCACGGCCTGGGGAACATAGATGTAGGCCCAGATATCGCTCAGATCGGCGACGGTAAGAATCTTAGCGCCCGGGTTCACCCATTCCCCTGGCTCAACAAAGCGGGTCAGCACTTTGCCCTTCACCGGAGTCACGATGTCGCACCATCTGAGGCGGGCGTCGGAGTCTTTCTTTTTGGTGAGAAGCTGGTCAAAAGTTTCTTGAGCGATGCTTCCGCCTTTTCGGAGAATCACGCCGCGAGAATAGTTGTCATCGGCCAGTCGTCCTGCAATTCGAAGTTCTTCGCAGGAAAGGGTCGCGAGTTTTTGACCCTGTACGATTCGCGCCCCTTCTTGGACGGCGATTGTATCGACGACTGTAGCGACACGTGCGGGCAAGTCGATGCGAGTGGTTTCGAGGGTGCCCGCATAGCGAAAGCTAGGTTTTGAAAAGTATCGGTAGGCTACGAAACTTCCGATGGCGATCGCGATCAGAATAAACGGTAGAAATCTCTTCATATTGCGCAGCCTACATCATGACGCTGCGGGCTCACTGAAAAACGTTGGCTTCAGCCTAAAACCGGTGAACATTGGGGGGCATGAAAAGAACTCTCTTAGTCGTTCTGGGTTTGGTTCTTCTGGGTACGGCCGGAACCGCTTCCGCGCCGCTCTCAGAGAAGAACGTCATTCTTGTCACCTTCGACGGACTTCGTCCGAAAGAGTTCTTTGATCACGATCTTCTTCCACACTTCTGGGACGAAATCGTTCCGACCGGCGTCCTTTACGGGCGGGAAGGTGTGTACACGAACTATCGCATCGCCAGTAAGATCGCGATCAGCGAGCCTTCCTATCAGGCCATTTATGTTGGTCATGCAACCGATTGCCCGAATAACGGTTGCCCGCGCGTGAGCGAGGAAACCTTTACCGAGCGCGCGGTGAGAGAGCTCGGCATTCCAAAACAGAAAGTCGCCGTCATCGCATCTTGGGACGGACTGGCTGATGCAGCGGAACATATTCCGGGGTCGATCTTCGTGAATGCGGGCCTTAAACCTTTGGACGATGGCAGTGGCGACCCAGTGCTCGCGGACCTGAATCAGCGCCAGGCGCAAGACCCGCCTCAGTGGGGCGCACGTAAAGACATCTACACCTTCGCTCAGGGCATGCGTTACTTGGACCGCTACCGTCCACGTTATTTGGCGATCCATTTTGACGACACCGACGAGTGGGGTCATCTGAAACAGTTCGACAATTATCGCGCCGCGACTCATCAGTACGACGCCATGCTCACCGAGCTTTTCGCGAAGCTCGATTCAATGGACGACTACGGGCGCCAGACCTACGTCTTCATATCGACCGATCATAGCCGCGGCTGGGGTCCGTTCTGGTACACGCATGCTTGGACCGGATTTTCAGAAAAAGGGGTCTACCTCTTTGTCCGTCCGCCTCGCTCCGCCGGCGTGGCGAGTCAGCACGTGAAAAACGAAAAGCGCGATCACAGCTGGCTTCGCCCGACGTTTGAAACCCTGCTTGGTCTTCCTGTGACCGGGGATGCGGCAGAGCGTATCCTTCCGGAAATTTTTTAAGACCCTTTTAAGATTTTCCGGGTGGGTACTCTTTCATCACCTGAGTGACGGCGTCTCGAACCTGCTTTTCCTTGGCGCCCGAATCATCGAAGGCGCGTGATGCGACCCCGCGCCAGACAAGTTGACGGGTCTTGGCATCGATCAGGTCGATGATCAGAGTACCTTCGCGGTATTGCCTGATGTCGACAGGAGCCCAGTAGCCACCGATTCCTCCGTACGGGTAGTCCCAACTGGCGGCAGAGCCGACGCTGCTGGGGCCTATGTGTTGATGGGACCGGATGAAGTAGGCGATCAGTAGCCCGGGCTCTCCAGGGCCTTCAAGCGGGTGAAGTCCGCGCCGTTCAAGTTCCGCTTTGAGGTTTTCGCGGACGCGTCGGTCAAAGAGATTCGAGTCGACGGTGGGATCAGACGGTGGCGTCAGGCTTGCCGGAGCCCACGCGTAGGTATGGTAGTGCGTGAAATCGATCGAAGGATCGTGGTCGGAATCGACGCGAACGGAAGAACACGCCGGCCCGAGTAGAGCCATCAGTCCGAGGCATGACGCGATACGAGCGAAAGCAAGTCGCATAGGCGGCCGGTGGAATTGCAAATCCAAGTCCCAACTGTGGTAGCTTGTGAAAATGAAACGATGGGTCGGGATCGGGGTACTTTTAGGAGTCGCGGCGTTTGGCGCCGTGGGAGCGGCAGGCGCGGAAGAGAGCGCCTGGGTCGAAGTCGCGCATTCTCCCGAGATCACCGTGTACCGAAAAGAAATTCCAGGGGATCCGCTATTTGCCTATCGAGGCGATGCGACGATTTCAGCGCCGATGGACAAAGTCGTTTCGGTGGTCACCGATTCGAACCGCCGCGCCGAATGGGCGGAGCGAGTTAAAGAAGCCAGAATTCTTAAGCAGATTTCGCCGACCGAGCGAATTGAATACCTCGTGACTCGCGTGCCATGGCCGTTGAAGGATCGTGATTTTGTATTGCACACCCGACTGATTCCCGACCGTACTGCAAAGACGTTGCGCATCTTGGTCGAGTCGACGGATTTCTCCGAAATGCCGGAAAACCCAAAGTACGTTCGTGGCTTCGTGAAGCAGGCAGATTTCGTGCTGAGTTCGATCAACGGGGGGAAGTCGACCCGTGTCCTCTCCGAATCGCATGTCGATCCCAAGGGTTCGATTCCGGCGTGGGTCATTAATATGATTCAGAAGAGCTTTCCGCGGAAAAGTGTCGCGAATCTGACCAGGCAGGTCTCCAGACCCGATATCGTTTCGTCGCCGCTGGTCGCCGAATACGGCTTGATGCACTAAGACGGCACGCTCGTTGAAGCCTTCTTGAAAGAGTGGCTACCGCGCGGATCGGCATTTCAGGTTGGAACTATGCTCCTTGGCGGGGTGTTTTTTACCCCAAGGGCCTCGTGCAGTCGCGCGAACTCGAGTTTGCCAGCCAGCAGGTCGACTCAATTGAAATCAACGGGTCGTTCTATGCTTTGCAAAGACCAGCCAGCTACTCGCGTTGGTACGACCAGGCACCGGCGGGATTTGTTTTTTCCGTCAAAGCACCGCGCTATATCACGCATATTCGTCGCCTAGCGGAAGTCGACGCTCCGGTGGCGAATTTCTTCGCGTCCGGTGTTCTCGGGCTTCGTGAAAAGCTAGGACCGATCCTTTGGCAGTTTCCACCCAGCATGAAGTTTAACCGTGAGAAGTTCGCACGATTTCTCGATCTCCTCCCGCACGACACGGTCAAGGCGGCTCGATGTGCTCGAAAGCACGATGCCTGGATGGCGGAGCGAGCTCTGACCTGGACTGATCAGCGCCGAATCGTTCGTCACTGTATCGAAGTCAGGAACGAAAGCTTTCGAACGCGGGAGTTTTTCGACCTGCTGAAAGATCATGGGGTCGCAAACGTCGTCTCGCATTCTACAGATGCCTGGCCTCAGTTCGATGAGGTGACCGCAGACTTCGTCTACGCCCGCTTGCACGGGGAAGGTGAGCTCTACAGCGGTAGTTACGGAAGAAGAATCGTTTACTGGGGGAAACGAGTGGAAGCCTGGATTCGCTCGAAAAAAGACGTCTTTCTCTACTTCGACAACGACCAGAAAGTTCGCGCTCCGGCAGATGCGATAGCGCTCATGGAACGCGTACACGGAGAAAAGACCACAGCCCGAAAGTCCGCGTAGCAGCGCCGTTTGAGGCTTCGAAAAAGTTTCGAAGAGGCCGCGTGCTCTCCAGCGCACCACCGATGCACCACTAATGCGCTTTAAAATTATCCAGAAATTGCCAAGAAATGGCTTCGACTGTTCAGCAACGTTACTCAATCACTGATGCTGAATTAATTCTGTCCGTGCTGACGGATTGGATGTTTAGTGCCTCGGCTTTCGTGTTCACACTATGAATCGGAGCATGATAGCCTCGAATGCTACCAACTTGGATTTACTCAACTAAGGAAAAACCTGTGACACCTGAAGAACGGATCGCCGCCAAGCGAATTTCTAGAATCATGCGAGCTGCGCGTAAGCAGCTTGCTCTGACCCAGGAAGCAGTCGCGAATCGGTTAGGCATCTCCCAGAGTGCGCTTTCTAAGCTCGAACACGGATCGCTGATCCCGTCGGCGCCTCAATGGTTTGATTTCTGTAAGTTCACCCAGATCTCGACGGACAGCCTGGTGACGGGCTTTATCGAACGCAACACGCCCGCCGTGATTGAAGAGGGACTACGCAAAGGGACTTTCAAAATCCCGAAACGCTACGCCTTCCATCGCGGAACGAAAGCACGCGCGCTTCTGCCTTTTTTCACGTTCATGGAAGAAACCATGGGCGAGAGAAAAATGGCCGAATATTTCAAACAAGTGAAGGTCGATGCCGATTTCTTCATCGATCTCGATAACCAGATCAATATCGAGTTCGCGCTCGATATCGCGCGCCACCTGATCAAAGAAGGACACCTGAGCACGGGCACGGTTGGCAAGCTGACACAGTCTGCAAGTCAGCCTCGCACGCACGGAAGCCTTCACGAGCGCTACGACCTCTTGAAGGACCGCGCTCAGCGCCTTGAGACTTTTGTCGGAAATTCCCGCCTTTATGGCTGTAATTTCCGATTCAAAATCGAAGACAAGACTTCGAAGCATGTCGACCTTTCGGTCACACCAGAGCAGCACATGGAGATGGTCTCTTATAAGAACGACCCGGTGCTGGGTGACTTCATCTGCGAGTACAACAAGAGCTTCCTCGAGAACTTCATGGTGTACGGCATGAGCGATGGGCAGGCGACCAAGCCGAACGTCGAGTCCTTGGAATGCATCCTTCAGGGCAAGCCACGCTGCCTGTATCGAATCCCGCTCGCGGGGTAAGTCCACGGGGGCGGGATCGCCCCCGTGCTTCCGATTTCGGGAACTCTACTCTTGTAGAGTGGGACTCGTCTCCAGCCCTAGTCCTCAGTCACTTCATCCAAAAGCTCGTTCGGATTTCCATTTCCATCGTTCGTCGCCGGAAAAAACCGAGCGAGCGTGAGTCCAATCGTGCGGACGGCCAAGGCGATGGCATTTTCGAGGTGAGTTGAATGCAAGTCGTCTCGGAGAGCTTGCGACAGCTCTTCCCAGTAGCGGCCGCCGACGGCTTTGTGAATGCCTTCGTCACCGATGATGGCGAACTTGCGCTTACGTAGATTCACGTAGAGAAGCACGCCGTTTCGCTGGTTCGTTCTGAACATTCCGAGCTGTGTGAAAATTTTCTGAGCTCTCGCAAAGGGATCCGGGTCCCAGCGTCGTCGGCTGAGATGCACGCGAATTTCGCCCGTGGTGCTGCGCTCGGCGCGTGCGATGGCCGAAACAATCGGTGAACGTGTTGTAGTATTACCAGCTTCCACTTGCGCCACCTCCGCCGGAG
>FSTS01000548.1_pt1 | contig 13095 bp, 14 predicted proteins | sample 1636961 | NCBI WGS metagenome assembly FSTS01 (sample SAMEA3914819, study PRJEB12502) | metagenome | biome: forest; material: soil | place: Canada | collected 2010-06-26 | depth 0.3 m
CGCCTTCACAGCATCCGCGCGCGAAGGACGGTTTTCAGCGCGCCATTTTTCCCACTGTTCGAGATCGGCAAACGGAACGACCTTGCCAGTTTCGAATGAAAGAAGCTGAGTGCTGATCTGGTCGAGGAAGTAACGGTCGTGGGAAACCAGCACGATCGCACCTTCGAAGTCAGTGAGACATTCTTCGAGAACGTTGAGCGTGGCCATGTCGAGATCGTTCGTCGGCTCGTCGAGAACCAGAACGTTCGCGGGTTGAAGCATGAGCTGGGCGATCAGGACGCGGCTCTGTTCGCCACCCGATAGTCTTCCGATCGGCATGTCCATCTGCTGGGACGTGAAGAGGAACCGGTCGAGATAGCTTTTGATATGAACGCGTCCGCCGCGGAATTCGACGTACTCGCCACGTGGGCAGAGGGTCTGCGCGACGGTTGCTTCAGGGTCAAGAGCTTCGCGGTTCTGGCTGAAGTAGGCGACCTGCAGGTGGTCGGATTGGTCGACAGTTCCCGTGTCGGGTGCTTCTTGGCCGAGCAAAATGCGAATGAGCGTGGACTTTCCGCAGCCGTTGCGACCGAGCAATCCCAGGCGGGTGCCTGGAGAAAGACGAAGGTCGAGACCCGAGAAAAGAACGCGGTCGCCGTATTTCTTCGAGATGTTTTTGGCGTCGATGAGTTTCTTTGGAAGCTTCGATGAGGTTTCGAAGTCCAGGCGCGCGGTTTTGACTTTGTTACGGGCAGCGACGTCCTGGAATTCGTCCGTGATCTCGCCATGGCGTTGAATGCGCGCCTGCTGTTTGGTCGTGCGGGCTTTTGCGCCCCGACGAAGCCACTCGGTTTCGCGGCGGAGAGTGTTTTTCAAAACCACTTCGCGGCGTTCCTGGCTAGAAATGAGCAAATCTTTGGTTTCGAGGTAAGCAGCGTAGTCGCCGCGCACGCTCAGCACGCCATCGGCATTTCGCGCGTCGAGCTCAAGAATGCGATTCGAGACGCGCTGAAGGAACATGCGATCGTGGGTGATGGTCAGAGTTGTAAGACCCGAGCGCTCGATCCAGTTCTCGAGCCAGAGAATGCTGTCCATGTCCAAATGGTTGGTCGGCTCGTCAAGAAGGAGAACGTCTGGGTTCTTCATCAGTTCGCGAGCCAAGGCCACGCGTTTTTTCCAGCCACCGCTTAGGCGTTCAACGGGGCTATCAGCATCGGCCACGATATCGAGCTCGAGGCGTGACATCTGTTCCAGGGCAGCAGGGTAGTGCTCCCACTCGTTCTCGGAAGCTCGGGTGGCCGCGCCTTCAAGGACGGTTTCAATAATTGAAGCCCCCGGCGTGAAGCGAGGGGACTGTTGCAAGTAACCGACGCGCAACCCGCGGTTCGAGGTCACTTCGCCTTCGTCCGGATTCGTGTGACCTGCGAGAATCGCAAGCAGAGTCGATTTCCCGGCACCGTTCGGTCCGATCAGGCCAATCCGTTCTCCGCTCTCGATTGCGAAAGAAAGTCCGTCGAAGAGCGGACGAGCGCCGTACCGCTTTTTCAGCCGTTGAACACTGAGAAGAATTGCCATGGCGTCTTCTTAGCACACGTTGACAATCCAAGGGCCGGAAGGTTGGATAGGGGGATGAAGAAATGGATGCCCGCCGCTGTCGTCGCCCTCACTACCACGCTTGCTATCGCCGCTTCGTCGGCCCAGGCCAAGAGCCCTGAAGTAGGGCAGCCGGCGCCTGAGTTCAAAGCGAAGAACCAAGACGGAGCTGAGAAGAAGCTCTCCGACAGCCAGGGCAAATGGGTCCTTCTTTATTTCTATCCGAAAGATGAGACCCCGGGCTGCACCAAGGAAGCCTGCAGGATTCGCGATGACTACAAGCAGTTCACTACCGCGGGCGTCGTGGTTTACGGCGTTTCCAGACAGAGCGCCGACAGCCATCGCAAGTTCCGCGACAAACACCACCTTCCGTTCGATCTTCTCGTCGACGAAAAAGGCGAGATCGGCGATGCCTATGGCATTGGTTCGATGCCGATCATTGGCGGTATCTTGGGGCTTTATAAGCGCCAGAGTGTGTTGATTGATCCGACCGGAAAAATCGCGCGTTTCATGGACTCGGTCGATCCAGAAACCCATGCGACCGAAGTGCTTGAAACTGTTAAGAAAGCCGGGCCTATTGCGGCCAGTGCTCCTGCCGTCGTGACTCCGGCCGCCGGGAAATAGTTTCGAAATCGCTTCTGATTAAAGCCTTTTAATACCGCTTTCATCTCCGCTTTAGCCGGCTCCCGTAGATTCGATTCATAGGCTTGAGGCCCCGGAGGGCAGCCCCCCAAGGCAACCCCCCAAACCCCAAGTCGGAACAGAGTCTTATTTTCGAAAGGAGGCAGCAATGGGCAGTACACGCGGCATCACGAATCGGTTCGGTCTTCAGTCTCTCTATCCCTTCATGGTCGGCTTTGGATGCATCGCCAGCTGGGCCACGGCTTCTACTTTTACGGTGAGTTCCGTTCCGACGTCCCTCTGGGCACCTCAAGACCTTGCTTATCAGCAGTCTAAAACAGGAGGTCAGACAGAATGGAACCGCAAGTCTCCGGCAGCTACTTCCACCACCACGAAAACTCAGTCCCCAAAAAGGTCCGGCGGTTCGTCGCCCGCCACATGGAGAAATGGGCTGAAGCGAGTCTGGGCGACCTTCCAGCCGTTATCCGTCGAGCGTGGGTAAGCTTCGATCGCGTTGGCCGCGGCCACACAGTGTCCTGTTCCGTCTCGTTAGAAACCCCTCTCGGTGTTGTCCGAAGCGATGAAACCGCTCCGAATCTTCACCAGGCCTATGACGCCTGTCTACGGCGCCTGGCCCATCAATTAGAGAGTTCAAAACTCGCAAACGGCTCTAAGCGGCTCCTCTCTCCCCAGGCCGCTTGAAGTCGGATCCCAAAACGGCAGCCGGGCAATCCGAGAATGGTCTCGGACCCCGGCTGTTGATCTGTTAAGGGTTTTATATGCGTCTGCTGGTCGTTGAAGATCAAAAGAAGATGGCGAGCTTCATCAAGCGAGGCTTGGTGGAGATGGGATATAGCGTCGACCTGGCGGAAACCGGTTCGTCGGCCGAGGCGCTGTCGGCTGAGAACGACTATGACCTCGTTATTCTCGATGTGATGCTTCCTGATCAGACGGGGCTCGATACCGCCCGTCACATGCGCCAGGACGGATACTCGGGTCCGATCCTGATGCTCACAGCGCTAGCCGGCACCAAAGACAAAGTGAACGGGCTCGACGCAGGCGCGGACGACTACATGACCAAGCCTTTCGCGTTTGAAGAGCTTGCGGCTCGCGTTCGAGCGCTGCTTAGACGTAGCGGGGCTCGTTCGAGCGAACTCAGCTCGATGCTGAAGTTCGGCGAGCTTGAGATGGATCTGGTCAGTCGAAAAGTTTTACGGTCTGGAAAAGAAATCACGCTCACTCCGAAGGAATTCTCCCTTCTCGAGTACTTTCTTCGAAACCCCAATCGCCCGATCAGTCGGACGATGATCAGCGAGCATGTTTGGGATGTTCGTTTCGACAGCGAGAGCAACGTCATCGACGTTTACATCAATATGTTGCGCAAGAAGGTTGATCAGCCGTTTCCGACCAAGCTGATTCATACCGTGATCGGTGTGGGGTATGTTCTTAAACAGGACTAGCCTTCGCGTACGCTTGATCGGTCTGTTCGTTGGAATTTTCGGGCTCAACCTGATCTTTTTCAGTTTCTTTCTTTATCGAAACTTCTTGAAGAACCACGAGTCCGAGTTCGACGTCGCGCTCTACAATTACTCAGTCGACGTCGCGCAGGCGATCAACGTCAATCTCTTGGGCGAGATCACGCTGACTCCGAATATTCTCTCGACGAGCGAGAAGGTTTTCCCGTTTGCGCTCGGTGAGACACTCCTTCAAGTTCGTACGCTTAATGGAAACTCCATCGCGCGCTCTAACAGCTTGAACGAGCGGTCATTGCCCATGACTCGTAACGACCGCGATCAGCTGATGGCGGCCAAAACCGTTTTTAAAACGATACCGGCGGCAAGCCTTGGAATGAAGCGTTGGCGCGACACGGACTTTCGAATGGTCATGACCAGCATCGAACGTCCCGGAAGCATGGGGCTCGTGCTTCAGGTCGCCGTTCCGATGATGCTCATCGAACACGAACGGCGAGGGCTGCTGACCTTTTTCGCGTTCTCGATTCCGGCCGTTCTCTGTGTTGCAGCATTCGGGGGACTCTACCTTTCACGTAAAGCACTCGAACCCTTCAATGCAATCGTTGAGAAGGCGCGCGAGATCAACCCCGAGCAGCTTTCCGATCGCGTGCCGGTACCGGTGGAACGCGACGAGATTCACAGTCTTGCGGTGACACTGAATGCGCTTCTTTCTCGAATTGAAGCGACGTTTCGTACTCAGGAAGCCTTTGTCGCGGATGCTTCCCATCAGTTGAAGACACCCCTTGCCATTCTTCGCGGCGAAATCGATCTGATGCGCTCCAAGCCTCGTTCACCTCAGGAGGTTCAAGACTTCCTGGCCAGCGCTTCTCAAGAAGTGACTCATCTTTCTCGCTTGGTGGAAAACCTGCTTCTCATGGCACGGATCGACACGGGCGTGGCGTGCCTGGCTCGAAGCCGAGTTCGTTTGGATGAAATCGCGATTGAAATCACGTCCCGGTTTGAACGGTATGCCCGCGAGCGGGGAGTGCGTTTGGTCTTGAAGCTCGAAGAGCAAGCTTCCGGAAGCGAAGGCGCCTTCGAAGTCATGGGCGACGCGGATCTCTTTCGCATTCTGATCGAGAATCTTGTCGATAACGCCATTAAGTACTCGTCCGCTGAAGGAGTCGTGAGCCTGACCGTGCGTGACGCGGTTTCGAGCGTCGAGGCCCGCGTCCAAGATCAGGGGCACGGCATCGATGCCGAGGCGCTTCCGAAAATCTTCGAGCGTTTTTATCGAGCCGACGATACGCGTGGCGTGCAGGGATCAGGACTGGGGCTTGCGATCACGAAGAAGATCGTCGATGTCCACGGCGGCAAGATCGATCTCAAGAGCGTGATTGGTCATGGAACCGAGTTCACGGTCAGCTTCGAAAAGGCGAGCGCTTCGTCGGCTTAGGGTCGGATTAATAGCAGAGACAGAGAATGGTTTTACCGTTGCAGCTCGCGGTGGCGCCATAGATGGCGAGATGGTTCGTCTGGGTTCCGTCGCCCATGCCGACAAATCCGGTCCCTGTCCAACCAGTGCAATCGTAGCTTGAGTTATAGGATCCGTCGGCATTTGAGGCGGTAGGATAGTAGGTAGCGCTTACTGGAAAAGCTCCTGCCGTGATCGGGGTAGCCTTGAGTGTGCCTTGAAGAAGAGCTGTCCAGGAATCGGCGATGAGGGTGCCGGTAGGACCGACGACAGTTCCGCTAGGTAGGCTCAGCTGAGTTGCAAAGCCAGAAATCTGGTCGCTGCTGCTGAAGCTCATGAATGCAGCGGTTTTGTGTGTGCATGCAGTGGGTGCGCCTCCGCTTACGCAAGCCGCGTTGACTGCAGATCGGGTGAGCGTGCCATTGCCGACGTTAAGAGACGTCGAGCCACTCGAAAAGAGATAGATCGTCGCGTTTTCTGAGGCGGAGTCGCTGGAACCGCAGCCGGTGGAAGTCAGGACCATGAGAGTCGTGATTAGTTTTTTCATAGGTGTGTATGAAATGCTAAGGAGCACGAGATACGAACACCAGTGACGCGCGCGTCAACGAAACAGAAACTGTTCGGAGCAGAGTTTCTGTTTTGTAAAAAAATCAGAATTTTGACGAGCTGATCTGAGCTCAGCGAATCTCGACGCCTTCAATCAGAACGACCTTCTCAACAGACTTCTCCTTGAGATGTACGTGCTGCTTGCGATCGGGATCGTCGCGGTAGGATTCAAAATCACGCTTCGACTCAAAACGGATGAAGTGGATTTCGTGGGGCTTCCCGATGCTCGATTCGACAACGTCTTCCGCGCTCGGTCTGACACGGTAGAGTAGTTTTCCGCGATGTTTTTCGAGCAGAGGTAGAACCAGGTTTTCAAACTGTTGAAAGGCCTGGTCTTGCTGAGCCTTCAGGAAGATCAGCTGAGTGTAGAAGATCCGACCCGCCGACATCTTAGTTCTTCTGAGGCGCGACTGGAACGCACATCTGCTTCCACTCGCGGTCGTAGTAGGCGTAGGCCCAGTACCAGAGAACCTTGTCGGTGTTGCGTGCCGGGCGAACCTGATCCGGCATCTTGTTGGATTCAACACCGTTCAAGTGGAAGCACCAGCCGTAGGCTTTCATCACCGTGTCTGAAATCACTTCGGTGTCGTTGCCCATGTCGTTCACGCTGACGAGGCCTGACTCGTAGCCGTTATACTTTTGAATCTTGCCCTGCGCCTTGAACTGATCAAGCGCGCGGATCGTGAGAGACCCGACCGTGTCGGTGGCCTGAAGCGGAAGCTCGACCTTCCAGACTTGACCCGGTTTGCCGCGGAATTCGAGGCTCACAGCGTGAGCTTGAGACGTGGCGAAAACGGTGATGGCTAGGACGAGCAGGGCAGGGATTTTCAGCATGCCGGCCGAATAACACGGCGCATCAATTTTGGAAAGACTGAAGTAAACCCCTGTCCTTCCCAGTACTCCCGGCGAATCAGATAGGCCGCAAAGCGCAGGACTAGGACCCCGGCGATGACGTTTGAGATGACGGTCAGAGCAAGAAGGTGGGGCGCAATCGCATCGACCTGGAAGACCCGGGCAATAACGGCGACGTTCACGAGTGGAATGCAGACGGTCACGAGATTTGGCGAGAATTCACCGACCACGGCGATGCCGACCGGAAAGAGAGTCATAAGCATGAGCGTTGAGAGCAACGCCTGACCTTCACTCTGCTTGCGTGCGATGACTCCGATGGTGAGCGAAAGCGCGCTGATGAAGAACCCGATGCCCAAGGTTACGATAGGTAACCAGAAGAACGGGTTCATCAGGCGTGCGTTCGGGCCGAGGTCCAGCGTCGCACTCCCGAAAAGCGAAATCGATCCGCTGAAGCTCATGAAGTAAATCACGATGCCGGTGCAGCTTGAGATCAGCACGCTCAGAAATTTTCCGGTCACGAGTTCAAGTGGCGTGGCTTCGGTCAAGATGAGATGGGTCAGGGTGCCGCGTTCTCGTTCGCCAACGGTCGAATTCAAAGCAGGGTAGAAGGCTGAGAGGACGAGAAGAACGAAGAGTAAGAACGGAGCCGCCATTCCAGCGGCGCGCCCGACGAAGCGGTGCGTTCCGGCGAGCCCTTCGCGCTCGACGCGAACGGGAGTCAGTGTTTCTTCGGGAAGGTGAAGCGTCTCAAGACGTTCTTTGCGAAGGGCCAGTGAAAGTTCGGATAGACGACGCCCAATATGTCCAGACGCGCGAAGCGAGCTGAAGTCGGTCTCATCAAAGTAGAGTCGCACCGCCTGTGCCTTGGATCCGTCTTTCAGTGTTTGATCTGAAAGGGAGAGAAGCGCCGTGAGCTTCTGGTCGTGCATCCAATCGCGAAGCTGGCTTTTGGCTTCGGTGGTCTGATCTTCACGACCGGCTGCTTTTGCCTGAAGTGCGTCCGTGACTCGTGCTTGGCCGGCCTTCAGGGACGCTTCGGGAAGAGTGGGCCATTCGGTGCGTTCGAGTTTCTTGAAGTCGCCGATAAGATGACGCGAATCGCTTCCGACCCAGGCAACCCGGTAGACTTCTTTTTGCTCTTTGTCGATCTGAAGGGTGTAGGCCTTTCCTCCGACCGCGGCGAGAATCGGATAGACGAAAATCGGCATGCCGTAAGTCAGGATGAGCGTTCGAACGTCGCGAACGGTTTCGAGAAGTTCTTTGCGGAAGATGAGAGAGACGCGTCTGATATTCATGTCTGACCGCCAAGTTCCGTGGGGGTGGGGCCATTGACCGCGCGTAAGAATGCTTCGGTAAGATTCGCGGCCGAGTAACGTGCCTTGATGGTTTCTGCCGGGGCTTGGGCAATCACCCGGCCTTTATGAATGAGTGCGATTTCGTCGCAGAGGTATTCCGCTTCGCTCATCACATGGGTCGAAAACAGCACGCAGCGTGAGCCCTGCCGGACAAAGTCGCGAACGAAGTCCAAGATGAAGGCGCTTGCGATGACGTCGAGTGAAAGGGTGATCTCGTCGAGAATCAGAACGCTCGGCGAGTGAAGAACCGTGTTCGCAATGGTGCAGCGTTGCTTCTCGCCTGCAGAAAGTTTCGAGAAATGTCGGTTGGCGAAGGGTTGCAGTTGAAACTGATGAACGAGCTCGTCAATTCGGTTTTCGAGAGCGGTACCTTGCATGCCTCTGAGCTTTCCAAAGAAGCGGAAGCTTTCACGTGGAGAAAAGTTCTCGTAGAGCCTCATTCCCGAAGTGAGAAAACCCACCTGGCAGCGCGCTTTCTCGTGTTCATCGGGAATGGAGTGACCGCAGATCCGGATCTGGCCCCGGGTCGGAGCCATGAGCCCCGCCAGCATTCGAAGAGTCGTCGTCTTGCCTGCGCCGTTTGGACCCAGAAGTCCGATGACTTGGCCCGCATGCGCGGTGAGCGAAAGATTTTCGACCGCGGAAACTCCACCGAGTTCGCGACTGACTTGGCGTGCGTCGATCAAGAGAGAGGGCATCTCCCTCTGATTGTCTCAGGTGTGGGCACACTTTTGACCTCAAAAGTGTGCCCACACCTAGAGGCCCAAAAAGTACGGGATACCTTGTCGTCACCCGGCAGCGTGGCGCACCGCCAAAATGCTAGCGGCCGGCTTTACAGCAGCCATAAGGCGCGATACTTCTTGGAAAAAGGGGCGTGTGGGATGAGAGCTTTTACTTTTGCCTGTGCTTTGGGTTTGGTCGTGAGTTCGGCCGCTTTCGCGGACATGACGCTTCCGGCGCCTAACAGTGCGCCGTCTCTGTATAAGAAGCTTTTCCGCTCGAGCGATCAGTATCGTCTGGGCGACGAATGGGGCAAAAAACCGATTACTGCCCTCGATCTTCCTTCACGCTCCCGTCCGTTTCAGCGCGCCTCGATGGCTGCGGCGAAAGTCGGCGGCGGCACCGGATTCTACCTGGGCCAGTTCAACGGCTATTATATGATGGCCACCAATCACCACGTCTGCCCTCAGGCTTCTGATTGCATGGGGCTCGTGGTTCAATTTCCGCTCATGGGTCTGAGCTTCAAAGTGAACCAGTTCTTTGGAAGCTGGTCGGATATCGATCTCGCGCTCTTCGCGGTTCAGGTCGCCGACGCTTCGGACATCACTAAGCTGACTCAGGTGGCGGGGAACTTCGATTTCGCTCACGCCCCGTTCACGGGTGAACGCCTGGTGACGGCAGGTTTTGGTATTGCTGATAACCCATCACGCAAGCTCGTGGTGAATGAAGATTCTGACTGCAAAGTGTTCTCGGACGAGCTTCGCTTCATGGGCGATCCAGACACCGTGAATCCGGGCCCCTACAAAGCTTGGTCTTTCGCCAACGGATGCGATGTCTCCCATGGTGACTCGGGCTCGGCGATGGTCGATCGCGACAGCGGCGCCGTGGTTGGAATTATCTGGACGGGTCGGATTCCAAAATCGCCAAAAGTGCAGAGCTCAACCTTCCTTGATCAGCTGATCGCAAACCCGACCGACGACATTTGGAATGAGCTTTCGTACGCTGTTCCAGCGATCAAGATGGGTGAATACCTGGGTGCGCTCTCGAACGACTCAGCTCAGCCGCAGGGCCTGAGAACGACGCTGCTTCGCCTTCTGGGCAAGTAATTAGCCCTGAATACTTAAGAGCCCTGAATAGCGGATGCGGACTGCAGCTCGGCGAGTCGACTTTGAATGGCGGCTCTCTGGGTTTGCGCCTGCGCACTCATGTTGTCGCGGGCCTGTTGCAGACTTTGCAAGGCAGCCGATCTTTGGTTTTGGACGTTGGCGTACTGCTGAAGCAGATAGTCGAGCCGTCGGCGTTGGGTATTAAGCTGGTTCTGTAGGGCGATCATCTGCTCGCTCTCGGCATCAGTGACCGTCATCTGCATCCAGCGGGCGGCATCAGCAACAGCCCCTTGCTGAATGCGAATTTGCTCGCGCAAGGTGGTGAGCGTGTCATTGAACACCGCATTCTGCTGGGCGATCTCAAGCTCCTGCGCTTTCAGACTCTGATCGAGCTGCTGATTGATCCCACTGAGCTCGGTCTGAAGAATCTGAATGGAGTTTTGAATCTGTGCAGCGTTCTCTGCGGCCTGGGTGGGGGCTGCGGCTCCCGTCTGGGGAGCCTGCTGTTGCACTGATGGCGGTGCCGATGGAGATGGGACCGGCCACGGTGAAGGCCATGCTTGAGGTGACTGCGTAGCCGTCGGAGCGGGCGGAGAAGGGCTCGCGACAAACGGGCTTGGTCGGGGCGTCGCGGCACGTCCTGCCTCTTCGGCAGATCGAGGAGTTTCTTGTCGAGCCGCCTCTGACGGCGCGTAAGTGGGCGCGACCGTAGGCGCAGCACGTCCCGCAGCAGCCCCAAGTTGAACCTGGGGCCGAGTTTTCGTGTCTAAGGTACGCGCGGTGATGAATCCAAGAAGGAAGGAGAGGGCGGCGGCGAGCGGGAGGAGAATTTTTTGAAATCTTGGTTCCATGAATTGCCGGCTGTGAGCCGGCGCTATTCATGGATCAAGTCTTGGGCCAATTAGCCAGCTTTGCGCTGAGGCGTTTCGGCGGTCGCTTTGTCGCAACGGCGGCAAAGGTGAACTTGCATGGAATCCCAGTCAAACCAATTGCCGTCACGTTTTACAAAGACCAAGCGGCAATGGAAGCACTTGAATTCATTTTTTCCGGGCTTAGTTTCAGGAGTTTGCATGGGGGATGCGCCTTTCGGGTTGGGGACGTTGAGGGCGAAGAAAAGGGGGACCCATCTGAGACGGATCCCCCTACGAACTGAAATCAGAGCTGAGGCTTAGTAACGGCTACGGCCGCCGCCGTTGCCACCACCGAAGCCGCCTGCGCGGTTTTCGCGAGGAGCCATCGGTTTAGCTTCGTTCACGGTCATTGCGCGACCGTCATAGTCGGCGCCGTTGAACTTGTTGATGACTTCAAGCGCTTCCGCGTCGGTCGACATTTCAACAAAGCCGAAGCCTTTGCTGCGGCCGGTGTCGCGGTCCATGATGATTTTTGCAGATGCAACAGTTCCGCACTGAGCGAAAGTGTCCTGAAGAATCTGATCGGTTGCAGAGTACGGAAGGTTTCCGACGTAAAGTTTTTTGCCCATAATAGCCTCCTAAAAAGCTGAAATAACGCTTCGACACCAATTAAGAGGATATGGGCAACATGCCCGCAGACTCGATGAAATGGACGAACTAAGCGAGTGAATTACTATCTAACCTGCAGACAGTATCACATTACACAGGCGATAGATACGCCTTGTGTGTCGATGCTTACGCACCAAGTCGAACACGACGGAGATGGAAGCCGCTAGGCTCGCTGAGCCACGACTGCAGCCCAAACCCGGTCGGGGTTTGTTGCATCGGCACGTGTTCCCTGGAGAACCGCTGTGAAACCGCTTTGGCGGAGAAGTGAGTGAAACGCTTTTTCAGTGAAGCGATGAAAGCTTCGACCATGCTCGTCTTTAAAGCGTGAAGCCGCTGGGTCCACTACCGCGCCAGCGGCGGGCTCTTCGCCGAGCAAGAAGCTCGCGAAAAGAAGACCGGTGCGTGGGCGAAGCGCTTGGAAATAAATCGCAAGCACGCGGTGACATTCGTCGATCGTCAGATGCTGCAAAACCTGGCTGCACCAGATGCCGTCGAAGCTCTCTTTGGTTAGACTCGCGAAGCGCAGGTCTTTGCGTGTGAGCGAGGGCACGGTGATCGTGGTCGGTAAACTCGTCGAGCCTGGCAGGCTCGCCAGACTTGAAAGCCGAGTCGTCGCTCTCGCAATCATCTGTTCAGACGAGTCGATGCCTTCTGCTAGAAACCCTTTGCGAGCGAGCCAGAGCAAGTCGTGGCCTGGGCCGCAGCCGGCATCGAGAAGTTTCGCGTCCGGTGCTAGGCGCGCGGTGAATGCTTCGAGTCCGCTGCGATCTTGATCGCGAAGCGATTCGTATTCAAAGAGATCGGCGTGAAGGTCGTAAGGGTTAGTGGAGGTGGGCGCGCCAGGTGTGGCTGTTGGAAGCCCGAGGTTCCCAGTTTGCGAATTTTTCAAAGCGATGCCGTGAGTGAGGTTCGTCAGGTCCATCGAGTTCTCCATTCGTTTGCCCAGTCCCGAAGAACTGTCAGCTCGGAAGTGTCGGGCTGCGCAAAGTAGGCCCAATCGACTTTGTCTTCATCGCGGGAGGCGATCAAGCGAAACTCGCAGGCCTGTTTGAGGCGGCGACCGACGTCGAGCTCGATATGGCCTGCGCGAACGAGGAGGTCGAAGTTCTCGGTCTCTTTTTTCGCAAACCCCAGGCGTTCCGAAAGGACCCACGCCTGAGCGAGTTCGATTGCGGCCCAAGCGGCTTGTGACCAGCTGAATGCAAGCGCCTCGCGCATCGGACTCGGTGGGGCCGTCGCATCGGATGAGTTCGATGAATTCTCGCCAAGTGTCTTTTGAATGGACGCAACCCGGTCTAAAGCCGAGCTCAGGCGGCGGATGCCGTCCTGAATCTTGCTTTCGTATTCCGGGTGTCGACTCACTTAGGTTTCAGACTGCCTTTGAGAGCAGCCAATCCACCGAACGGATTGTTGAAAGCAGGCTGTGGAGCGCGTGGTTTCACGGAAGCGCCGCCTCCGCCGCCCATTCCAGCAGGCGAAATCGTTGGACGTGGACCACCGACCGGAGAAGGACGAGGACCTGCGCCACCGCCACCGGCGTGTGCACCCGGACGAGGGCTACCCGCACCGGTTCCTGGACGTGGACTTCCTGCACCTGTTCCAGCGCGAGGACCGCCGCCGGCACCTGGACGACCAACGCCGCGACCTTCGCCACCGCGATGTTCGGTACGTGATTCGCGTTCTTCGCGAGGCGCACGTTCAGCACGCGCGCCCGATTTCATCGAGAGTGCGATCTGGTTTTTGGCCAAGTTGATTTCAAGCACGCGAACCTGAACGCGGTCGCCCGGGCTCACGGCTTCGCGTGGGTCTTTGACGAAC
>FSTS01000299.1_pt1 | contig 12967 bp, 10 predicted proteins | sample 1636961 | NCBI WGS metagenome assembly FSTS01 (sample SAMEA3914819, study PRJEB12502) | metagenome | biome: forest; material: soil | place: Canada | collected 2010-06-26 | depth 0.3 m
CCCTTTCCGGGCTCACTCGTGACTTCAATCTTACCGCCGCTCCACTGCACCGCTTGCCTTGCCTGAAAGAGCCCAAGGCCACTGCCTTGAGGCTTGTCTACGGATACGCCACGATCAAAAATCTTCGCCAGAAGCTCGGGCGGAATCCCCTTTCCCTGGTCCTCGATGTCGATCCAAAGCTCCGACTGATCGGGGGAAAGCTCGGAGCGAAGCTCGACCTTTCCGGGCGCGGGTGTGGCCTCGAAGGCATTGTTCAGAATGTTGGAAAGCGCGGTCTGAAGCTCACCGACCTGAACGACGCTCCAAACTGGCGCTCTATGCAGCCGATCGGAATTGAATCGCGCCGCCTTCTGGGGCTCGAGACTCTGCTCGGAAGCGATTCCACGAAGAATCTCGTCGAGAAGCGTCAGCTTCGGCACCTCGGTCACGTCGATCGCGCCGCCCTCAGGTTTTCGATGCGTGAGCTTGCCTGCTACTTGGCTGACCCGTTGAATTCCAAATTTGAGCAGCTCAAGGACCTCGGGCGCAGCCACCGCTTTCAACTGTTCAAGCGCGAGCGACATGCTCGTCAACGGACTTCGAATGTCATGTGCGACCTGCGACGCAATCATCGCGCGAGCCTCGTGGGCTTGAGCCTCGACGATTCGGTTCTGCGATGACTGAAGTGCTTCCAACATTCGATTGAAACGAGACGAAAGCCCGTCGATCTCGTCTTGGGAAGACTCGCGAACGGGAAGGCGCCGTGAAAAGTCGGTGCTCTCGGTGATGTTAGCGATCCCAGAACTCAGAACCTCAAGCCTACGAGCAAGGTAGGAGGAAAGTGTCGCAGCAAGAATCATTGAAAGGAGCAAGAGAGCTCCCATTCCCAAGAGAAACTTGGTTTTGAGTTCCGCCAATTCCTGATCCAGGTGTTGAGGGCTGACACTGAGAACCAGATTGTAGTGGAAGGGTTCTCCCGGTCGGGAAAGACCCCGGCGTTCACATTCACAGCAGTGCTGTACTGCGGACTTCACCTCTTGACGGAAAATGCGCGGTTCACTTTTCGATCCGGAATGCTCACCCGACTCAATTTCACTCAGCAGAATACCGGTCGGTGAATACAGTGAGACCTTTAAAAGATCTGGATCGGACTTCGCGAGCTCCGCCAGAATTTTTCGGATTCCTGTAAATCGAACGCCAACATCGATAATGCCACGGTGACTTGCCGTCGGAATCAGACTGAACAACGAGACCGCGGCTGTATCGACGGTTCCGGGTGAAACCGTTAAATCAGGGACAAACGGTGTGCGGTCCTGCTCACTCGCTCCCGAAATCAGATTGCGATACTCGGGGCAGAGTTCAAAAAGACTCTGCTTCAATATATTTCCGGTCGAGTCCGTGAACTTACCGCTCTCGTTGATCAAAGAGATCAAAGCGACGTCATGAAGTGTAGCCAGTCGCTTGAGACGGTCTCGATGAAGACCCTGGCCCTTTGAAGCTTCAAGCTCTTCGCGAACCTGCCTTGCAGCATCTAAGGCCGACTGAGCCGCAGCCTCCTCGAGCCCATTGAGCGCGACAGCGAGCAGCTCGGCCCGGTCTTCATAGTTCTGTTCGAAATCCGCGACTTTTTGTTTTCGTTCCAGCTGGTAAAGGCTGGCCCCAAGCCCGACGCCGGCAATCACCGACGCACCCGAAATAGCTAAGAAGAGACGAGTCGAAAAACGCATCGAGCATGAGGCTATCATTTGATCACTGCTCCTGCACCTGACAACTCCCCCAGGCCCCACACACTACCGTTGAATCATGCCCGGGTGAGAGATCCAGGGTGTAGGAGCTCGGCCCAGCCTGAAGGGTTCCCTCAGCTCCAATCTCAATTACAAACTCCGCATTAGAATCGACCGTCTGCTTGTAAGAGAAGTCCCCGGTTCTAAACTCAATCGGAAGAGCTCGGTCTGTCTCGTTCGAGAAGGTAATCGAGTCGCAGGTCTTCGATACGGGACCCGAAGCGTTCAGTACGATCCACTGCCCCTGCTCAAGATGAGCCTCGACCCGAGTGAGACAAGTCGGAAGCGGCATCGAAATCTTCGTATCGCCCACATTGATTTCAAGGGATTTGCCGGTCTCAAAGCCCAGCATCGAAGATGGAAAAGCACGTCGCGACTCAGTCTTCAGAGCCCCTCGGGTGAGCTGAACATCAATCGCATCCCGAGAGTCATTTCGAAAATAGATGTCTGCGCGAGCAGATGCACTGACCAAAGTCCCGAGAACCAGAAACCACATCGCGGTTCTCACTGCTGTTCTCCCGTCTGGACAGACGTAAAGTCTCGGCCGAACTCGCTACCGACATAAGCATGAGCATACAGAGATGCAGCGGACAGGACAGAAATCGAAACCAAGCTGAACAGAAGATACTTAAACATAGGTGCTCCATTTTCTTTTGTCGGTGAATTCCGACAGACGAACATAGAGCAACCTGGATGCCAGCGGGCGCCAGCCGCCAGAACTCGCTATAATCTAGAAGAGGATCGACCGATTCGAAACTGCCGGAAATCCGGCAGACTTAACCGGCATACCTACCGGGATTTCGGCGGCCCGAGAGGATCGCGAAGCCAGCCATCATGAACCCGAAAATCGATAGAAACGAGAAAATCGCCGTCTTTTCCTGGTCCGAATCACCCGTGGCCGATGGCGGCTTCTTTGAGATCGTCGCGCAGCCCGCGGGATAACCGACCGACGAATCCTTAGGATAGAGCAGGGTCAACGCATACTCGTCATCGACTGTCGGTGTTTGACCCGAATCGCGGTAACTCATCACTGCGCCCGATACGACCGAATGGGCTAGACCCAGACAATGACCGGACTCATGTTGAATCGTATTCTTGGTGACGGTGTATTCCTGGGAGATATCGAGCTCGCACGCGGTGATGTAACCACCACTATCCATCGTGGTGTGAGCGACGCCCGAGGCTCCCGCAGGACTGATCGAAGAGAGAAGCTTCACGACGATGTTCGCCTGACCAGCGCTCATGACCTGGGTCAGGGTGACGTACACCGTCGGAATCGCGGCCCAGTCACTGAACGCGCTCTGGACTGTCGTCGCGATCGAAGCCGCACTGGGATCGATATAGTAGTTCAGATTCGGTGATGCGGCGCTGATGTTCCACCGGGCCACACCATACCCCCAGTCATCAGGGACGGGTGAAGCGACGGCGGAAGAGGTCACGATAAAAGAAGCGATCAAGCTTAGAATCCAGCGAGGTTTCATTCTCATTTTCTCTCCGCGCTCAAAACAAGTACGTCAGACTCAAAGGGATGACCGGGTTTACGCCGATCCTCTTGAATGCGTGAATCGACCCATAAATATAGGAATCCAAACCTAGCCCCAAGCTTCCGCCGCCCACGCGAAATACCGGGAAGCTGAGTCCAACCCCAGCGACAGGGCCGACGGTTCCGAAAGCATAGGCCGCGCCCAAAATGAGTCTGGGTTTGAAGAAGGTCTTCAAATCAAAACGAGGTGCGTAGGCGACTTCGAGAGCGAAATCGCTGGTGAGGCTCGCGAGCTGAAACTCGTAGCGCTCGTTGCGATAGCGGGCCATCAAGGCACTGCGTCCGCCGACGTCGGCGTAGAAACTTCGGTAGGCCGCGGAAATCTCGTTTCGTTCGTCAAACGCCTGCGCGTTCCCACTCAACACCATCACCGACGCGATGAAAGCCCAGTGCTTAAAGCGCGACATACACACCCGCCATCACGTTGTTCATCGGCCACATCGTCCAGTGAAAGAGCTGCGAAACGCTGTAGATTCCCAGATAGCTGCTGAAACCCAGCGTCACCCCGGCGTGAGAGCCGCCCATTTTCAAACCACCTCGAAGTAGAACGGCCGGAACAAAGCCGGAACTCGAGGCCGAAGATGATGAAACACTGTCGTTAAAGAAACCCACACCCAGACCGATGTACGGCTTGACCGAGTCATTCCCCAGAGTCCACTGACCTTCGAGTGATCCGAAGGTGACGTGCTGAGAGTATCCGGCCGCAGAGTTCGGATGCGTCATCCCGAAGTCGATCACAAACTGGCGATCGAGCGGACCGAAGCCCAGCCGCGCCTCATAACCCAGATAGTGGTACGACGACGCAGGAAGGTGAATGTAGCCTGCGTTCAAGCCCAGCTCTCCGGCGAAGCAGGTCGGCGTTACGGAGCCGATTAGGACCGCGACACCCATGATGATCTTTCGCATGCCGGCAGCTTAGAGGCGATGCTTCCCGGGCGCAACCGGCTTCGACCCGTCGCGTTACTGACTTGACGTCAGTTAATAAATGACCTATAGTCAGTTATATGAACTCTTCGATCGAAGCACTGTTTCAAGCGCAACACGAAGCCTATGTCTCCACGGGCCCGATTCCATTGGCCCGCCGGAAGCTCCTCCTTCAAGCATTGAAGCTCGGAGTTCAAAAAAATCGGACACTTCTGCAACAAGCCATTCACCAGGACTTTCGAAAACACCCGGACGAGGTGGACCTCACCGAAATCGATCCGCTTCTGGCTGAAATCAACGCGGCACTGAGCAAGTTCGAGTCTTGGGCTAAGCCCGTTCGTGTTGGTGGGCCCATGACTTTGTTCGGCACCTCGAGCGAGCTTCGCTATGAGGCCAAGGGTGTGGTTGCGATTCTTGCTCCATGGAACTATCCCATCAATCTGACCCTCACTCCGATCGTCGCGGCCATCGCGGCCGGCAACCGGGTGATTGTCCGTCCTTCCGCCGAGAAAGTGCCCCACACGGCACGAGCAATGGAAAAGCTGATTCAAGAAAGCTTCGATCCGAAAGACGTTCACCTGGTTTACGGCGGAATCGAAAGTGCCGAACAGCTGCTCAAACTTCCCTTCGATCACTTCTTTTTCACCGGCAGCCCTCGTGTCGGAAAGATCGTCATGGAAGCCGCGGCCAAGCATCTCGCGACCGTGACTCTGGAACTCGGCGGAAAATCTCCGGTAATCATTGAAGAGAGCGCCGATATCGAAATGGCGGCCGAACACATTGCCTGGGGTAAGTTCGTGAATGCGGGGCAGACCTGCGTGGCAGCAGACTATATTCTGGTTCAAAGCTCGGTTCATGACCGCTTTGTCGACGCATTGAAAAAGAAGATTGCGCAGTTCTACGGCGACACCGACGTGGCCAGGGCGCAAAGCCCCGACTTCGCGCGATTGGTTGATCCTATCGCCTTCAAGCGGGTTCGCGGACTTCTCGACGAGAGCGTACGCCGGGGCGCCAAGGTTGCGATTGGCGGAAACACTCAGGAACAGGAACGCTACATTGCGCCCACCGTTGTGACCGACCTCGGCTTTGACTCGCCCCTGATGAGCGAGGAAATTTTCGGGCCGGTTCTACCGATCCTGACCTTCACTCAGATCGATGAAGCCATCCAGAAAATCAGATCCCGCCCGAAGCCGCTCGCGCTCTATCTTTTCACCCGCAAAAACCCGCTCGTTGAATACGTGCTGATGAACACCAGTGCCGGTGGGACCTGCGTGAACACCGTTTTCGTTCACCTGGCGAATCATGAGCTACCTTTCGGCGGTGTCGGCAACAGCGGGCAAGGCAGCTATCACGGCCATTTCGGATTCAGGACCTTTTCGCACGAACGCGCTGTTTTGAAGGCGAGCCCTTGGAATCTTCTTAAATTCTTCTTTCCGCCTTACGCGTCTCAATCGCGAACGATGCGAAAGGTGAAGGAACTGATTTCTTGAAGCGCGCTCGAACTCCCGAAGCAAAAGAAAAAAGACGAGAGCGCTTGCTCGAAATCGCGCAGAAACTTTTTGAACAAGACGAACAGTCATTGACGATGGATCGCTTGGCCAAGTCATCGGGACTCGCCAAGGGCACGATGTACCTCTACTTCAAGACGAAGGAAGAAGTGCTCCTCGCACTTTATGAGCAGGAATTCGCCGCGTGGTTGAACCAGCTCAGGTCGCTGACGATTACCAAAGGCGTCCCACGGGGCGCAGAGGCACTAACCCAGCTCATTCTCGAATCGGCTGAAGCCCAGGAGACACTTTTCCATCTTTCGGCTCGGCTTCAATCCATCATCGAACAAAACATCAGTGCGAGCCGAGCCCTTGAGTTCAAACGGTGGCTGCTACTGGAACTACGCCAGGCAGGCGTACTGATCGAAAGCTCACTCTCGCTCAAACCGGGAAAAGACGAAGGTCTGCGCCTCATGCTTCGTCTTCACGCCTATATTTCCGGACTTTGGCAACTCGCCTATCCCTCTTCAGTAGTTCAAGAGGTTCTGGAAAAAAAGGAACTGATGGCACTCCGGGTCGACTTCAAATCGGAATTCAAAAAGGGACTGAGTGCGCTCTTCCATCAGGCCTGAGAGTTCTTCATCCGCTGCTGAATCTGAACCACGAGTCGGGGCATTGACTCCCCGCCCGTTTGACGGCGAAGGAAAACGGTCAGCGTCCCTGCGCTGTACAAAACAAAAAAGATTCCACCGCCCACAAAGAACCAAAGCAAGCCGCCGCCCAGCCAACCCTTGAGCGACCAGGACACCGCCACGCAAATAGCCGAGATACCGACGTAAACGCTCCAATCGAACCAAGGAAGCATGGCCTTCCACGTCCAGCCCAATGAGCGATTGAGGTGAACGATCCCGTTCCAACGCATCAGGAAAGCAACGACGGTCTGAGAGATGAGAACGCCCATGGCACCAAAAGGGCTGATCGTCGCGATGATTCCCACCAACGAGAGAACTGTGAAGAACGAGAGCTGACCGAGAATCCAACGCCCTTCGCCTCGAGCACGCGGAACCGAATCGTAGGGCAGAAGATTGACTAAGTGATTCAATGCGAAAACCCGCAGGAATGGCGCGGCAGCTGCGTAACGACTCGTGAACAAGAGTTCAACGATTGGATCGGCGAAAAGGACCATCCCCAGAGCCGATGGGATCAAGAGCCAAGAAAGCTCGCTGACGGCGTCGCGAAAAAACGAGCATGCAGCATGAGAGTTTCCGCTCGAAAATTCAGTCGACATCTTTGGGATCAGAACGCGATTCACCGATTGTTCGAAGATGAGCAGCGGCGGAACCAGAAGGCAACCGAGCGAGTAGACCGCAAAGTCCGCGGACGAGAGTCTTTGCGCAAGAATGAATTGATCCGAATAGCTCGAAAAAACGGTCAGAGCGGCGGAAAGTGAAACGGGTACCGCATACCGAAGTACACGCATCGCGACTTCGCGGTCCCAGTAGAGCCGCTGAAATCCGTCGCGATAACCCAGGATCACGCCGACCGCGAGTTTGGCGCTCATTCCGGCCAAGTGGGCGACAAACACCGCTTGAATCGAACGGAAAACCAAGGCGGAGACGAGAATGCTGACTGTCCTAAGGAGTTCGAATCCTGAGGTGAAAAGCGCCGAACGCCAGATCTGCCCTGAAACGACTGAAGCCTCGTCGAAGAAGCCAGCCAGAATGGTGACAAACGCACCCGCGACGAAGAGCCAGGTTTCGGTCTCGCCCCATTTCAAGGCTCCGCCGATGACTCCGTGTAATGCCGAACCCACCAATAGAGCGAAAACCGCGACGGCGACCAGCAAGGTCCACGAAAGGCGAAATGCTTTTTGACGAAACTCGGCGTGGCCCGCCCAATGGCCTAAGCCGTTAGTCACCCCACCCGTGAGGCAGATCCACGGAACCAGAACCAGATAGAGAAAGAAGATCTTGTACTGGCCCACATCTTCCGGGGAAAGGATTCGCACAAGAACGAGTGGGAGAAAGAGATTTACCAGGGAGACGGCGCTTCCGAGAACCGAAAGAGGCCAGTGAGATCTTGAAGTGGTCACAGACTCCAGTTATCACTCATTGTGTAATGACGTGGCTAGCCCAATCATCCTCGAGCCTGATTCTTCCCGAAACGGTTACCCTGGTTTCGGCCAAGCTCGACCTTTCTACGCTCAATGAGAAAACGCTTCTAGAGTTCGCGCTTCAGAACGATATCGCACTTCCGGAGACCCTGGACCGAGCCGTGCTCAAGAGACGTGCCGACTTTATAGCCGGTCGATTTTGTGCGTGCAGGGCTCTTGTCCTCGCTGGCTCGTCCGGTCCGTCCGAAGTCGGTACAGCTGAAAATCGCGCGCCCATCTGGCCATCAGGCTGGGTAGGTTCCATCACTCATACCGAAGGCTACTCATCCGCCGCGGTAGCGAAGGCAAACTCACTTCGAGCCATTGGGATCGATTCGGAAAGACTCTTTACGGAGCAGGTCTGCGAAGAGGTCAGCGCAAAGGTTCTGGTCGAAGGTGAGCGCCTGCTCTTTGAGCGATCACTGGCTCCAATGACTTCGTTCTCGCAGTTTGTCTCGGTCGTTTTTGCGATAAAGGAAAGCCTCTTCAAAGCTCTGAACCCTTTGACCGGCACCTACTTCGATATGGAGAACGCCGAACTGATCGCCTTTGATTTTTCAAAGGGCACAGCACGCTGGAAGCTTCTTACCGAACTGTCCGGTGAATTCACGACCGGAAAAGAAGGCCACGCACGCTTCAGCATGGACGCGACTCACGTCCACGCGGGAATCGTGATCGTTTAAATCGTCGCGCCCGTCATGAACCGAACAAGGCGCCCAGTGAGCTCGGCTCGTTCTCTCACAAGCGCAAACGTGTGATCCGTCTTCGGGTAGTAGCTGTAGGAAATTCCCGACCGCGATTTCAGCTTGGGAAACATCTCCCAAAACTGATTCTGATAATTGAAATAATCAGGCACGCCGGCGGTGTAAATGTAGAACAGACGACGTCCCTCATCCAGGAACGAAAGAATCTCGGACTGAATCTGCTCTGAAGCCGGGAATTGGCGGGCATCTTCACCCTTGAAAACCTCGAGACTTACTTCTTCATGACGACGGACTGCGCGCTTCGCCAGATTCATCCAACGTCGGAAACTAAACATGCGCCTCAGCTGACGGTGTATGAAGAAGCTCTTCGTCTTATAGCCGTAACCGTCGATCATCACGAGTCCGCGAATCCGTGGATCAGCCTTTGCGGCCGGATGAGCGTAGTCAGCGCCCGAGCATAGACCGAAGACAACGAAGCTTCTCTTACCCAGACGACTTTCAACCAGATCCATCGCCTCGGAAAGATCGCTGATCGCGGACTTAACAGCGTCTCCGCCGATATTCAGCGCCGGCGAATCACCGAGCCCGTGGAGATCAAAGCGAAGCGAGGCGATATTCTTCGAAGCCAGTTCGCGAGCGACATCCACCCAGAGACGAAATGGTCCAATCCGATGCAGGAAGCCCGCATTGAAGAAGATCGCCACCGGAGCATCTGCCGCTTCCTGACCCGACGAAAGAACTCCGACAAGCTGTTCGGACTTGCCGAACTTGACGACTTCTTCGTTCATACCATCTCTCCGAAAACAGAGTTCTGAAGCTCACGAATCAGATCCGGCGAGATCCAGATTTCTTCGAGTCTTTTGTAATTGGCCCACCCGGCGCCGCGCGACTTGAGAACCAGAGTTCCCGTTTTCAACTCGATCGCTTCCAGTTCACCGACGAAACTCTTCGAGTAGAGCGACCCCAAGACTTCTTCAAACCGGGCGTTGGAGACCCAGGTCTTGTGATACGGATAGGCAGTCCAACGGTCTTTTTGGATGCGTCGAAGTTCTTCGAGATAGTCCCGCCCCGAGCGCGGTGGGTCGACCAGAATCAAGGTCACGTCCGAACCCAAGCGGTCCGCTGCACGTTGCGCGACTAATGCCGATGCGCGAAACGCGATGAGCTTGACGGTCTTCACACCAGATCGAGACTTCAGCTCTTGAACCGCGTCGACGACACTCCCGCAAAGCATCTCGAGTGTAAGCTCTTCAGGTTTTCCAAAGGAATCGCCCTGGCCCGCGAAGTCAAACCGCAGAACCGGCGCGCCTTTCTTATTCAAGGCCGCCGAGAGATTGCGAATCAACCAATGGGTTCGCATGTATTCCTGACCCAGTGGCGGACAGATCACGACCCCTTGAAAGGCAGAAGCTTGAGCCGCGTAGTAATATCCAAACTTTTTGAGGTTCGCGCCGCCAAAAAATACCGGGGTCTCTGCTCCCGTCTTCGGAGCCGCAACCGCCTTTTCAGGCAAAGATACCGGCTCGCCTGCGATTTCAGCAGCAAGCAGCTCTAGACTTTTGAAGACCATCGACTTCGGAGGAAGCCTGACGCCTCGGTCTTTTTCAATGCGGGTAATCGCACGGACCACGAGAATCGAGTTACCACCGAGTTCGAGGAACCGATCCGTCTTGCCCACCCGACTCAAACCGAGAAGATCTCCCCAGACCTTAGCCAAGTAGATTTCGGTTTCCGTCTGCGGCGCCACAAAGTCGTCGGCCTCGCCCACGTCCTGCGTGAACGCGGAAGGCAGGGCCTTCATGTTAATTTTTCCGTTCGGCGTGAGCGGCATCTGCCCCAGCTCGACGAAATAGCTTGGGAGCATGTAATCCGGAATGCTTCCCTTCATAAACTCTTTGAGCTCGGCGACTTTCGCCTTTTTACCGCTCTTCAGACAGTAGTAGGCGACTAGATGCGCGTCGCCTGGGGACTTCTCAGCCGCGACGACAACACATTGCTGAATCGAAGGCTGACGCGAAAGCGCTACTTGAACTTCACCCAGTTCAATACGATAGCCACGAACCTTAACCTGAAAGTCATTTCGGCCGACGTACTCGATTCTTCCGTCCTGACGAAGACGGACCAGATCTCCCGTCTTGTAAATCGAACCCTTGCCGGTAAAGCGATTTGGAACAAACCGCTCTTGAGTCAAATCGTCGCGACCGAAGTAACCGTCAGTAACGCCGTCGCCCCCGATCCAAAGCTCGCCGACCACTCCGCGTGGAACCCAGTTTCCACAGTCGTCTAGAACATAGGTCTGCGTATTTCCGATGGGGCGACCGATGGTGATCGGACCACTTCCCACTTTGTCGAGGGTCGACCAGACCGTTGTTTCAGTTGGACCGTAGACGTTCCAGAGAACGCCAACGCGTTTCAAGATATCATCGGCCAACTCGCGAGGAAGCGCTTCGCCGCCGCAGAGACCGACGATTTTGGAATCGCCCTCCCAACCCGAGAAGATCAGAAGACGCCATGTTGCGGGCGTCGCTTGAAGCATCGTGATTTTCTTCTTCTGAACGGTATCGATCAGGGCCAAGCCGTCGATGGCGGTTGCGCGATCGACGACGACCGTGCGAGCACCGCTTACCAAAGGCAACCAGAGTTCGAGTTCCGCAATATCGAAAGAAAGCGTCGTAACCGCAAGAACACGGTCCTGCGCCGTGATTCCCGGGCACTTGGCCATCGTGCGCAGGAAGTTATTCAGCGCACGCTGAGGAACTTTCACGCCCTTAGGCTTTCCGGTCGATCCGGAAGTATAGATGACATACGCGAGATCGTTCGAGCTCTTGTCCGCGATCTGAGCGTCGAACTTCAGATCCTGTTTCCAGATCTCGGCGACGTCCATATAGGTGACGTCTTTGGTATCCAGAAGACCCGTAAGCGAAGCCTGCGCCAACACAGCGCGAATTCCAGACTGCTCGACAATGTATTCAAGGCGATCCTTCGGATAGTTCGGATCGAGCGGAACGAAAGCCCCACCCGCGCGCCAAATTCCGAGAAGAAGCGGAACCATGCGCTCGGAACGTTCGACCAAAACGCCGACCATCGGATTTTTCCCGAGATTCAAACGTCTAAGGGTTTCCGCGACTTTTCCAGACTCAGCCCAGAGCTGCTCATAGCTCAGCTGAGCTTCAGCGAACTCGACTGCAACACTCTGCGGGCTCTGGCGGACGTGTCTTTCGATCATCTGATCGACACAGAGCGAAGGCTCGTAGTCCATCGCCGTCGAATTCAGAGCCTTGTCCATCTCCTGGATCTGCTGTTCAGGCAGAAGCACGAGCTGCTTAACCGGCATCTCTGGATTTTCCGCAATCGACTTCATCAGACGTTCGACCTGCATCAGGCGCTGATGCATCTCGGTCACGTCAAAGAGATCGGCGTTGTAGGCGCACTCGAGAACCATGTCCGAGTTTTCCACAACCGCGTTGATCGAAATTTCGACCGTCTCAAAGTTCCGATGATTGAAAAAGTGGTGGGCCTTGAGACCTTCAAACTTGAAGTCTTCGGCTTTCATTCCGGGATCGAAATTGAACATGACAGAAGTCAGGGCGACCCGAGCCGGATCGGGCCTGACTTGGAGCTCTTGAAGCAGCTCAGGCATGCTGATCCACTGATTCTCATAGGCCGGGAAAAACCGGTCCATCACTCGGGCCGAATATGTTTTGAACGTATCGCCCGGTTGGATCTGGCAACGAAGCGGCATCAGGCGCGCATCATGACCGAGGAGCTTCGCCTTTCCGCTCTTAATCTGACCGGCGGCTGGAACGCCGACCACGATGTCGTCTTGTCCAGAAATACGGCTCAGATAGAGCGAGAAAGCTGAAAGAAGCGTAACGAACGTGCTCGTCCCGTTTTTAGCGCCGACTTCTTTCAGGCGATCATAAACCTGACGATCGATTTTATAGTCTTCGCGACGAGAACGGTAAGTGCGGTAGCGAGGGCGTGCAAAGTCGAGTGGAAGGTCGAGCGATGGAACACCGTCTTCGAAGGTCTTCTTCCAGAACTGACGGACTTCCGGAGACTTGTCCTTTTCCAGGGCGACGGTCGTTTCGAGGTATTCGACAAACGAAGACGACGCGGCCAGATTGGCCCGGTCTCTGCCCGAAACCAACGCCGAATAGAGCTTTGGAAGATCATCGAGAATCGTCTTCAGGGACCAGCCGTCAACGACGGCGTGATGACAGTTGAAAACCAAGGTCCATTTCTGATCGGAAAAGCGAAAGAGCGTACTACGGAAGAGCGGCCCATTCACCAGATCAAAGACGTGATCGAGTTCGAGTTGAATATGGGCGTCATATTCGGTTTTCTGTTCGGCCGCGCTGCGGGTCGAGAGATCGATGACCGGAAGGCTGAAA
>FSTS01000550.1_pt1 | contig 12865 bp, 9 predicted proteins | sample 1636961 | NCBI WGS metagenome assembly FSTS01 (sample SAMEA3914819, study PRJEB12502) | metagenome | biome: forest; material: soil | place: Canada | collected 2010-06-26 | depth 0.3 m
ACGCCGCCGCGCGCGCGAAAGAACTCGGAATCGATTTGATTGTGGTCGATCACCATCAGCTCGATCCGGTGAAGGGGCTTCCGCCTGCACATGCAGTCGTGAATCCACAACGGGCTGACTGTGAAAGCGGCCTCCGCATGCTTTGCGGTTGCGGCCTGGCGTTCTACCTGGCACGTGCCATGCGCTCGCGTGGTCGCGATCTCGGATGGTGGCCAGTGGGGCAGGAGCCGAATCTTAAGCAACATCTTGATCTCGTCGTGATGGCGACTGCGGCCGACCTGGTTCCGCTGATCGGCGATAACCACACGTTGGCACGTCACGGCATGGAAGTTTTGAAGTTTTCGAAAAAGCCCGGCGTTCGCGCGCTTCTGGAAGTCGCGGGTGTGGGCGGCGGTGCAAACGGAACCGGAAAAGATCTCAGCCCAAGTCATCTGGGGTTTGTGATCGGTCCGCGCATCAATGCTTCCGGCCGCATGGCTTCGGCGAGCTTGGCGCTTGAGCTGCTAACGACCGAAGATCAAACGCGTGCTTTTCAGCTCGCGCACGAACTCGAGACTTTGAATAAAGAACGCGCCGAAATTCAGAATCGGATCTGGGATGAAGTTCGCACCAAGGTCGATGCAGGTTTGGCCGTAGGAAAATACGTGCATGGAATCGCCGTCGGCGATCCGGCTTGGCATGAAGGTGTCGTGGGAATCGTCGCTTCGCGAGTGACGGAAACCTACCGTAAACCCGCCGCCGTGATCGCGATTCGCGAGGAAGAAAACTTTGGCAAGGGCAGCGTGCGTTCATACGCGGGCAAAGACGTTCTAGCCGCGCTTCGTGCATCGAGTACTGACCTTCTGGGCTTCGGCGGGCATAAACATGCCGCCGGTCTTTCGTTGAAGGCTGAGAACCTTGATGCTTTCGCTGCCGCGTTCGACACGGCGATTGGAAATCTCGAAGAAGATGAAAATGCGAAGCCGCTTCTCATCGAAGGCGAAGCGAGCATTGAAGAGCTCGATCTTCGCACCATTCAGGAAATCGAACGCCTTGGCCCGTTTGGTCCCGGAAACCCGGAGCCGATCTTTTCGATTCGTGCAGCCGGCCGTGATCACCGCGTGCTGAAGGGTCGTCATTTGAAATTGAACCTGGTGGGAGCCGCCGGGCTCGCAAATGTCCCGTCGTTCTCGTTGCGTCAGCCGCAAGGCCCTGCGCCGATCGAGGCGATCTGGTTCGGTGCCGCTGAAAAAGAAGAGCTGATGAGCGGCGGTGCGTGGCAGTCACTTTCGGAATGGGCAGGCGTGCCTGAGCTGAATCGCTTTCGTGGCCGCGTGACGCCGACGTTCCGCGTGCGCGATTGGCGCCCGATCGCGGAGTAATCTCGTCTAGGCCTGGTTTCGTGAGGCCTGAGCTCGTCTCGTAGGGGCTATTCTCGACACTGAATCGTATTCCGCTCTGCGCCGGTCCATGAGCTGCAAGGCCGGACCGGCGAATGCGCTGGCCGTTTCTCCGTCGTTCTTCCGTCTTGAGTCTAGTTGCTTTGAGTTCCGTGCTCGCACTTTCGAGCTGCGGTGCGGGAGTCGATCCATGCCCCAGCGTGGCTAAGCAAGGGCAGCTCACCCGGTGCTCGGTCGAGCTTCGGCGCACCCGTCAGGGATGGGTCATGGAGAAGGGGGCCTTGCTTCGGTTTTCAGGAGCTGACCTGAAATCGGTACAGGGATGCCAGGTCCTGACTGACGGTGTTTACGTCGATTCAGTGGACGGCGGCGACCCGTGCGGGATCGTGGTTAACGACGGCGAGCCGAGTGAAGAAAAGCATGGCGTCCCGGTCTGCGTGAGTGGTTTTCCGTGCTGATGCCAGGGAGCAAATACCAGGCGTTAAGCGCGTTGAAACAGGCAGAGGCTGAGTTTGAAGTCGAACTCGAGTGGGGTCTCTGCACTCGCACTCGAACTCGCGCCGTTCCAGAGTTCACGTAACTTGAGATTCAGATCGCGGCGAAACTCCTGCCTGGCCGCATCCGGCAGCGTGGCTTCGTAGTGCTGAACACGCGATTGCGAAAGAATATGGCCGGTGAGCTCGTCCGGGTTCAGGGAAATCCGCATTGGAACGGATGGGGTGGAAATCGGGTGAAACTCAGGGCTATCTCGAAACGCACGGGTGACGGCTTCGAAGTTTCCACGCGGTACCTGAACGGGTGCTTTCCAGCTCTGATTGAACTGTCTGCGAATCCATTCGTTCAATGCGGCGTTTTCGAGCGCTTTTGGAAACTGGTATTCAAAGATGAGGCACGGACTGCCTGGCTTTAGAATCCTTGCGAACTCGGCGGCCGCTTCTGCGCCGTTCATCCAGTGGAAGGCTGAGCCGACGGTAATTCCATCGACCGACGTGGCTCCGAGCCCGGTCTTTTCTCCGGTGCCGACACGACGGTCGATGTCTTGTGACGCGAGTTCTGGATGCGTGGAGACTTCGCCGAGCATGGTCGAGTCCGGGTCGATCGCGATCCACTTTGCTTGAATTCCCGCTCGCGCCATCGACGCAAGCGAGTTTCCCGTGCCGCAACCGATATCGGCGATGACGGGTACGGTCGATTCACGAGTCAAAGAGAGCTGGGCGCGAAACCCTCTGAACGTCTCGGAAGGGTAGAGGGGCCGGTAAGCTTTGTAAGTCACAGCGTCGAATTTCGGCGAATTTGCTCCGGCTCTTCGCTTGGCCTCTTCAAACGCCATTCGGCTAGAGGCTTCCAGTTCGCCGTCCCTCAATGCAATTCGCAGCTCAAGGGCTTGCTGAAAGAGCGAAGCAGCACGTGCGTATTCGCCTTGGTCAAAGGCGCATTTTCCCGAGTGCTGGAGAGCGAAGTGAAGAACAGGTTCAAGCTCGGATTCGCTTCGACACGCGGTAATACAGTTTTGAAAACTCAGCTCCGCTTCTGAATAGCGTGCTTGCCACTGCCACACGTGGGCGAGCTTGAGTTGCGTCGTGATGCGGATGCGTTTTGTGAGATTTTGCGCTTCGCGGAGCGCTTGAAGCAGAGTTTTTTCCGCGTCCGATAGGTTTCCAGCGATTCGCAGAAGGGCTCCCGCCTCCGACAAAGAACTGACACGTATCGGAGAACAAGGGGGTTCGCGCTCTGAAACCGCGAAGAGTTCGGCGATTCGTGCAGCCATTTCCTCAGGAGATTGAGCGACTTCACGCAGCTGGTCGTCGAATTTCCAAATCATGGTTCTGTCCGGGTTTGGTAAGTCAGGTATTTTCCGATCTTCTCATCAACAACGATAGAGGAAAAATTTGCCGCCTGCTGTTGACTCATACGGCTGACTGGTTAGAATTTTCCTACCTCATCGGTAATTCGCAGCTCTCCTGCTGCGCGAGTGCCTCAGAGCTTGTTGCCGGTTGCCATGGCAGGCCGCCTGCAATCGAGCCTTGAGGCGCTCGGTTCCAGTAAGACCCAGTGGAGTTTTTTCTCTCTCTGCGGCGGTCAAAACAAATCGAGCGATGTGGGTACGTTTCAAAGAAGAACTGAGAGACGTCCCTACGGCAATTAGCAGAAGTTCCGCAGTCATAAAATTGGGGGATTTGGTCTATTTCGGACCCGCGTTTTGCGGGGATGTCGTTTTGTCGCCAAGCTTTGGCGATTCGCGGCAACTCCTCAGAGCGAGCGTTCGAAACTGATTTTTTAGGCGCGAATTTGACTCTGATTTACCGGATTTAGAAGTTCATACACGGAAGTTAGCCATAAGGGGGCGTAAGTAAATGGAGAATGGAATCTCAAGAAGTTCAAAGAAGCTTCGAAACTATTTGGTACTCTCAGTTGCAGCGCTCGCGCTGACGGCTGTAGGGACCCGCGCATCTTACCGGAGCGAAAAATCGGTCGGTGGCGAATATGTTCCAGGCGAGTTGATCGTTAAGCTTCGTGACAGCGACAACAAAGCTGCGAAGAAAATGCTCGTCGCCTCGGTTGAAAAGGCCCTGGGCGCCGGTTCGGTTAAAGAAGTCCGCGACTTCATGACCGATACCCAGCTCAAAGTCGTTCACCTGAACGACGAGAACAAATCGCTCCGTAGCGTGATCGACACGCTGAACGCAGAGCCATCGGTTCTCTACGCCGAGCCTAACTACATCGTTCATGCATTCGACGACGGCGCTCCGAACGACACCGACTTCGCCAAGCTCTGGGGCATGAAGAACACTGGTCAGTCGGATTCCGCTCATCAGGCGGGCAAATCAGGCGCTGACATCAATGTCATGCCTCTTTGGGCCAAAGGCATCACCGGAAGCAAGAATATCGTCGTTGCGATCATCGACACCGGTATCGATTGGACTCACCCTGATCTCCAGGCCAACCTTTACACCAACGAAAAAGAAATCGCCGGTAACGGAAAAGACGACGACGGCAACGGCTTCGTCGACGACGTTCACGGTTATAACTTCAGCGAACACACTGCTAACTCGAACGATGACCACAGTCACGGTTCGCATTGCGCAGGCACGATCGGCGGCGTTGGGAACAATGGAAAAGGCGTTGCCGGTGTGAACTGGAACGTTCGTCTTCTTCCTGTGAAATTCCTTTCGTCGAGCGGCAGCGGTAGCACCGAAGGTGCGATCGAAGCCGTCAACTATGCTCGCATCATGAAAGTGAACGTCATGAGCAATAGCTGGGGCGGCGGAAGCTTCTCCCAGGCTCTGAAAGACGCGATCTCGCTCGCTAACGACGCAGGCATTCTCTTCGTCGCAGCAGCAGGAAATGACGGCAGCAACAACGACTCTCGTGCAACGTATCCGGCTGGTTACGACCTCCCGAACGTGATCGCAGTCGCCGCTACCGACAACCGCGACACCTTGGCCAGCTTCTCGAACTACGGAACGAAAACTGTCCATGTTGCCGCTCCAGGCGTGAACATCTATAGCTCTGTCAAAGGCGGCGGATATGCCACCTACAGCGGAACTTCGATGGCCACTCCGCACGTTGCTGGTATCGCTGCTCTCCTCATGTCGGCTAACCCAAGCTGGACCTTCGCTGACGTTAAAGATCGCCTGATCAAAACCAGTGACCCAGTTGCGGGCCTTCGCCGCAAGGTTTTGGCTAAAGGACGCGTGAATGCTTACAACGCATTCATGGGCATCGTTCCTCCGAGCCAGGAGCCAGACGAGTCCCGTTGGCAGGGTAAGAGCTACTCGCTTGAGTCTGCTCACCCGTACGTCGACAACTCCAATGTGACCTTCACGATCAACGAACCAGGCGCGAAATACCTTCGCGTGATCTTCGACAAAGTGGACACCGAAGCCAACTACGACAAAGTGTCGCTTGAAACTTCGACTGGCGATGTTGTGGACGAAGTCACCGGAGCGGTGACCGGCTACACGACCGACTACGTTAAAGGCGACACAGCTGTGATTCGTCTTCGTAGCGACTCCAGTGTTTCGCAGTGGGGATTCAAGATCTCCTCGATCCAGGCCATCTACGAGTAAGCTAAGTACCGCTGAGCGGGCCTAAAGCTCGCGAAGCCAAAAAAGAACCCCGGGGCGCAGGATGCGGCCCGGGGTTTTTTAGTTTCTGAGTAGCGCGCCGCACGGATCTAGTTTTTCACGAAGCGGCTGAATGAGATTCTTGAAATGCTGGAGCACGTCGCGGCGGGTGGCTCTGCCCTGAGCGAAAGCCTCGGCGGTTTCATGTGACCAGATCCAAGGGAAGTCTGCCTTTGAATAGCCCCAGGTGTCGCCGGCTTGAAGCTTGACGTCGTCGGAATGTCCCCAGAGCAGGTAGGGGAAGCGGATCGACTCGATGCCGATGTCTTTTCCGATCGCGTAGTGACCGAAGTCGTAGATATTTCCGTTTCCGGTCAGCTGAACGTTGCCACCCGTGACGATGCCGTAGCGGTTGAGAATCTGTTCGAGACCAGCCGGTGTGATCGAAAGGGGGCCTGTTGCGTTGCGGCCATGCCCTTGCCTCAGATAGAGTCCTGCACGCGATCTGCTGCCGTCGGGATGAATCATGTCAAATCCGGCGTCGATCACGGCGTACGAGCCGACGGTCGAGACCGTTAGTCCGGCGTTTCGCAGAGCTTCTCGGATTCCGTTTTCCAGAATGAATTCTCTCAGGCATTCGCCCAGGGTCGCGAGGCCGTTTCGATGATGACGTTGCTGCGGAATTTCGGCGCCCGCACCCTTCGAGTCGATCAGGCCGACGACCTGGTCGCCGTCTTGAGATTTAGCTTCAAAGATCAGGGCACGGCCGTAGTCGCTGGGGCGATAGCCGGATACGGTCGAGGCATCGCTTGGAATCTCGGCGTTCACCTGGCGCTGTCGAGTCTGCGGCACCGAAATGTAGCCAGCTTGTTTCAGGAGCCATCGATCGATCGCTTCCTCGCTCGACCCTTCGAGCATCGGGAAATCGCGCCTGAGCAGCGCGTAGTCTGCGAGTGCCACTCGGGCTTGGGTGAGTGCCCGAACGGGTCTGCGGAGCGAATCGACCGCGGAGTATCTTCCAAGACCCTGAATCGTCCTGACAGGGTCCTTTTGCTGGGCGTAGCAGGGAGGGCAGGCCCCCAAGGCTACGACGAGGGCGGTGACGACAGTCGTTGTAAGGGTAGTCCAGCGAGTGGGGCTCGCTGGAGATGACGCGGTGTGCTGGTTTTCGAGTCGTCGAGACGCGGACATTCTGATTTCGGATCGGAATTCTTGACGTAAAGCTTCAATTACCGCTTCTTTTCTTTGCTCCAGGCCCTCGGCGCGGTTACATACAAACCGCCCTATGACGAAGCACCTCATCCTTTCGATTTTCTTCACGCTTGTGGTTTCGATGGCAGTTTTCGCCGGTGGGAGCTCGTTGCTTCCGACTGGAATTGGTTCACTTCCTTTGAAGTCCGCGGGCAATGTCTTGAGTCACTCGGAGCCGTCTCATCCGCCTTCCACGCTGCCAAGTGGAGTGCCGTCGCATCTCGCGTCCGCGGTCCCGAGCGTGCTTCCATCAGTCGCTCCGGTTGTAGTGCCTCCGCTCAGCGATAAAGAGGTGAAAGACCTTCGTCGTGAGTTCGAGAAGTCTCAGGCGACGCAGATCAAAGCTCTCGATCATCGTCAGAAGGTTGAGCTCAAAGAGCTCGATGGCGCGCAAAAAGCGGCATTTAACGAGTGGAACGACAAAGAGAAACGAGCTCGCCGCCAGTTCTTCAAGGAACATGAAAAAGGTCCTGAGCGTCGCGACTACATCAAACAGTTTCAAGATCGTCGCGACAGCCTTTTCGCCGACCAGAAAGCCGATCGCGAAAAGCGCAAGCAAGAGCAGGTCGATCAGCGCAAATCCTTGATTGAAGAGCAGCAGAAAAATCTGAAAGCCTTCGAAGATTCGCTCGCGAAAAAAGAGCGCCCGGATTCGTCGCTCTGGCCTAAGCCGGGGACTTGAGTAGGTGTGCCCATTGAGTAGGTGGAGTAGGTGTGCCCACACTTTCGGGGCTAAAAGGTACGGGATACCTTTTTCGGGGTAGTTGCGCCGACCACTTGGAATCACTACGATACACAAATGGCGAATTTGATGAACGGTTCAATTCCGCGTTGGACAGGTGCAAAGCTAGCTGTGGCAATGGCAATGGCAGTGGCGATGGCCTCAGCGCTCGTATCCACGCACGCATCCGCGGACGAGTACGAATCGCAGGGAGGGGACTCCCTAGAAGACGTGAATCACGCGCTGACCGACGCGCAGGCGGTTCCACATTTCGACGGCGATGGTCAGTTTCAGGGTTATAAGAAGCTGGACCCGAATGCCGCTGCTGAATACCAGGCGCTCCAGCTGAGAAATATCGATACGGTTACGGCGCCTGATTCTAGTGAATCCAGCGATTCTTCAGCGTATTAAAGCGAGTTTTAGCGGCGCGTGGCGCGCTCGATTCCCGACCAAAGTCTTCAACAAGTCTTGAGACTCGTGAATCGACTTATATGCTCGGTCTTACGAACGCAGCCGCTCTTCACAAGGACCGCGCAAGCGCGGTCCGAAGTGCGAACGCCTCCTGATCCTAGCTTCGCTAGGATCGTAGGCGTTCCACCATAATCACACCCTTTTTGCCTTCGAGGGCGCTGGTCACACGCTGGAGCTGGCTCAGGTCGCCGACTTCGACGTCAAACAGGGCGACGGCTTTCTTGTCCTTGGTGGCGCGCACGTTGGCGGAAGTAATGTTTACGCCGAACGAGCTGATGGTCTGTGACATCAGGGCGAGAAGGCCCGGTTCGTCGAGCGAAAGCACGCGGATTTTGACTTGGCGTTTGAGCGCGCCCTTATCGGAAACGTTCCATTTCACATCAACGCGTCGACTCTGATCGCTGTCGATGGCCTTAGCGCAATTCACTGCGTGAACGGTCACACCGCGACCGCGCGTAATGAACCCGGTGATGGTATCGCCCGGAAGTGGGTTACAGCATTTGCCGAACCGAATGAGAATATCGTCGATGCCGGCGACGCTGATCGCGTTGCGGCTTTCGCTTCGGCGCTTGGCGGAACGGAAAACCTTTTTAAGAAAGCTTTCGTCTTCGGCGACTTTGTCGACGGATCCGTCATCGGCCAGCTTCTTCTCGAGCTGTTCTTTGGGGATCAGAAGCGGAAGAACGTATTCTTCGGTGAATCGGCCGTAGCCCAGACCAATGTAGAGCTCTTCAGGGGTACGCAGGTTGAAATGCTGAGCCGCTTTGAGCATGTCGCCCGACTTCTCGAGTCGCGAGACGGTCTTGTCAAAAGGTCTGAGGGCTTTGTCGAGAAGTTCCTGGCCGATCTCCAGGGCGCGCGCGCGTTCCTGGAGCTTGATGAACGCGCGGATCTTGGCCTTAGCTCGCGAGCTTTTCGCGATCTTGAGCCAGTCCTTAGAGGGGGTCTGAGAAGGTGAGGTGATGATCTCGACCGTGTCGCCGCTTTTGAGGCGATACTTCAGAGGAACGATCTTGCCGTTGACCTTCGCGCCCACGCATTTGTTGCCGACATCCGTGTGGACGGCATAGGCGAAATCTAAAGGGCCCGCGCCGTGTGAAAGTTCTTTCACTTCGCCGTTCGGAGTGAAGACGAAAACGTCTTCGGCAAAGAGATCGATTTTGACCGTCTCCAAGAACTCGGTCGGATCTTTGAGGTCCTTGTGCCATTCGACGAGACGGTTCACCCAGCTCACGTTCTCGCGTGAGCGAGCGTCGAATTTGCCTTCTTTGTATTTCCAATGAGCCGCGATCCCGGTTTCAGCGATCTGGTTCATCTCGGTCGTACGAATCTGGATTTCAATTCGTTCGCCGTTCGGACCGATGACCGAGGTGTGCAACGACTGATAGCCATTGGCTTTTGAGATGGCGATATAGTCTTTGAAGCGTCCCGGAACCGGTTTGTAGTTCGCGTGAATCACGCCCAGTGCCTTGTAACACTCGGTGATGTTGTCGACGACGATACGGAACGCGATCAGATCGTAGAGTTCTTCGAAGTCGGATTGGCGGCGCTCCATCTTTTTATAGATGGAGAAGAAGTGCTTCGCGCGGCCAGTGACCTGCGCGTTGATATCGTACTCTTTAAGCCTGTCGGAAAGGACGTCGCAAACTTCCTCGATGTAGCGCTCGCGCTCTTTCTTCTTCATCGAGACGCGTTTTGCGAGAGAGTAATAGACTTCCGAATGGAGGTAGCGAAGACAGGTGTCTTCGAGCTCGATCTTGATCCAGCTGATACCTAGTCGGTTGGCGATCGGCGCATAGATATCGAGAGACTCTTGCGCAATCGAGAGCTGCTTATGCGGCGGCAAGTGTTCGAGCGTCCGCATATTATTGAGACGGTCGGCCAGCTTCACCAGGATGACGCGAATGTCCTTCGCCATGGCGAGAACCATCTTACGAAAGTTCTCGGCCTGCTTTTCTTCACTCGTCTTGAAAGTAATCTTCGAAAGCTTCGTTACGCCGTCGACCAGCTCGGCGATGTCCTTGCCGAACTCTTTCTCGATCTGCTCGATGGTCGCGTGAGTGTCCTCGACCGTGTCGTGCAGCAGTCCCGTCGCGATGCTCGAAAGGTCGAGCCTGAGCTCGGCCAAGGTTTGAGCCACGTCGGTCGGGTGAATGATGTAGGGCTCGCCGCTGGATCGGGTCTGGCCGCGGTGCGCTTCTTCGGCAAACTTGTAGGCCTTCTCGATCAGGTCGAGTTTAGCCTCGGGGTAGTAGGTGCGAATCGTATTACAAACCGATTCCAGGGTCGCTTCTTTACGCTTGGTCATTGGCTGCGACCTACCGCTTTCTCGGCACCGATCGCTTTTTCGACAAACGATCTGAGTTCTCCGAATGCACGGTCGAGCTCGTCGTTGACGATGGTGGCGTTGAATTTGACCGCTTCACGCATCTCTTCGTCCGCATTCTTCATGCGGCGGGCGATGGTTTCTTCTTTTTCGGTGCCACGCCCTCGCAGGCGTTTTTCCAGCTCTTGCATCGAAGGAGGCGCGATAAAAACCGTGATGCAACGATCGCCGAAGGCTTTGCGAAGACTCTCAGCCCCCTGGACGTCGATATCCAGAAGTACGGATTTTCCGCGAGCAAAGGCTTCTTCGATTACAGCTTTGGACGTTCCGTAGTAGTTCCCATGGACGTTGGCCCATTCGGCGAACTCGCCGCGTGAGATCATCGATTCGAATTTTTCAGGGGTCAGAAAATGGTACTCGACGCCATCGCGTTCTTGGCCGCGCGGCTTCCGCGTCGTCGACGAGATTGAAAGCGTGAGGTTGGGAACTTCCTGAAGAAGACGCGCACACAGGGTGGTCTTTCCGGCGCCAGATGGAGCGGAAACGACAACGAGTCGGGGAGAGGCGGTTTTCGAGCCTGCCAATGGGGTCATTCGAGGTTCATCACCTGTTCGCGAAGCTGCTCCAGACGCAGTTTGACCTGCACCACGTCTTCACTCATCGCCAGATCCTGGGCTTTATTTCCGAGAGTGTTGATCTCGCGATGCATCTCTTGAAGAATGAAATCGATCTTGCGACCCACGGGACCACCCGCTTCAAGCGTCTTGCGAAGATGCGCCAGATGACCGCCGAAACGGATCAACTCTTCTTCGATATCGGTACGTTCGACCAGTAGCGCCAGTTCCTGTGCAATTCTCGTTTCGAGAACCGCTTGGGCCGAACTCGCCGCCATCGGATAGGCGTCGAACACTGTTTTCACTTTATCGGCGATCCTGGAGTGCCATTCGCCTTCGCAAACTTTCCGGCGCGCGCGGAGGCTCGTGAGCTTGGATTCCATTTCCCCGATCGCCTGAATCAATACCTTCGTGAGTGTCGTACCCTCGTGGGCCCGCATCTCTTGGAGTCGATCCAGGCATTTCACAGCCAGGCTCTCCATCTTTTTCCAGATTTCATCAGCAGGGGTCTCGACGGTACCGCGCGAAAGCACGTCTGGAAGTTGAAGAAGATCCGAAAGGCGAGGTGGCTCTTTTACGCCGAGCTCAACGCCCAGCTCTTGAAGCGCACGGAAGTAGTGTTTGGCCGCGGCCATATTGATTTCAGAACCGACGCTCGCGGCTTCTCCGGCGCGGTCGAATTTGATTTCGATCGCCCCTCGTTGAAACCGGCCCTGAACCGAAGCGCGCAAAAGCATTTCGGCTGGCGCAAGCTCGCGAGGAAGCCTGACTTTAAGATCGAGCGATCGATGATTTACAGCTCGGGCTTCGACTCGGTAATGCTGATTGCCGACTTCGCCTTCGACCGAAGCAAAGCCAGTCATGGATTGAACGGACTTCACGCTTTTGAAGCTCCGTTCTCGTGCTCGTCATCGTCACGAGAGGGCGCATTTGCGAGAGCGAAGGTGCCGATTCCCCTGAACTTGCGCAGGCGATTCGCCAACATTCCTTCAACCGTGAAGTTTTCAAAGTCCGAGGCCTTGGCCGCTTTGGCTGGGGCCTTGGTTTTTCCGTTCGAGCCGTTCTTAGCGCTTTTCGCGGCAGGTTTTTTTGACTTCGAGGAGGAGGCTTTGCTTTCCGGCTCGGCGGGCGCCGCTAGCGAACCCATCGATGTCTCGCCGTTCGTACCCAGGCATGCCATGTAGGCTGCGATCATTCCGTCGAAATGCTCGACAAGTCCTTTTCCGACCGCCGCGCAGGCCGCCGGAATATCGCGATGATTGCCGCCTTTGGCTTCCGGGATGATTGCGTCGACGACACCGAGTCTCATCAGATCCGGAGCGTTCATCTTCATTTTCTCGCTCGCGCTTTCAGCGAGGCTCGAGTCGCTCCAAAGAATCGAAGCGCAGCTCTCTGGAGAAATGACGGAGTAGGTGCTGTATTCACAGATCAATACTTTGTCGGCGACACCGATGGCGAGGGCTCCGCCCGATCCGCCTTCGCCGATGACGATGGACGTGATCGGTACTTTCAAGCCCGACATCATCAGAATGCTTTCCGCGATGGCTTGCGATTGCCCGCGTTCTTCGGCTTCAATACCGGGATAGGCGCCCGGCGTATCGATGAAGCAAAGTACCGGCATGCGTGCGCGCTCCGCGAGCTGCATCAAGCGCATCGCCTTGCGATAGCCATCGGGCTTGGCCATGCCGAAGTTGCGTTCCATCTTCTGCTTGGTCGTGCGGCCCTTTTGATGGCCGATGATCATCACTGGAACTTTCGGAGCCTTCGCTCCGGGAGGAGCCCAGGTCGCCACTCCGCAAAGAATGGCCTGGTCATCACTGAATGTGCGGTCGCCCTGCAGTTCCATGAAATCTGGAAAGAGCGCGTCGACATAATCGCGCGTGTAAGGGCGATTCGGATGGCGAGAGAGTTGGACTCTCTGCCAAGGCGTGAGTTTCGCGAACGTTTCGACAATCAGGCTAGCGACCTTCTTTTCGAGGATCGCGATCTCCTGGGTGAAATCGACCCCTTCTTGGCGGGCGAGCTCACGCAGATCC
>FSTS01000095.1_pt1 | contig 12860 bp, 9 predicted proteins | sample 1636961 | NCBI WGS metagenome assembly FSTS01 (sample SAMEA3914819, study PRJEB12502) | metagenome | biome: forest; material: soil | place: Canada | collected 2010-06-26 | depth 0.3 m
GCCGGAAAGAGTAGAGGAATGTCGTGAGCCGCACAGTACTCTGCGATCGCCGAGAAAAGCGGTGAGATGCCGATTCCGAGAACCCCTTGCGTTTCATCGGTGCGAGCCCATCCGAAGCGTTCCTTGGTCAGTGCGAAAATCTCGGGCAAGGGGTCCGTTTCGGAATGTCCAAGATGCATTTTACTGAAGGCTTCGAACACGGACTCGGCAACGACCGACGGTGCGGGAAGTGAGTTTTCACCGTAGTCGAGGCGAACGGTGTCGGGCCGAGACGAGGCTTGTTCATCGCCATGAACCGCCGGGTGCTGAAAGGCGCGAACGACGGAGTCGGGGGTTTTTACGAACCGTTTCCGAATTTCGTCCGTTTCGCCCGCCAGTTCTCGAACCGGAGCGGCGGCACCGAGCCTGGTTTCTGTGAGCTGAAAGTTGAGAAGATCTGAGAGCAGGCGCTCGTAGTAGAGCTGATTGAAATAGGGAGTCCGGCTGTAGGTGAGATCGGCGGCAGCTGTCAGCTGGTGAAGGAAATCACGATTTTCGGAAACGACGAAGGCGGCCTCTAAGTCCTGGTAGAGACGATTTTTCAAAAGGCCGCAGACCAGAGTGACGGTCGGGGGCAGGCCTCTCTCGCTCAAAGCCGAAAAGAGTCCGCCAGTAGGCGGCGTACTGGAAAGTTCCAGCAGATCTGAAATGTCGAGAACCAGGCGGGTGCCGGTACTCTGTGAAGTCGAAACAAGATTGTCGAAGGCGTCGCGCGATCGTCCTTCGCTCTGGGTGAGCGAGTAGATCATCAGCTCGGGTTTGAGCTTTTCAAGGAGCTCGCACGCTAAATCCGCTCGTTTTGGGATCTCGATAATTTGACTACGAAGCGGAATGCCTCGTTCGCGCATGCCTTGAATCAGCTGAGCGTCGACTGCGGCGACCTTCGGGCGATAGAGTTGAAGAATCGCCTGGCAGCTCGTGGCAAGAGAGGGGGTGATCAGGACGTTTTCGGGCGCCCACGGAATGCGGAAGTAGTTTCTGAAAAATACCGCGATTCGCCGACGAAACGAGGCAAGGCCTTCGGTCGCTTCGTAGGGAAACATCGCGTTTGCACCCAAGCGATCGGTCAGCCCAGCCAGGAAGGCCATTTTCTCTTCGGCTAGCGCTCCATCCGTGTACGAAAGGTCGATCGAATTGCGAGTTTGTTTCCCGCGAAGATATTTGATGATTTTCTTAACGGCGATCGGGTCGCGCATGCGCGCTTCATAGACCGACAGGCCGTGAGCGATTTCTCCGCCTGCCTCCGCGTACGCAAGCGCAGTGGTTGCGCACACGGGGCTGTCACTGCCCCGGCCCATGTAGAATTCAAAACGATGCGGAGTTTTGGATTCGATTTCTACGAGAGCCTGAATGTCCGTGTCCTTGGCCTGCGAGACCTGAGTGTGCCAGACGCGCGAGACCGTGAAACCGCGGCGCAGAAACAGATGTTGGAGCACCGCTGTTCCTGGACGACCGCCCAGGTTGAGAATAATCTTCCCTGATGGTCTCAGCACGTCGACCGACTCTTCGAGCGCTCGGGCAATCAGGCCAAGTCCGAACTGATCTTCGATACTGCCCGAATCGCCCGCCGCATAGTTGCTGAGCGAATGGAGGAATTCGTCGCTTTCGGTTTCGCGCACGCCCTGGGTCAGAAGCTTGCTCGTGAATTCCGGATCTGGATTCAGAACTTGAGGAATGCATCCAATGACTCGGTCGACGAGCCAGCCTTTTTTACGAGGTACTTCGAGAAGATCCGAGACATGGAACTGCACCCGGTCGAGCAAGGTCGATCCGTCGGAACTCCAACGGGGTGAGCCGTCGGCATGAAATGCATTGAGGTAGAGATTGAGCTTCGAGCAGACGATCGCGCGCGGATTGATGTCGAGACCGACGATCTGTGCCGGTCGCGTTTGAATGGCGAGTGCAAGACTGATCCAACCGTTTCCGCAGCCCAGCTCGACGACCCGGCGGTCAATGAATTCGGAAGCCTTGTAACGCGTGAGCCCCTCGAAGAAGGTGAAAGACCATTCTTCAGGCGCGAAGGTGCTTGGGAGTTGCAAGAGCCGGAGTTTGAGCTCGGCTCCCTCTTCCGGCCTCAACCGGAGCTCAGAAAGCGAGAAGTGATATCGCCCCATCTGTGCGGTCTTGCTCTCGGCAAGATCAGCGATCTCGTTCCAGAACTGAATCGCTTGATTTCTGACCGCGACGTCCGAGTCCTCAAGGCGAGTCAATAGCTCCTTGAACGCGTCATAGGCGTCCTGGCTCGATCGCTCACAGCGACTGAGAAACTCGGAAGAGAGTGAATTTGCCTTCGATTTCGGCATCGTGGGCAACCGTTAACGGGCGCCGCTGAAAACGTTGGACCAGCGGCCGTCCAAAATGCCCTGCCATACTTGCGGATTCGGTGCGAGCTTATCGGCGATCAAGTCGCGAAGAACACCGAGGTCCGTGATCATCGGTGGCGCTCCGAAGTCGTAGCCTGCTCCACCTTGAGCCAGGAAATCGAGAGTGCCGAGCACGAAGGTTCGATCGGCCGGTGGAACTACGTTCGCTCGGAGATCGAAGAGAACTTCTCCGTGAACGGTTTCAACACGAAGGAGCTGCGCGTCGGCCTTAAGAGACCCGTCCGGCTGTTTCACACAGTCGCGGTTGAAGGTGACTTTAAGTCCACTTTGCATCAGTGCGCCATATTGGCCGCAGGTGCCAATGGAGGCGGTAAGGAGAGCGCTCAGGCGGTCCCATTTCACAGGCCCAACCACCACGCCGTGATTGTTGAACGGAAGAACTTGGTAGAACTGTTCGTAGGTGATGTCTCCCGCCGGAAGGGGTGCGCGGATTCCACCCGTATTCATGAAGACGACATCAGTCGTGCTACCAGCGTCCGAAGCAAGGGCGGCAAAGGAATCGGTCAAGGCGTTGGCCAACGTGCTTTCACTGATTCGGTCGACCGTAAGCGGTGCTTCCGCAGTCACGAGTTTTCGGTTGGCTAATGGCTCGATTACGCGGCGTTCGACGGCGATTTCAGAGATGACTTCTTCGTCCGGAGTGACCAGCGTGTCTTCGTAGTAAACACCGTCGCCATGAACGCTGCAGAAGCTTGATGCGCCCAGGACCTTCGTGTCGCACTGATTTTCCCAAAGGCGAATACCAGCGTAAGAACGGGTACGAGACGAGTCGACCGTGCCCGTCTTGCGATTAAATACCAAGTCCACGCGACCGAAGAGCTGCCCGTTGGCGCCTGATTGAATCGCGCGCACGCCTTCGACGTTCACGTTGTGAATGTAGTGGGTATGTCCAGCGATGACCGCATCGACCGCATGGCCCGGAAGCGCATTGAGTCTCTTGACCAGATTGGTGACTGACTGGTCATTGCTCGAGTTTCCGTTATGAATGATCAGGACGAAAACGTCGGCTTTGCCTTCGAGTTTCTGACGGGTCTCTTTGTATTCGTCAAACTCGTCGCGAAAGCAGAGATCGCTCACGTTTGCGACTTTCGAGGTCGTGGTAGGCGTCGCTACGTTGTCGATCCCGATGAGTGCGACTTTGAAGTCGGCAAATTCCTTGATGACGAATGGCTTAAGGAATGACGGCTGGGTTCCGTGGCTAAAGTCGATTTGGGTGCCGGCTGGAGCTTCGCAATTCTGAGGCTTAAACGAAATCGATTTTCCACTCGTGTCTTTCAACGACGACTTCAAGTAGGTGTTCGCCGAGATCATCGGGAATGAAGCCATCTTCGAAAGGCCTTCAATCACGCCGCGCGGGTTCTGGTCGGTTGTCGGTGTGACTTCGTCTTCCGTCCATCCGGCAGGACCGAAGTCGTAATCGTGGTTTCCAGGAATGATGGCGTCGTAGCCGGCTTCATTCATGGTGCGGAAGACGAGTGAGCCTTCATTGTAATTGCTGATCAGTGTTCCTTGAAACTGGTCGCCACCATCGACGAGAAGAACGGCGCTCTTGTCAGCACCCTGCGAGGCCGCGAGGCCCTTGCGGATGGCCTTCGCCACGCCACTCATCATGGCCATTCCACCGAATCGCTTACCGGTGTTTTTATCGACCGTCGGCTCAACCGAACCGTGAATATCGTTGGTGGCCAAGATGGTGATCAGGCGTTCATCTGAACTGGCGAGCTGGACTTTCGAGCTTTGGGTCGCCGCAAGATCGGTAAGCGCGGTTCCCCTCGGAGCGCTTTTCTGGCCGGTGCAGCCAGTCGTTAGACTCAGCGCGCCCAGCGCCGCAAGCGGCAGAACCGCTTGGAAAGACAGGGTTCTTGAGTTCCGAGAATGGCCTGAAAGCGCTAACGGAGTTTTCATCTTGAGCCCGGACATAGCCTGGTGCGTCAATTAAGTCAAATCAGGTGCTTGCAAGGCCTCAAGCCCTTGGATAAGCAGGGGGCCTAACAGATTGGGAGGTCCGTTTGACCATGTCTCTTTTCAAGAAGTTCTCTGTCCTGATTCTTCTTCCGGTTCTTATCTCCGTAACGTTCGCATCAGTCGCTTCGGCCGACGATGAAGACGATTCCGAAAAAAGCACCGTGATCACCGCGACTGCGAACCCTGCGACTGTGGAACGCAGTGCTTCGACCGACGCTAAATTGAAAGTCAGTCTACCGGTTGTCTTCAAAGATACGGTTTGCACCCAGACGGCAGTTCGCCAGGTCTTCGGTCCAGATCCTTCCTGCGGATACACCACGGTTCCTGTCTATCAGTGCTACGGCCCAGGGTATTACCCAGGAGGTCCTTATCCAGGTCCGTACTATCCAGGCGGCCCTTACTATCCGGGTCAGAACTGCTCTTACTATCCTGTGACTCAAATGAATTCCTGCAACCACAACGAAACGTACTGCGCTCAGTACGGAGTGGTTGAATCGACGAAGGCCGCAGAAGTCGTCATTCGTTTCCGCAAGAACGCCGCTCTTTCGGGCAATCAGACTGAACGCTTCGAGCTCAGCGCTGCTCAGAAGTCGGTTGATTCCGCGCAGGTCGACTTCCAGCTGAAAGAAATCAACACCCAGCAGGACTACGTGATTCTGAATCACAAAGCCTTCTTGGGAATTGGCCATTCTTCGATCGTCGTTAAGGCGAAGAAGTAATTCGCTGAACGAGTTGTAAAACATAAGCCCCGCCGACTTCAGAGTCGGCGGGGCTTTTTTATTTCAGATCTGTAAGATTCGTTTAGTGCTGGCCCCTCGACTCTAGGCGCTTTAAACTTTCTTCAAGGACATAGACCATGAACATTCTCCTCTGGGTTTTTCAAATTCTTCTCGCTCTGCATACGGCCATGGGCGCGGTGTGGAAGTTTTCCAATTCCGAGCAGGCCGTGCCTTCCTTGAAAGCGATTCCCCACGGAGTTTGGATGGGGTTGAGCGTATTTGAGCTGCTTTGCAGCCTGGCCTTGATCATTCCAGCGTTGGGTCAGCCCCTGGCCATTCTGGCCCCGATCGCGGCGCTCTGCATCGCCGGAGAAATGCTGATCTTTTCCGGAGTGCATCTTTATTCCGGTGATACGAATCACGGCCACATGGTTTATTGGCTGGTCGTGGCGGCCTTTTGCGCGTTTATCGCCTACGGCAGGTTAGTTCTAAAGCCTTCTTGAGAGGCTAAGAGCTAAGCGAGCGCCTTTACATCCGCTTCCATGCTTTCGAAAATCCATGGGATTCGGACCTGGCGCGACCAGAGATAGTCTCCCAAGTCGTAGTGCCACCATTCACTGCTCAGATTGGTGAAACCCATCTCGCGCATCCAGTGAAAGAGAATTCGCCGATTGCGACGACCTTCGTTCCATCGCTCGCGGCTGATTCCACGAGTCGCGTCGAACTCGCCCTCGAGTGCGGTGGTGTTTGAAAGCGGCGTCGGTTCGTCGAAGTCCGTTCCATAGTCGACAAGCTTGCCGTTGAAAGTGAGCCCAAGATCGATCGCGCCACCGCTGTTATGCGTAGGGACGGTCGGGCGTTCTTTGTCGTCAGGGTCAGCGACAAAGAGGCGAGAGATGCGGTCGCATTCTTCGTCGCTTAAATCAGGCTGTCTCTTCTTCGCATCTTGCGCCATCCAAACCAGAAGTGCGCGCTGGCAGAGAATCGTTCGGAACGCATCGAAAACGATCAAGCCGTAGCCTTCAGGCAGGAGCTTCAAGCCTTCTTCGAGACGATCTCGTATCGCCGCGCGCGTGAAGGTCTGCGACATCGAGCCTTCGAGGCCCAGCTTAAAGTAACTCTGATCCAAAATCAGACGAGAAGAGCCGTGAAACTCAACCACCTCAGACCCGGATCGGATCTTTCTGAGCTCGGCGTCGCCTGGAGTTTCATATTCGAGAATCAGCGGTGTTTCAGTCCATTGCTGGAGGCGTCGGGTCGGGCTCATGATTTTGTATTCTTTATACTCTGGGTACTCGGCGCGCGCGCTTTTCTCTTCACCCAGTTCTTGAATTCGGAATTCAGATCTTCAATGTCGCAGAAAGTTCCCAGAAAGCTCTCGAGATTTTTTCCGACCGAGAGTTGAAGCAGTTCAGAGAGCGAACACTTCGAGGCGATCATTTCGATTGCGGCGCGGGAGAGCTGATAGTGATCCAGTGCCGCCAACTGGGAAGACGATGCAAGCGGGTTCGCCCCTGCAAAAGGATGGGTCAGTGAATGGAGATCAGGCAGTGATCCACGTTTGGCCAACGCGACGTAGTCGACAGGACCTTTTTTAGCGGCGTAGTTGGCAAGGCCTTCTTCCAACCACTTGGGAATCGCATCTTTATATTTTTGGAAAAGAATTACGTGCACCAGCTCGTGTCCGAAAACTCCGTCGAAGTTCGTCTCGTTCACCCTGGGCCCGACGTGGACGGTCCCATCTTCTTTTCTCGAAACGGCCATGACCAGCGGACCGAAGCCATGGACTTTTTCAAACTCAGACGCGTTCGTATAGTAGTAGGCCTGGATGCGGCGAATATCCCACTCGAGTACGTTTTGAATTCCATCGACGACACGATTAATGCGACTTGCTTTGAGCCAGGTCGGAGCATTCGAAAAAGTCACTGCATTGGTTTCAATGGTAGTGGGGCCAGCGGCGAGAGCAGCGCGGGGAAGAGCGGCGGTGAGCGCCCACATGAGTGTAGTGAACGCGACCATCAGAATTCGGAAGGACATGCCAAGACTATAGCTCTCAGTATCATGCGTAGCAAACCGAGAGCCGTCAGGCGGGAGGTTTGCGAAGCCGTATAAAAAAAGGGCCCGGGCGTTTCCGCCCGAGCCCTTTTGAATTAACTTCCAACCGGCTTAGAGGGCCCCTTAGAGTGCTAAGTAGGTGATGTTCGCGTTGATCGTCGTGGTGTCGAGCGCCACACGGTCAGCCGTCTTCATATCGATGTATGGGGTCAGGCTGAGCTTCGGGGAAATGTTCCAGGAAGCGCCGAGCTCAACGTCCGTGTACGGGCCGCGATTAGCCAAGTCGTTCGGGCTTCTCAAGGTGAAGAAGCCAGCGTTGTTGATCTGTTCGCCAGTGTATTCAAACAAGAGCCAACCGCGGACTTTTTCATTGAACTGGTAGTTCACCTGAGGTCCCACGTAGATTTCCATGGATTTGCGGTTCTTAGCGACACTTGCCGACCAGATGTACGGGCGAATGTAGGTGACCATGCTGAGCGACCAGCGTGAGCCTGGGAATTCAAGCCCATAGAACTGGTACCAACGAAGGTTGGCGATCATTCCGGCTGCGCGAGAAGCATCGGTCATGCCCATGTAAGCGCGGAGCTGGGTGCCCAAGCTGAAATTGCCTTTGGTGTAGAGGTCGCCGTTCGTGACGCGAAGCTGTGGGTCGAGCCAGGTGACGTTGGAGTGAGCAGTGTCATCCAAAAGAGATGGGCGATAATCGAGAGCAGCGGCAGCTCCGACCGTCCATTTTCCGATTTTGTATCCACCGATGATGGCGGGTTCAAAGAAGGCAGGGCTGGTCGTATCGCGCGTGCCTTTGTCGACATCTGGCTGAGCCATGGATCCGAGATCCGTAACGGCCTGGCCGTAGTAGTCCATGCTGAAGGTCAGCTTAACGTTCTTTTTCCAGTCGTTTGCATTGGCCTGGCTGGTGTTTGCCGGCGCGCTGGATTGAGCCAGGGCAGAAGCCGAAAGAAAGGCCGTGGCAAGTGCGGCCATCACGGTAGTTTTGAAATTCGTGGTTTTCATGTCGGTTCGTTCCTGTCCTGTCTCTCTCTGTTTTAAGTTCTCAAAACTGGTGCCGCTTTCGGCGCAGCTTTTTCTAAATCTGATTTTGTCCGGTTCTCGCGCCCCACTTGAGCAAGACCCTTGCCAGCTGCAATGGTACGCAAATCTGCGAAACCGAAGTGTTCTTATGTTTTGTCCGTTAGGGTCTACTTTGGGCCTAACGAATGGGTAAGCGGGCGTCAACCACGGAATTCTACTGAGCTTTCAGTTTTAACGGGTTTTCTTTTAAACACCGAGAAAAACTTGGAACGGAGAGGCCGATATCGGACTGAATTTCCGAAAGTGGGGGAAATGGTTCCCGGTGGCAGGTGCATTCAGACCCCGCGGTGTCAGAACTGCCCCAGGTCTTGGGCCGTTCGTTGTCCCTAGGCGGCTTTGATAAAGATCTGGCGCTTCGGTAGGACGAGCGCGAAACAAGTATTGGGCTGACCCGGATCGACGGCGAGGCTGCCGTGGTGAGACCGGACGATCCCAGTCGAAATACTCAGACCCAGGCCGCTGCCTTTTCCCACTTCTTTCGTGGTGAAGAAGGGCTCCATGATCTTCTCTTTGATATCGGCCGGAACTCCCGGACCGCTGTCGATGACCGAAATACGCAGACTGTCGCCCAGATCTTTGACCTCGATGCGTGCCCACGGACGGTTCGCCCCCGCGGAATTCAGATTCGCCTGAACCGCATCGAAAGCATTGGTGAGAAGGTTGAGAAGAACCTGGGTGATCTGAGTCGGTCGGCATTCGATGGTCAGCGTTTCGTCGATCGGTGGAATGATCAAATCGACATCATGTTTACTGAACCGTGCCTGACAGAACTCCAAAGTGTCGTGAATAATTCGGTGAATCGAGGACGGCACAAATGGATCACCAGTTCCGTCATGAGCGAAGGTTCTGAGGCCCTGAACGATTCGGGCAATTCGGTCCACGGTTTGGACGATCTTGTCGGCTCCGCGGATCGTCTGTTCTGGAGTGAGCTCTCCCGTCTGAACGAGCTCGAGCATCATCGCCGCATGGCCCTGAATGATGGCTAATGGATTGTTGATCTCATGGGCCACGCCACCCGCCATCTGACCGAGCGTCGACATTTTCGATGCCTGAACGAGCTTCACTTGATGCTCTAGAATCAGGTCTTCTTGGCGACGTTTTTCGGTGATGTCCTGAACAGTTCCTATCATTTTAATGACGAGGCCGGCAGCGTCGCGGACCGGTTTGCCCATGCAATGAATGTAGATTAGGTTGGCATCTTTTCTGCGAATCTTAATGACGGAATCGATTCCGGATCCGTTTTTCCGTGCTTTGCCGAAAAGATCAAAGATACGTTCGCGATCCTCGTCGTACATGATTTTAGACCAGTCGACTTCGGTAAAATCAGTGGTCTCCGGGGGAAGTCCATAGTTGACCGCCATTTGCCGACTGCCCGTGGTTTTCATTGTGCGAAAATCGAGTTCATAGTTACCGATTTTCGAAAGGGCCTGAGCTTCGTGGAGGGCTGCCTCGCTCTGGCGAATCAATTCCGCCTGAACCTGCTTTTCCGTGATGTCGTATCCAATCGACATGTACTGATGGGGCGCGCCCCACTCGTCGAGAAAAGGAACGACCACGAGATCGAGCCAGTACTGTGAGCCATCGCGCGTTTGGTTGGAAACCTCGCCACGCCAGACTCGACCGCCGCCCGCCAGTGCGAGGATATTGGTGGGAAGGCCCTGGTGCGGTTTTCCTAAAAGCTCGACGATGTTAAATCCGCTGATTCGGCAGAATTTTTCGTTCGCGTAAGTAATCTGTCCGCGGGCGTTGGTCAGGACGACGATTGCCGCTTGATCGAGCGCAAAGCGATATTGATTCGCCTGTCTCAGAACGTCTTGCAGCAGGCGGCCTTGCCGGTGACGTTCAGTGATGTCTTTGAGGATGGTACAGCACAGGGATTTTCCGCCCGTGGTGATGAAGTTGGAGGTCAGATCGACCGGCACGGATTCACCGATTCGGGATCGGAAGATCAGATCCGCTTTCCAAACGCCGGTTCGGCGAACTTCTTCCCAGCGGGTTTCCCAGGTGATCGGGTTCCAGCTTGGATCGATCATCGAAACAGGGTGACCGATGAGCTCGGCCGGCTGGTAGCCCAGGCGCTTACACAGGCTGGCGTTGACGTAGACGATCCCTCCCTCCGAATCCATCCACAGGATGAAGTCGGCGGCCGAGTCCATGACGAAGCGGTAGAGCTCGAGCTCTTCAGCGATGTCGAATCTAGGAATGGTCAGGTTCGAATCTCCTCCTTTTCCTATCGGCTCCAGGGGTGAGAGGACTTAATCGGAAGTGGATTTAGTGAAGCATCGCGTCATGGCTTTGACGGGCTCGGTGTCACACCAAAGGTGTGCTCGGAATAGTATGCCGGGTGCGGGAAGTACCCGAGCTCTGCTACACTCTTTTAAGAACGATCATTACTGGTGCGGCGGTCTAACCTAATCATGACAGTCCGACGTCTTCAAAAATGGTTCGATTGGTTAATAAGGAGGGGGAGAATGCAATTGGCACTGAAGCCTTTGAATCGTGTCGTCACTCTGATGAAGGGTTTGCGTCCTCAAATCGTACCGAAAATTAACCTTCGCCTGGAGAAGGGCAGCTACATCGTCAAGACGGTAAGCGAGCCCTGGGAATTCCAGGAGGTGATCCGTCTCCGTTACGCGGTTTTTCATCGCGAGTACCGGAAAGCGATTCTCCCGTTTGGGTGGGATCTCGACGACTACGATTTCATCTGCGACCACCTGATCATCATTCAGAAGAACGAAGCCTCAGCTAAGAAAGAGGGGACGGTCGTCGGGACCTACCGAATGATCTGCTCCACCTTTTCCGAGAGCTTCTATTCTCAGACCGAGTTCAACCTCGACGAGTTTCTCAAACTACCCGGCGTGAAGCTCGAGCTGGGCCGCGCCTGCATTCACCCTGACTATCGCAAGGGCTCCGTGATGAACCTGCTCTGGCGCGGAGTGACCGAGTACCTGAAGCAGACTGATGCCCGGTACCTCTTCGGCTGCTCTTCAGTGAAAGTCATGGACGCTCCTGAAGTGGCCGACATTTCACGCTACTTGGAAAACAAAGGGTTTGTTTCCGAAGAATACGGAATTCGCCCGCTTCCAAACTGGGAAGTACCCGCGCTCGACGAACACCTGGCAAAGGCCTATGTGAATGACGCTGTTTCCGAAGCGGTTTCGGCCGCCGCGGGCGACGGCGCTACTTCCGGTGTCATTGTCGCGGAAGACACGAAAGCCAAAGAGCTTCTGCCACCGCTTCTGGAAATGTACCTGCTTGCGGGCGCCAAGGTTGTGGGACGTCCAGCACTTGACCGCGACTTCCGTTGCGTCGACTACCTGACCGTTCTCGACACGACGAAGCTTTCGGCCCTGTTTAGTCGCCGCTACTCGGCTACCTAAGTCATGCGCGCTGCGATCAAACTCGTTTTCGTCGGGACCTCGATCGGGCTCTATCTTTTGACCGGCCTCCTCGCGTCGATCGTGGTGCGAAACCCGATTCGAAGGCGCCGGGCTCAGATTGGGTCGATTCGGTTTTGGTCCATCGTGATTGGCTTCATGATGGGAATTCGGGTGAAGGTGATTGGATCCGAGCGGATCGTTGCGGGAAAGCCTGTCTTTCTGGTCTGCAATCACGTTTCGTTCCTCGACATGATGATTCTTTCCGCGGTTGCACCGGCGGGAATGGTGACCAGCGTCGAGGTTCAGGAGACTTTTGGTCTGGGAGCGATCGCGCGCCTGGGAGGCAGTCTTTTCGTCGAACGTCGGGATCGCAGCAAACTTCCTCAGGAAAAGCAGCAGATCGCCCGTGTCATGATCGACGAGAAGCTTTCGATTCTCGTGTTTCCTGAGGGAACCAGTTCGAATGCCGCTGGCGTGCTTCCTTTTAAGGCAGCCCTCTTCGATTGCGCGATCTACGCCGGGGTTCCGGTGCAGCCCATGGTTCTGCATTACGCCAGGATCAACGGGCAAGTACCCGACCAGCAGCTTTTGGACAATGCACTCTATTACGGCGACATGGAGTTTATGCCCCAGTTACTGAAGGTGCTCGCGCTTCGCTCTTTGGAAGTCGAGGTCCGCATTCTTCCCGAGATTTCCGCTGCCGGTCTCGACCCCGATGGCCCGGGTCGAAAAGATTTGTCGACTCGCACTCATTCACTGATCTCTGAGACCTATGGTAAACTGAGACCCACGGTAGCGGCCTCAAATGACCAAAGCGTTTCCAGAACTCACCTTAGTTCAATCGATCGTCCAGTCACTCAGCGGTAAAGCGCGCATCGAGCAACTGGCTTCCATTCCTCTTCCATCGTGGGCGCTGAAGAAGCAGCCGCGCGAGTTTCCGATGTACGCGATGTCGTTGGGCAGCACTCGTCCCGATGTTCCGGTGTTCGGAATCACAGGTGGCGTGCATGGGCTCGAGCGAATCGGAACGCAGGTCGTTCTCTCGTATCTGGTTTCGATGGTGGAACGCCTGAGCTGGGACGAAACGCTTCAGCGTGATCTCGAAAACATGCGCATTGTTTTCGTTCCGCTCGTGAATCCGGTGGGCATGTACCTCGAACGTCGTTCGAACGGTAACGGCGTTGATCTGATGAGAAACGCACCGATCGATGCCGAAGACGACCCGA
>FSTS01000159.1_pt1 | contig 12829 bp, 10 predicted proteins | sample 1636961 | NCBI WGS metagenome assembly FSTS01 (sample SAMEA3914819, study PRJEB12502) | metagenome | biome: forest; material: soil | place: Canada | collected 2010-06-26 | depth 0.3 m
TGCGCCCGTATCACCAGTAGTTCCCGTTGCACCTGTAACTCCAGTTGCACCGGTGACGCCCGTCGCGCCAGTCGAACCCGTTGCGCCGGTAACTCCGGTCGCACCTGTTGCGCCCGTATCACCGGTAGTTCCCGTTGCACCTGTAACTCCAGTTGCTCCGGTGACGCCCGTCGCGCCAGTCGAACCCGTTGATCCAGTAACTCCGGTCGCACCTGTTGCGCCCGTATCACCGGTAGTTCCCGTTGCGCCCGTAACTCCAGTTGCTCCGGTGACGCCTGTTGCACCGGTCGAACCCGTTGCGCCAGTAACTCCGGTTGCGCCTGTCGCGCCGGTGTCACCAGTAGAACCCGTAACTCCAGTTGCGCCGGTTACGCCTGTTGCACCAGTCGAACCCGTTGCGCCAGTAACTCCCGTTGCACCTGTCGCGCCGGTGTCACCAGTAGAACCTGTAACTCCAGTTGCACCAGTCGAACCCGTTGCTCCGGTAGAACCCGTTGCGCCAGTAACTCCGGTTACGCCTGTCGCGCCGGTGTCACCAGTAGAACCTGTAACTCCTGTTGCTCCGGTTACGCCTGTTGCACCAGTCGAACCCGTTGCGCCAGTAACTCCCGTTGCACCTGTCGCGCCCGTATCACCGGTAGAACCCGTTGCACCTGTAACTCCAGTTGCTCCGGTGACGCCCGTCGCGCCAGTAGAACCCGTTGCTCCGGTAGAACCCGTTGATCCAGTTGAACCCGTTGATCCGGTTGCTCCAGTTGCTCCCGTATCACCAGTCGCGCCGGTAGAACCCGTTGCACCGGTAGCTCCCGTAACTCCGGTTGCGCCAGTCGATCCGGTTGCACCAGTCGTCCCAGTAACTCCAGTTGCTCCGGTCGCACCAGTAGAACCTGTCGCGCCCGTATCACCCGTAACGCCAGTCGAACCGGTTACGCCAGTGGTACCCGTTGCACCAGTAGCGCCGGTTGAACCAGTTACACCGGTTGCACCCGTCGCGCCGCTTGCGCCACCGAGACCGATCCAGGTGCCGTTAGAAGAGATGACTGGAATGTTTCCGCTCGAGACGATTTCGCCCGAACCGTTAATTTTCGCGAGTTGCGACGAGTCGTACTCGCCGACTTTGTTCGCTTTCAACGCAAACATCGAAGCGCTCACGCGTGAACGCGGGAGCAGGTCTTCAAATGTGCCAGTGCCGTTGTTAAAGACGGCAAGCCCCACCTCGACCAACGTGGTCGAGTCCACACCTGAAAGGAGATCAGGACTGATTGGAAGCGAAGTCGCCGGCAAAGGCGTACCGCCGGTAGAAGTCAGCGAAAGTGGATCCTGAGCTACGCCACCCTGGGCGGTGTCACCCAGCACGACGGCGAAGAAACCAAATTGAACAGTAACTGTTGAATATTCAGCGGCCCAGATCGGAACGCCAGCGGTGTAGACCGTGAAGCGCAAGCGCTTGGTCGCCGTGATCGAGTTCCCAGCCGAGTCTTCAAGCTGTCCCTGGAAGTTAAGTGTAAGAGGAACGCGTTCGCCGGCGGCAAACGCAGAAGAAGCAACGAGCGCAAGCAGCCCCACAATTATAAGTAAAAATGGAGAGCTCGCGAAAAACCGAGTTTTTACACTCGTCGTTCGCGTCTTAAACCAGAGCAAAGTTTTCAGGCTGAAGAATCGCCTATTCACTTCGTGTTTGCCTCAGGTCCGTTCTGGACCATCCTGTTCAGATAATTATTCCACAACTTCGCACTTCTTTAACGATTAGTTTTTGGCTTCATCTGATTTGATTGAGTTTTCTGTTTTTCAACAAACGCAGTTGCAATAGTCCGCGCCAATCGGCTGGCGCCTCGACTCCAGCCCCTAGCGGAGCGACAACCTGACTTGTCAAAAACTGAACCATCGGTTCGGACCATTCGAACCCGGACTTTGAAGACACATGCAGAATATTCCTTCTGGTCTCCGCCGAGTGCTTCAACCAGTTCACTCAAATCGGTCTTAATATGTGTCACCTGCGACGCATCTTCTTTATGAAGTGAGAGATTTTCGGACCTACCTTCAGCCGACGCGACAGAAATCTGAGCCTGCTCAGCCCCCTGAAGCACGACGTGGTAGGAAACCATGCCCGGCTGCCGCCAGACCGAGTTTCCCAACGTAAAAAACTGAACTAAAGCCTCTCCGACGGGCACGGTGCTCACCTGTTTCCGTTCATCGAGGGGAATGCAGGACGACAGCGCCAGTATAAGGAGGGATGCACCCAGGAAAGCGATCAGAGAGAACTCCCTCTTTCCTCTCATCGCTTCACCTCAAATGCTTTCCCCAGGCACTGAGCCGCTCGTTCTCGCTCTTGAGCCGGAAGTAGGCAAGAAGCTCCACTCAGGTCTACCGCGACTGCCGTACTCACAGCCCAAGCCGCCTCGGCTTCCGAACCCTTTGTACAGAGCTCCGCCGTTGTTTTTCCAAGAAGGCAAACCAACAGACGGTCCCAAGCTCGGTTGTAGCCCTCTCGCTTGAGAACACATGGCGAGATCATCAGCATCGTGAGGCGCGTGAGCTCAAGATGCGCCCGCGCGGGATTCTCCTCGAGCATCACCCCGAATCGATCACCCAACCGAACGAAGTCTCCCTGAACAGGGTCTTCAATCAATGCACCGCCGCTGCTGAACTCTAAGTCTGCGTTTCCGTCTTCCGCTTCTTGCGTCGTTGAACCCCATACGACGCGAGCCTCGGCAACGCGACTCTCCATCGCCAAGAATGCCGAGCGGTCAAAGAACGTCGGAACTTTTTCGAACCAGCGTAGAATTTGTTTTTTTACGAGCAGGACCGCTTTCTCGATCTCCGCATCCGACACACGTGATTTTGTGGATAGGTCTTCGAGCACATCTCGACGTTCGCATGCGCTACCACGCGCATAGAGAGTAGCGGTTTCTCCGGTTACCGGCCTTACCGGGAGAACGGCGGCTGGCTCGCGGGCTTTCGGCTTTTCCACTACGTTGCGGACTTTGTGGGACTGTGGCGCAGCCAAGGCAAGCTTCGTAGGCGCAACAACTGCCTTCGGGACTTCCGGAAAGAGATCGACAACGCCCTGACTCACCCGAACGCGTAGGCCGGATGCAGTCATCTCGATATGGGCCACACTATCCTGACTCAACTCGAGGCGTCCTCGCCCTTCGAGGAGCAGCGACATCTGCCCATTGGATTGAGTTCTAACCTGGTCACCTTGATCCAGCGTTTCGCCTTCGCGAACCGGGCTCCATTTCGAGTCAGCAGTTTTCTTTTTCTCAGCGAGTCCTGCCCATTTCAGGACACGAACTCCAGTTTCAACACTGACCTTGCGCTGCGCTTCGGACACAAATCGAGACACTATAAGGAGGGAGAGCAGGCCAAACAAAGCCCACCCCGTCACCCTCCGTGACCGGCTTCGCTTCATCGCAGATGTGATAGTTTCAGAGATCTTACGCTTCACGTCTTTAAGTTAATCGGTAACCATTCGTAATTACTTAAAGTATCAACCTCTTCAATTCATTCATTAAACTAAAACAGATGAATTAGAATGGTTGTCGAATTTTCCTCTGCCCGTTATATAATAAATCAATGAGCTCCTCCGCTTCCGTCCGGCTCACGGCTCTCAGCTTGGCTCTCGCGATGTTCGGCATCCTTTCAGGATGTATGGACAACGTGCAGGACGTCCGCTTCGAAGGGACACCGCGGGTGTCGACAACTGTAAAACTGGCGCGGGCCGACCTCGACCAAGACGGTGGATCTCCCACCCTTTCCGGTTCCACGAACTTCCAGCTTTCGAAATCCTCCGTCGGGAAAAACTTTCTCAAGACGGAAGGAGCGAGCAGCTCGTACCGTTTTCGTGGCGGCATCTATCACCCTTAGTAGACGGAACCGATTTGTCCTTTTAGACTTAAACGGTGAACCCAGACCGATCGACCTCGCGCGCACTTCATTTTGCCGTCGCCCTCACGGTAACCACGGCGGCTCTCTTTGCTTTGTCCGCTCTGTTTCCTCACCCTTCCCGGGCTGAAGCAGGCTCTCATAAGGACGAAGAAGCAGAATCAGACGATGCATCCAAGGAACTGATTTTGATTTTCCCCAAGGGGAGAATTAGAAACGTCGGAACCTCTGTGCAATTCAACTGGTTTCACCAGGTCGGCTCCCAAGGCTATCGCGTCACGCTTTATAAGCTCGTGAAAGAACGGCCATCCGGCAAGACGCTGGAGATCGATCTCAAGACCGTAGACCTTCCTTCAAACCAAACTCTAACCCGCGATCTCGATCCCGGCCTTTCACCTGGCGAATACCGGTGGCGGGTCATCTCATGGAACCAACCAGGAACCTCCGTTCGTAGCCAGGTTTCACAAGATTTCACGATCGAACCTTTCATGTACCGGCCAGACACCAACGGCTTGCTCTCCGTCGGTTACTCTTCCGCACGCTTGGACTATCGCGGAACTCAGCAAACTCTTTCGACGCTTTTTTCTTCCGGGGTCGCGGGCCCGAACGTTTACTTCAGCTACCCATTTAGTTCGAATTTCGAAGCAGACGCACGCTACAGCGAAATGCAGTTCGTGTTTCGCGGAGAAAAGACCACGTATCGAACCATGGAGCTCGGTGGTTTCTTCAAAACGCTTTCTTCGCGCCGAATGCTCGATCAGAGGTTCGCTTGGTACCCTGGCCTTCGCCTGAGATACGGCAGCACTCCGGAAATCTTGTCAGTGGACGAGATTCAAATCACTACTGGGACCATGAGCTACCTCAGCGCACTTCCGACGGTTCGCTTCGCCTTTCCCATGTCGGGCAGCGTAGCTCTCGTAGGCTCAGCAGATATCGGCTACCCGCTGATGATCAAGAGCTCGACTGAACCCGGCGGAGGCTCTCGCGGCACCAATCTCTCTGCACACGTCGAGGCTGGACTTCGCCTCGCTCCGATTGGCCCGTGGGTTCTCGGATTGGACATGCAGTATATGACGGAAAAACTTGGTGCCGGAACCGATGCGGACCCCATCGCCACAAGCGTTTCGGGCGTCACCTTTAAATTGTCGGTTGGCTTTCTTTTCAGGAACCGCTTCCAAGACGATCGCGCCGCTCCTGCAAAGCAGTTCTAGATTCCTTCAAGAGTTCGGATCTGCTGCGCAGCTCGTTCTGCTGAACCCGCATCGCCTTGAAGTTCGTAAATCCGTTTGGCCGCCTGCCAGGCCTGCAACGACTTTCCGTTCGTCAGCTTGACCCATTTGTCGGAAAGCGCCGCGGCTTCACCCAAACGTCCTCGGCTCTGAAGAAACTCGACGAAGTGAAGCATCGCACTCGATGAGTTCGGCTCAAGACCTAGCACCAGCTTAAACTGAGATTCGGCCAGCACGTCATTCCCTTGAGCCGCTGCCACCAGGCCTCCGTTCAAATAACAAACGCCGTAGGTCGTCCAAGTTTTCACGCAACGATCCAAAAGCTCAGACGCCTTCGCCCATTCGGCGCGCTCCATGTAGACCAGAGCCAGGTTGTTCATCGCTCTGCCTGACGTCGGGTTCCTGTTCAAAGTATCGCCCCAAAGACTTTCCTGACTTTTCCAAACCCGACTTCTCACCTGTTGCCCGCCGACAAAACCAAGTACCAGAATAGCAAGCAAGACACGAGGCGCGGGACGTGGAAGACGCTCCATCCATTTCCAAGCCGAGGGCGCGAAAGCCAGAGTCAGTCCGGCAAATGGAATGAAGAATCGATGGTCATTCACAGGCTCCGCAAGCGGCACAATGCTCGAAGCCGGGGCGACGGTGATGTAGAACCAGAGCAAACCGAACAAAAAAAGCGGCTCTTTTTTGCGATAGCTCCAGGCCAGAACGAGGAGCAGGAGCTGCAATGTCGCGGCCTCGAGCACCTGGGCATCCAGAATACTGCTCGTAAACCCGAACTCGAGATTGTCGGCATTGAGATCCCAAGGCCAGATCCAGAGTTTGAGGTAATGCGGCCACGCGCGAATCTGAGTGACGAAATACGACCAAGCGTCGTGATTTCCATGCGCGAACTCATGAGCCGCTACAGATCGCATGGCCTTGAGGAACCCGAGAGTTCCCAAGGTGGTGAGAGCGTAAAAAGCGAGCGGCCAGGCCAGGGTGCGAATCGCCTGCTTTGAAATCTTCAAACGGGGCACCCCAATGCCCATCCACTCCGTCAGCACGATCACAGCGAGCAGCGTAACGCTCTCTTCCTTACAAAGGAGCGAGAGTACCAGCCAAATCCCCGATGCGAAGAGATGCCCCTTCCCTTCACCCGCACGAAAACGCAGGTACCCCAGATAGGCCGCAAGAAAGAACACCCCGCAAAGAAGCGTGGAAGTCGCGGAAATATAAATCGCGGTCTGGGTCAGCGCCGGGTGCGCGATCCAAAGCAGAGCGACGATCCACGCCAGTTTTTCGTCTGCTTTTTGCTCCGCACCCCACCAGAAACCCGCAATTCGGGCCACCAAGACCCCAGAAACTCCCATCAAAACGAATTTAACGAGGTGAAAGGGCCAGGTACTTCCGCCCCCCAGCACCCAGCAGATCATCTGAATGAATGTATTGAGCGGTCGATACCCCCAGTGAGTATTCAGCGACGATGCGATTTCGTTGCTGGTCCAGACCTGAAGCCAATTGGATAGATGATGGATTCGCTCGTTGTCGACGATCATATGCGAGTCGTCGAAGAAGAACGGGTAGTTCAACGTGTGGAAGTAGAGCAAAGTCGCTATCGCGATCAGGACAATTGGCAACAAACGTCGGTTCATCTCTCCATTCTGCCAAACAGACTCGTAAAGATGAAATTCCGAAGCTATGATTTTCAATATGGCAGGAAGTTACCAGTTCCTTTCAAAACCGTTCGAGTTGATCTCGAGCCTTTGGGACTCACCCCCAATGGCTCAAAATGCTATTGGGCTGCTCCCTCAGGCGACCGCCTCCTCTGGGCCGCTCGGCGCGTCTCCGACCACCGCGCCCCAGATGGAAACCCTTCACTCCCTTTGTGGGTCCATCAGCTTTGAGCCTGGGTCTCCCCCCGACCTAGTCTGCGGCGTAGCGGGCTTGCACATCCCTTTCTTCGTCGTCTTCAGCTCTGTCGCGATGTTGGGCGTGACCGTCATTCTTTTGGTCCGCAACCTTCGCAAGTCCAATTCCTTTATTGATGAGATTGAAGTTTTCCTGAAATCGAAGGTCGCGCTCGCGTCCAGAATTCAACAACCCGGACTCGCGTCGAGCTTCTGGTCGCGCCTAGGCGAACGAATGAAAGAAAACGCCTCACCCGAAAAGGTTGCTTCTTGGACCGGCGGTTCTCAGGCCTTCGTCAGCTGGAACCTGGGAAGATGGGTCCAAGCCCTTCCAGGGTGGCTGACTTCAGCCGGCCTGCTCATCACCTTCCTCGCCATTCTCAACGGATTGTCGAAAATCCACGTCGGCCCCGATCTTCAAGTTCAAGGCATCGCGGGCCTTATCAACAGTCTCGCCGGCAAATTTTTCTCTTCAGTGGTGGCACTGGGCCTAGCTCTCACTGTGTCGGTGTTTGACCATTGGAATCGCCTTCGCGTCGCGGACCAGTGGGCCCGCCTCGAGGACGCTTTGCACCAGGAAATTCTCCATGGCCGCAAGTCCTGACGACTCAGCCGGCTCGCATCTTTCTTCGTCGTTCATCGACCTCATGTCGTCGCTCGCCGTCATTTTCATTTTATTGACGGTCGTCTATCTCAGGGAAATCGGTATTCGTGGTCGGGTTAACCGCGAACAGGTCCGGCAGAGTCTGGCTTCCGTGCTTTCCAAAGAAGGGCTTCCGATTCGCGCGGACGAAAAAGAACCGACCCAGCTGAACGTCGTTATTGGCGAAAACTCGCTCAGCTTTCCTTTGAATCGGTCGGAGCTTTCTTCGGACGCCAAGCAGTTCCTCACCCGATTCGCGCCTCCGTTTCTCAAAACGCTTTGCTTTGGCCCCCGATCGGTTGCCGTTAAATCCCTTCTCATCGAAGGTCACACGGACCGCTCAGGCGAAGGAGCATCCCCCGGCGTGACTCGTAATATTCTTCTCAGTCAGCGTCGCTCACTCTCCGTGCTCGAAGCACTCCTGGATTCTGTGAACGGTCAGGACGCTTTGCGGGAATGCTTGCTGAGACTTGCATCGGCAACCGGACGAGGCTCGCGAAACCCGATATTGGTGAACGGCCAGTACAACTCGGATCTCAGTCGCCGCGTAGAATTAAAAATCAACGTCTCCTCTACAGAAAAGGAACCTTCCTCATGAAACTCCTCACCCTAGGAATGGTCGCCTCTTGCCTCCTCCTCAGTTTCTCGGCCTGCCAGAAAAAGGCTGAAGTCGACTCATCCGGTAAACCGGGAATCGCGGAACTCAAAAAGCGTGCGTCGGTCGAGCCCAGCTTTCAAAACTGGACCCAGCTTGGAATTGCACAGCTCCAGGCTCACCAGCTAGGCGACTCCGTCGATTCATTTCAAAAATCGGCGCAGATCAACCCGAACGCCCCGATCGCGTACAACAATCTTTGCGCCGCTTACAACGAACTGAAGCAATGGAAGCAGGGCGAAGAGAACTGCCGTCACGCAGTTCAGCTCGAGCCAAGTCTTCAGATCGCCAAGAACAACCTGGCTCTTGCTCAGTCGCAGATTCAAGCAGCACACGACCGCATTCGTAAGCTTGGAAGTCCACAGGCTGCCGGCGACCTCATCAAGCTCGGAATGGAATATTACTCGTTAGGCGAAAATCCCGAAGCGATCGCTGTCTGGGCCCGAGTCAAAAAGGCCGACCCTCTTCGCGCCGTCGCCCAAAACGACATCGCCTCCGCTTCCATTCTCATGAAAAACTGGTCGGCTGCTCGCAAGGCGATCAACGAAGCGCGAAGCATTCAGCCGACTAACCAGCTCTTCATGAACAACGAGGCGTGGTTGGTTTCAGCTCAAAAAACGGCTGAGGAAAAGAAATGAAAAAACTTCCGGCCGGAGTTCTCCGAAACGTTTCCTGGCAAAAGATTTACTGGAGTGCCGGAGCGGTCGCCGGGATCTTCCTGCTTTTTTATATCGTCGCCGCGTTCTCGTATCTGCCGAAGTGCTCGACGCTCAGAGCGTCTTGCATGGAACATCGAAGAGCCGGTTGCAGCATCGACGGCGTGTATCCTGTCGCCGCCCTCGGTCGCCAACAAGACGTGCAATGCGATATGAAAACCGACGGGGGCGGCTGGACCTTGATCGGCAACTACTTGCATAAGGCCGGTGCCGATTCGTCTCAGAAACCGGTTGCGATCCCCGATCACCTTCCGGTTTTCTCGGGCCGAAGCCTGGGACAGAGCGACTACGGTACGGATTCGTGGGGCCACGCCCAGCCCGTGCTTCTCGAGAAGATGGCGATTAAAGAAATTCGTTTCAACTGCGCTTCTTCAGGACACCGCCGCAATCTCGACTTCGAAGTCACCGAGTCGCCGTGCTTGCAATACTTACTCACGGGTAAAGGTCGCTGCATCGGCGGCGACGTCACAGCCCAGACATTTCAACAAAGCCTACGCAACCTACCCGGTCACAACGCTTACCTTCCAGGATACGCGACCAACGGGTTTGCGGACCAGGGCGTACAGGCGCTGACTCAGTTCCCGTTTTTTCGCGACTGGAGCTACCACTGGGTTTTAGGCTCGTCGGATGATCGCTGGGATTGCGATGACTTCGATCAGAAAAAGCTGAACAGCACCTGGCACCGAATCTGGGCCCGTTAACTTCTTTGGCAAGCTCAAGGGCAAGTAACGCCGAATCGTCCGCGCTGGGCATTACAGTTCTGTAAGACTTCCGCCGCGCTCAATGCGCGGTCATAGATTTGTACGATCGCAATATCGCCGGTGAACGAGTTCCAAGGCGAGTTGCTGATGCCCAAGCGAATTTCGGCTGTTGAAGTCGACGGTGCTGCGCTAGTCGTCGTTGTCTGAGCGGTGCCGTTCTTGTACGAGGTCAGGCTCGTCCCATTGTAAACACCGAGAGTACTGCTCAAGGTGCACGCGCTTGGCACCTGCCAAAAAGCGCCGATGTTGTACAAGCCGGCCGCTTTGGAATTCAGCGGCATCGCCAACAAAATGCCGCCCAAAATCGGACCCGAAATCAGATGAAAATGAACCGATTGAGCTATTTTTCTAGTCTTCTCGTTGAGAACCGCCCAGAGCCCCATACGTCGGGTTACTGTAGCACTCCTGGAGGCGTTAAAACGTCATGTTTCCACTAAGTTAGTTTATTCTTAGTGGAAGAAATGAACGCCGAAAACGGTTCATAATTCCTAAGAATTAGGCGACAATTAATAGAGAGAGGTTCTTCAACTCGATGCGACGCTTGTTTTCTTACCGAGCGGTCGGTAACTTTTCAGCGGCTCTCTTCTTAACCGGACTCGTTTGGGTTTCGCCGGCGACGTCTGGCTATTACCCAGTCTTCGCGTTTTGGAACGCGACCTCGACACCTTATAAATTGAACATCACGGGCGCAGCATCAACCGTCGTCAGCACGTGTATTCCGATCACGCTCAACCTACTGAGCACAGCAGGTGTCGCATCCAACGCACAGGCGAACACCACCATTGCTCTCGCCGTGAACAACGGTACCGGCACGTTCTACTCGAACTCGGGTTGCACAACCACCGCGACATCCCTGACGATCTCTTCCGGATCAAACACCGGAACCGTGTACTTTTCCTCTGGGACCGCTAACCAGCTTCTCACCCTGGCTGCAACTTCCACCGGTCTTGTGCCGGATTCGATGGATATCGCAACCACGGCGGCCGCCAACCATCTTCTTATCCTGGGAGAAACCGCGACCGGTAAGAATCATTGCACGCAGTACCAAGTCGCAAGGCTTGATACGAATGGGACCTGGGTATCCAGCTCAACAGCGGTAACGGTGAATTTGACCGAAAACGGGAGCGTGACCTTCTACAGCAACTCTGCCTGCAGCACGACGATCACCTCCGTTTCCATTCCGGCGTATCAGTCGTCCGCGTCTTTCTACATGAAAGACACCACGAACCAGACGGTCACTCTTACCGCCAAGGACGCAGCATCCGCCCTAACAACCGACACCATTTCGGTGGTCGTTTCAAATACTCAACACTGGTGGAACGCTTCCTGGACGAAACGCATCCGAATCGACGTCAGCAATGAAGACCAGGCGACCGCGCTGACCAACGTCCCGGTATTGATTCAGTTGGATAGCACCAAGATCTCGTATGCGAGTATTCAGAGCGCGGCACAGGATATCCGTTTCGTTGCCTCCGACGACTCAACCGCTCTTTCTTACGAAATCGAGAACTGGGACACCGCGGGGACGTCGAACGTTTGGGTCAAACTGGCAAGCATCCCGTCTTCCGCATCGACTTACATCTTCATGTATTACGCAAACGGAACGGCCACGGACGCTCAGAGCGGCAGCGGTACGTTCTCGGACTACTGGGGAACCTGGCACTTTCAGCAGAGCCCGACCGCAACGGCCCCGCAGTATAAAGACAGCACGAGCAACGTGCACCACGGAACAGCAACCGGTGGGCCTGGTACTGTCGCGGCTCCAGTCTACAAGGGAATTGATCTCACCGGCACGGGCGACGTCGTCGACCTAGGCGTTGATCTTTCATCGGTCCTTGGAGTCACTTCAACGCTTTCGGCTTGGATCAAGACCACGCAAGTCGGCGACGACACCATGTGGATGGCTCCGGGAATTACCGGCGTCGAGGAGAGCGGCGGCGGAAACGACATCTTCTTTGGTTGGATCGACGCCAGCGGGTACATTGGAATTACCGCGGGCAACGGCGCTGCCGCGAAAAGTAACTTTGTCGTGAACGACGGAAACTGGCGCTACGTGACCATTACCCGGTCTTCTACCACCGGCGCAGTTCAGTTTTACGTGAACGGCGTTCAAAACGGTTCAGGCACCTCTGAAACCGGCAACAAGACGACCGCGTTCCAGCAGATCGGAATTATCGGCGACACGGGCGGCACTCCGGTTGAACTTAACGCGTACCTCGACGAGCTTCGCATTTCGAACTCGATCGTGGCAGCCGCCAGAATTCGCGCTGACTACAAATACATGGTCGGCACTAACGTGTTCTACAACACCGCCGAATAAAAACGCGGACTCAGGACTTTCCGAGCAGCTTCCAAACGGCAGTTCTTGGAATATGTCCGACGTCATAGTTAATGAAGGCAATCAGCATCTGAAATCCGACGATGGTCGGAAGAGCAGCTGCCATGACCACACCTATTGCGGTCTGAGTCTGCGTTAGGTAGGCCATGATCCAATGCTGTACGCCATAGATCAGGCCAAAGCTGAGAAGCCCGAGCCCCGCCACCAGCTCGACGGTAGCGACGTTAAATTCACGTACGAAGTATTCGTAAAAAACCCGCTGAAAAAGTCTGACGATGTACTTGGGAGGGAAAGTACGAAGCACGGTCATAATTCGTAAACTACTCTTCTCATCCGCGTAGACGGCTTCCATGGGAATATCCACTACAGCCGCACGAAAGTAACCCAGCTGAAACAGCATGTCCGTTTCGAAAAAGTAACGCTTCTCGAGCCGAGGCAGCGAAAGCTCTTTTAAAATCGCCGTATGAATCGCCGTGTAGCCATTCGTCGGGTCCATCGTTTGCCAATAGCCCGTGACAAGCTTGGTCCAGAACGAAAGCAATGAGTTTCCGAAAAGCCGTGTCGAAGGCATCTTCTTCAATGAAGAAAGTCGGTAGAAGCGATTCCCCTTCGTATAGTCCGCTCGACCTTCAGCAATCGGCTCAACAAACCGAGGAACGAGAGCCGGATTCATCTGGCCGTCCCCGTCCACCTTAACCGCGATATCGCAA
>FSTS01000493.1_pt1 | contig 12819 bp, 13 predicted proteins | sample 1636961 | NCBI WGS metagenome assembly FSTS01 (sample SAMEA3914819, study PRJEB12502) | metagenome | biome: forest; material: soil | place: Canada | collected 2010-06-26 | depth 0.3 m
CCGCCTTCGATCTCGGCTTCGAAGCGCGAGAAGTGAAGGGTCGCCTTGCCGATTCGCACGCCATCCGTATCGCTTGATGCCGAAAGGTAACGGGCCCGCCTGAGGCCATTCTGAACTCTGAGAAGAAGCTCTTTCAAATGGAACGGTTTCACGACGTAGTCTTCCGCGCCGAGCTCAAGACCGCGAATTCGGTCTTCCGGGTTACCGAAAGCGGTCAGAAAAATGATCGCAGTCGTGCGCTGGGCCTGTCTGAGCACTTCCGCGACTTCAAAACCGTTGCCGTCGGGAAGACCGACATCAAGAAGTGCGAGGTCAAAGCGGCGGCCTGCGATTTCCTGTCGGGCAGCTTCTGCACTGGTCACCCACGAGACCTCGAAGCCTTCTTTTTTCAGGCGTTCGGTCAGGGTCGATCCGACGTTCTTCTCGTCTTCAACCACGAGTACGCGTGACGCTTGAACTGGGGTCATACGGAGCTCCCAGCTGGCTCTAACGCTTCTGGGGCGCCTTTAAACCAAAGAGTGGTTTCAAATCCAACCGCCGGTTGGCTGACCTGAAATTCAGCGCGTCCACCCATGCGTTGCATGAGCACGCGAACCAGGTAAAGGCCAACGCCTGCGCCCTGGGACTGGGCACCTTTTTCGAAGAGTCTACCCAGTGATTTTGAATCGCCCTGAAAGCCGTCGCCGTTATCGCGAATAAGAACCGCGATTTCTCCGCTCTGTGCCTGGGTCTCGATTCGAACTTTGACCGAATTGCGACGACCATGCCTTAGCGCGTTTTCGATCAGATTTCTGAGGATGATTTGTATCGCCGATGGGTCGGCGTGAACCAAGAGATCGTCACCGGCGTGAAGTTCGATCTCGAGCCTTCCTCGCTGCGACTCAAGCCAGAGTTTGCGGCTGCGCTCGAGCCAGGACCTGAGATGAATGGGTTGAGTAAGGACCGGACCACCGCCTTCAACACGCGCGAGTTCAAGTGTTTGCTCGACCTGCGACTGAAGTCGGGTGGTGTCTTCCAGCAATCGTTGGATCAGCTGAAGCTCTTCCGCGGTCGCGCCGCCTGGGTGTCCAGAGATCGTATCGGCGATCGATTCAGCCTGAAGGCGAATGCTCGTGAGCGGTGTTCTGAGTTCGTGTGTGACAGATGCGAAGAACGCCTGGATCGAGCGGGCACGCAGCGTGTCGCGACGATAGAGCAGAATCAGAAGCCCGGTTCCACCCAGTACGAGGCTAAGAAATACGAGCGCTTCCGCCGTGATCATACGGCGGGTGCGGGCGAGATCGTCGATCTGGCCCGAAGGGTTGAGCTGACGCTCCAACTCGACGATTCGGGCAGACTTGGAAAGAATCAGGCTCCCCCACCAGATTCCCATCACGCAAAGAAGCAGAGACCACGCGAGGTGAAGCCCCACGAGCCAGCGCGAAACGCGAATAGTTTGATGACTGATCTTTCCGCGACGGCTCACTTAGTCCAGCATCGCTTTCTCGACGGCGTCGACGAATCCGTCGATCTGCTCATCGCTATGTGCGGTGGAAAGGAAGCTGACCTCGTAACCGCTTGGGGCCATGTAGTAGCCGGCTTTGAGCAGGCGGTGAAAAATCTTGGCGTAACGCTCTTTATGCGTGCTTGGAATATCGCCAATTGAACGCACGACGCCGTCCTTGGTTTTCACTTCACCTAGGATCGACCAGAAGAGCGAAGCGTAGTGTTGAACGTGAACGTCTTTGTGGCCGGCGAGACGCGCCTTTTGGGTGAGGCGTTGAGCGATGTGCTGCGCGCGCGCCTCGAGAACCGGATACGGATTCTCGCGCTTGAGTTTTTTCAGCATCGCAAGCCCTGCTGTCATGGCGACAGGGTTCGCGCTCAGAGTGCCGGCTTGATAGACCGGGCCCGCTGGAGCGACGAGATCCATCAGATCCTTTCGTCCGCCGTAGGCGCCTACCGGAAATCCGCCGCCGATGACTTTTCCATAAGTGACGAGGTCGGGTCTTAGACCGGTGCGTTCCGCCATACCGCCGAAGGCGACGCGGAAACCGGTGATCACCTCGTCAAAAATGACGAGCGCGCCGATTTTATGAGTGAGGCGAACGAGCTCCTTCAGAAACTCATCGGTCTGAAGCAGAAGCCCGTTGTTGGCTGGCACCGGCTCGACGATCACACAGCCGATGTCTTTGCCGTGAATCGTGAGCATCTGCTCAAGCGCCTTGAGGTCGTTCAGTGGCGCGACCAGCGTCTCAGCTGCAATTGCAGGCGGAACGCCTGCGCTATCAGGCGAGGACATTTCAGCCAGACCTGAACCCGCGCGAACGAGCATCTGATCCATGTGACCGTGGTAGCAGCCGTCGAATTTCAGAACTTTGGATTTTCCGGTCGCGGCGCGAGCGACACGAATCGCAGCCATCACGGCTTCGGTGCCGGAATTAACGAAACGAACTTTTTCGACCCAAGGAAGGGACGAGGTGATCAGCTCACCGAGTTCGAGCGAGTAGGGCTCGCAAGTTCCGTAAGACCAGCCGCGGCCCAGGGCTTCTTTCACGGCTTCGGCGACTTCTTGATCCTGGTGGCCGAAAATCATCGGGCCCCATGACATGCAGAAGTCGAGGTAGCGATTGCCGTCGACGTCGTACATGTAAGCGCCTTTGGCTGAGCGAATGAAGCGAGGAACGCCGCCTACGCCTTTGAAGGCGCGAACTGGTGAGTGTACGCCGCCCGGAGCGACTTTTTTCGCGCGTTCAAAAAGAATCTCAGACTCAGTGGTCGAGTACTCGGCAGGTGCTTTCCAATCTTTTTCTTTTCCGAACATGGGGTCCTCTGAGAAACGCGCTTGAAGCGCGGTTAAAATCCAGTTTCAGCGAGCGCGAGCCAAGCTTGAGCTTCGCGTGCGCCGTAAGTGATGATCATCTGAGCGCCGGCGCGTACGAATGCGGTCCAGGCTTCGACGTGAGCGAGTTCGCGATTCATCAGTCCTTGTTGCGCTAGAATTTCCACTGCCGCGTATTCGCCGCTAACTTCGTAAACGGCCCAAGGCTTTGTTGGAATTTCGCGCGTTAGGTTGGCCAGCACATCCAAGTACGGCATGCCGGGTTTCACCATCAAGATATCGGCGCCCTCTTCAGCGTCACGAAGCGAACTCTCGAGTGCGTCGCTCGGGCGAGCCGGATCAATCTGGTAAGTCGCACGGTCCGTCAGCTTGCTTGCGCCACCTTTGGGTGCGGAATCCGCGGCCAGACGGAAAGGGCCGTAGAACTTCGAGTGGAACTTGGCCGAGTAGCTCATCAGCAGAGTGCGCTCGAGATCGTTTGCATCCAGAGCCTGGCGAATGGCCGCGATTCGGCCATCCATCATATCGCTCGGGGCGACGCAGTCGGCTCCAGCCTGAGCGTACTTCAAAGCAGCTTTGGCCAGCTCGGCGACGGTCTTGTCGTTCACCAGATGGTCGCCTTCGGCGTTCAGAATTCCGCACTGACCATGGGTCGTCGAAGAGCAGAGGCAGACGTCGACGGAAAGAAAGAGATCCGAGCCGAAACGTTTCTTGAGCGCAGCGATCTGGCCCGCGACAAACGACGGGTCAAAGCCACTGAGTTTTTTCTCGCTCGGCACGCCGAAGAGCAGAAACTTGCGAACGCCGGCCTCGAGATCTTTCTCGGTCTGACGAATGAGTGACTCGGGAGTTTCGCGGAAGACGCCGGTCATTCCCGGAATCGGTTCGCGGTCCTTGATTCCTTCGACGACAAAAACGGGCTGAATCAGCTGATGGTGCGAAACACGGACTTCACGGGAAAGCTGACGGATGTGCGGGTTCTGTCTTAGGCGGCGGAGGGTGAGCTTGCCTTGGACTTCATCGATTTTCTTATTCATTCAGAAACCCACTTTCTCCACTCTTCAGAAGACGGAAACACGTCGTGGCGAACACCCTTTGAGCTCAGATGGCGCGCTGTTTTTCCCGGGCCACACGCGTGAATAGCATCGCGCGCAGCGAGGCTTGAGAGCTGGTCAAATTGCGAGGCGCTGCTCCAGTAAACGTGCGTGGCGGACTTCAGCGCGGCGCGGGCCTCGTCGTCGTAAGCTTCTTCGCTGACTTCGTAAGTCGTGATCACGCGTTTTTCAGAATCCCAACCAGTAGCTGAAGTGTGAGTGAGAATCGTCCAGCGCGAAGGAAGCTGCAGAACGGCCTCATGGAGCGTGGGTTCGACAAAGTCGTAGCCCAGACCTTCAGCGCAGCCTTCAACCCAAACGCCCGCGCGTGCGAGCCGGAACCAGCTTGGAGTTCCGCTCGTCCAAACGCGCGCGCGACCGATTCGCGCACCGGGATCGCCAAATACATCAGCGGCGCGTGAATGAGCGACAAACACGGCTTCGCCTGCGGCACTCGACCAGCGGGTCGCTTCGTTCGTCAGAGTTCCACCTGCCTCAGAAACGTCGCCACGCCGGCGCCATTCGGTGCCGTCCCAGGAGCTCGCGCCTTTCGCGACCCGAGCAGGGGCCGCCCAGCGCAGTTCATCCACCATTGCGCCGTTTGGCCACCTGCCGCGAACGTACATCAGTCGCGAAAGCCCCGGAGTCGCCGCAAACGCCGTCGCGCCAAACCGTTGATGACAGCCACCTCCGCTCGTGGCCAAAACTTCTCGCTCAAGCGCCACATGGTCCTCGGCGGTTGCGTCGTGCAGGCGCGAAAGCGCCAGGCGCACGCGAGCGTCAGCGGCGCGGCACTCCACGGCGAGCGCGCCCTGGCCCGGCGCTGCCGGGCATTCCTTCAGCGGCAAAATCATCCAGCGCACGCCGTTCAAAAGCGGCCGCATTTCCATGCGTGCTTTCTCATCCGCCCAAAGACGAATCAGCCCAGCGAACGCAAGCACCACGCCGTCCAAGTAGCGCGGCGAATCTTCCGGTTCTTGAACGCGTGCCAGCCGCGTGTTCACGTTTCCGCGAATCTCGATGAACTCGACTTTCGCTTGTCCGCCCGGAAGTGCGCGCTCGAGAAACGATGGAATGTTCTCTGTGCGCCGAGGCGACGACGTTCCGATCTTCAATGTCTTGCCGCGCTTCAGACGATCCATCGTGCGCGGTCCAAACAGAATCGCGTCGCGTGGGTTCTCACGGCGAGGAATCGCGCCCAGGACGAATTCTTTCGGACGCTCGAGGCTCAGATCTTTCAGCGAATGAACGGTCAGATCGACGGCACTTTCACGAAGCGCGGTATCGAGCTCAGCGACAAAAAATTCTTTGCCCTGATCTTTCAACTGATGCAGCGGAATGTTCGAAGCTTGGTTCTGGTCACCGCGCGTATCGATGCCGACAAGCTCGACTTGCGTCTCCGGATTGAGTCGCTCGATCTCGCGCGCCACCCAGCTGCTTTGAGCCCAAGCCAAAAGACTACGGCGGGTTCCCAGTTTCAAAATCTGTTTCATCGCTGCCTTTGTTTCTCAATACTTAGGGCCGAAAAGCAAGCCCAGTCGGGCGCTTTTGACGCGACTCTCAACCAAAAGGTGACGGACACCTTTTGGCGGCTAGAAAAGCGCCAAGTCTTCCCAGCCATGGGGCAGGCTGACCGACCCCGCGGTCGAACCCGCAAGCGAGCGAAGGCGAGCCTTTTCATCGCAAGCCCGCTCCGCACGGACGAAGAGATCGTTCCTTGCGTCGTTCTGTTCCCGCTGAAGGGCAAAAAGGTCGTCGAGCGCGAAAAAGTGGTCGAGCTTCGTCCAGTCGCTCACTTGCGAACGAACGCCGCCCAGGTGAATCAGAGCCCGTGGATGCTGACTTTCAGCCGATCCCGCGCTCCAGCTTTCCAAACGGTGGGCATCGCCCAACTCGTCAGCAGGAATACAAACCACCGCATGAGCCGCGCGCTTCCAGCCTTCGAGTTCTTCTTCGGTGCTCGCCAGCACGCGCACCCGCGCGCGTCCGCCCGATTTCACGAGAAGCTCCGCTTTCAAAGCTTCGGCCGCTTCACTCGAGCGATTCCAAATCCAAACTTCTTGCGGCACGAGCCAAGGCGCAATTGACTGCGCGATCTGGCCTGCGCCAATCAGTAAAATCGGCTCTTCTGGGCCTGCACCAGCGTATTTGCGCAAGAGTTTGCGCACGAGCGAGCCATACGAATCGCTTCCGGCGTTTCTGAGATGCTGTGAGCGAATCTCTTTCGTGTCTTCGAACAAGCGCTGAAACCATGGAGAGAGATGGGGCGAAAGCTCGGCTGAAAGACTCGCGCTCGCAGAGGCCGCGTACGACTTCCAAGCTTCTTTCAGCTGCCCGAAAATATCGGTCTCGCCTTTGACCTGGCTCTCTAGCCCGGTCGCTACGCGAAGAAGAAATCGGTACGCATCGGATCCATCGAGAATTTCAACGGTCTCATCGAAGGCGACAGGCGAAGCACCGTCCAGAACCCAGACTTTTCTCTGGCAGGTTCCCAAGAAGAACGCACCCGGAACTGAGTCCGCGCCCAAGCGTGCATACACTTCGGGGTTCGAAGCGGCGCTGAGCGGGTAGTGGATGACTCGGAGCTGTTCCAGTCTCATTCAGTATCCAGTTTAGACCAGGAGCTTGACCGATTTGTCACCGGAGTGTCACAACCCCGGCATGGCCCGTGGAGATAACGCAGTCATTCAGAAATCGATCGTCATCTTTGCCGATGGCGCCAGCTCTGGAAACCCAGGCCCCGGGGGCTGGGGAGCCGTCGTAGCTACGCCTGAAGGCCAGGTCACCGAGCTTGGTGGCGGGGATCGTCAGACCACCAACAACCGCATGGAGCTTCAGGGCACCATTTCGGCCCTGGCCCATGTCGCAGACCTGCCTGGCCCGGTCGCCGTCTTTACCGACTCTGTTTACGTGATTCGAGGCATTACCCAGTGGGTTTGGGGCTGGCGGAACCGAGATTGGAAGACCGCCGAGGGCAAGGACGTCGCCAATCCTGAGCTCTGGAAGCGTCTCGTCGCGCTGACCGCCGCGCGGGGTCCTGGAAACAAGGTCGAATGGCACTGGGTGCGAGGCCATAGCGGTATTCCTGGAAACGAACGCGTCGATGAAATCGCCGTCGCTTATTCCAAAGGTGCACGCATTTCCCTCTACCGGGGAAGCCTGCTTCAGTACGACATCGCTCTTTACGATTTACCGAATGATACGAGCCTGCCCGAACCGAAAGAAACGCCCAAGGGTCCCAAGGCCGCAGCCTATTCCTACCTGAGCCTGCTAGGCGGAAAACCTGAGCGCCATACCACCTGGGCCGAGTGCGAACGCCGGGTGAAGGGCCAGTCGGGCGCGAAATTTAAGAAGGCGATGTCAGCGTCTGAAGAGGCTGAGATTCTTCGCTCGTGGGGAGTCAGGCTCTAGCGGAGACGAGAGAAGCGTCTGTAAAAAAACAAACACCCCGCGTTGGCGTGAGCCAAGCGGGGCGTTTCGTTACAGTCGCTTCGCAAACCTCGCCCTGCGGCTCCGGTTTGCTACGCTGAATGTTTATAACTTTGTCTAGGCGGCTTTTTTGAAAGCCATGCCCAGGTTCGCGGTCATGTTCCCTGGAAGGGTGACCATCGTAAGTTCTTCGAACTCATGCTGGGAGATGCCGGCGCGTCTCGCATGGCCCATGAGCTTGGCCAGGAGTCTTCCCAGCTTCTCGTAGTCCACGGGCTTGCCTGGGCCATGTTCGCATTCCAGATAGGCTTCTCGGATGTCTTCGATGTAACGACTTCGAATGGTTTCTAGAAAGCTCTCTTTGGTCATAGGGGGATGCCTCTCTGCGCTGTTCGCGCTACTAAACTAGTATCGCTGAGGTGACGCGACGCGTAAAGGTGTTCACGTTTTTTATTAATTCTATAAAAACCTGCAGTTAAATACGATTGTTAATGACCGCCTCAGCGGACACGGCTGAGGCGGAAGGTTTGCGAAGCCTGTAATAACAACGGGCGCCGGCTCAGAGAGCGGCGCCCGTTGAAGTTAATCTGATTTTTAGACTCTTAGAACTTCGGGCAGTTCGACGAAGCCGCAGTCATGCGGTTCGGGCCGTCGACTGTGATCCAGTTTGCCGCAAGCACCGAGTTCATACCGCCGAGTTCGCGTGGCTTTGGAAGTTCGTTGGCCGTGTAGTGAAAGCACGAAGCATTACGTGCTGCGACTTTGGCGCGAACGCCGTTCAGGTACTCGTCCGTCGAAGAAACGAAGTCTTCGATGGCCATGTCCACGTCACGAAACTGAGGGCGTTGTCCGCCGAAACCATAGATCTCGGTCAGAGCCGAGAAAAGGCCGCCTTTTTTCAGGAATTCCTGCGAGGCGACGTCCATCGTCTGGTGACCGACGAAGAAAACTTGTACGGGTTTTGCCGCGAGACCCTGGCATTGCTCGCGTTCAACTCCTGCGAAAACTTCTTTCAAGCTGAGTTTCGGGTTCTTTTTGCCACCCGAGAAAAGCTCAGCATTGATGATCAGCACGTCGCAGCTCACGGCGTTCGAGCAGGCGCGCTTCGCCCAGCCGCGGGATGCGTAGTTTGGAGAACCCAGTGAATGGAACGCGACACGATCCGATTCCATGAAGTGGCGTTTGAAAGCTTTGGCGACCGGGTCGTTCAGACCATCGATCGAGCAGAAATGAAGAGGCTCTGCTACTTCCCCCGCGACGGCGGAATTCACCAGAGATGGGCTATTCGGCATCGACGGAGCCACCGGCTCAGCAGCCGTAGGGCGAGCAGAGATCAGTACCGCGGATGCGAGAGCTAGTTGAGTCCAGAGCATTTGAGATAGGCGCAAGGCGGAATCCTCCCCACAAGTCGTACTAACTACATCGGCTGTTCCCTGTGGATCTTGAACTAAAAGTCTATAACAGTTCCCGCCCGAGCGCTCTGGGTGCGCTTAGACACAGAATGTTAAAGAACCGCAAAACCCTATTATTTCGTGGCTTTCGCCTGTTTGGGACAGTGCCCCGGACGGGGCCCGATGCGGGGAAAGCGCCGGCAGACCTCGGGGCGTTTCTCGTAAACCGTACAGAGACGGGTCTTCGGATCGAGGTAAATGCAGTCCCGGCCGCCCCTCTGTTCGAGGACAAAGAGCTGGGAGGTCGGATGGAAGGACCGAACCGAGCCCTGGGCGTGGAGCTTACGGAACACCTTCTTGAGCGAAGTGGCGGCCTCGTCTTCGGTAATGAGCTCAAGGCGCATCAAATCGACGGCGCTGACTTCCACAGGAAGGGTGCAGCACCCACCCCAACAGCCATCGCACATGCCGCTCTTGTACTTGGGCCACGTCGATGGCCGGTCGATTGAGACGGACGATGGAACTGCTTTGGTTGCGGCCACGCGCGGCGAAGGCATGACGTCGTATTGCCTGTGAAGACAGCCCGAGTCAATCCGGCCCGGGTACAAACGCTTCAGTGAGACGGACGAACGTTCCCACGCTCGCGCTTGATTCCGAGACGAGTCGCCAGACGAAGAACCCAAGGTGTGTGGCGGGCGATCCAGACCAGAATATGGGCGTGGCCTGTAACGATCTGAAGGCGCTTTTTGGAAGCGATGGCTTTGGCAATGATGCGAGCGGCTTTTTCCGACGACATCTGAATCCAAGCAGGAACGTCTTCTTCAGTGGCCGAGTTGAAGTGGCCCGCATTGTCGACTTTACGGATTTCAGTGGCGATGAAGCCCGGTGCGACGAACGTCATCGAGATGCCCAGGCTTTTCAGCTCGCCTTCAATCGATTCGAACCAGGCGCGCAGGGCAAACTTGCTCATCGCATAGGGCGAGGTTCCCGGAATTGCGATGTAGGACATCACGCTGCCGATTGGAACCACTGTGCCTTTGGATTCTTTCAAGTAAGGAAGAAACGCGTAAGTCGTCGCGAGCGCGCCGAACACGTTGGTTTCCATCTGCTTGCGATAGTCGGCCATCGTGAGCCATTCAAAATTTCCCGCCACCGAATAGCCGGCATTAACGACGACGACGTTAACTTTTCCGAAGCGCTTTTTCACGGTTTCGGCTGCGGTGGCAAGATCAGGCTCACTCGTTACGTCGCAGCGAACCGCGATGGCTTCGCCGCCGATTCTCTTGATTCGCGCTTCGAGATCACCCAAGCGGTCGGTTCTGCGTGCAAGCAGAGCGAGCTTTCCGCCCTGGCTCGCGATCTCCATCGCCAGTGCTTCGCCAATTCCGGATGAAGCACCTGTGATCACCACGACTTGATTCGCAAAACGATTCGCCATTTCTCAAGACCTCGTGACTACAGTCTTACGACGGCCGCTCGCCGAAATGCAAACTTCATAGATCCTTCTTTGACTTCACCTAGTGACTCACTCACGCTTTGAGACGGGTGGAGTGGGGGAAGTTTCGAGTAGGATTACTGCTTTGGTTTGGTTCAGCCTCGGCGCTGTGTCCGTCCAATGCACGGGCGAAGCGGCCGACTTCGGTTCCCTGTCATTCTCATAATGATTACGAACGTGAGCAGCCCCTGAAGCAGGCCCTTGTTTCCCGCTTTCAAAGCGTCGAGGCCGATCTCTGGCTTTCGGCCGGTAAAATCATGGTCGCGCATTGGCCATGGTCCTACGCGGGAAGCCTTGAAGAGATGTATCTCAAACCGCTGCAGGATCTGCTTTCGACAAGAAAGAGCGTCCACGACGATGGAAAGACCTTCTATCTCTGGCTCGACCTCAAAGACGGGCGCGACGAGTTTCGTCCAAAACTTGCGAAACTGCTCAGCGACTTTAAGAATCTCGCGCCAGCGGTTCAGATCATTCTTACCGGCAGCGAATCGCAGCGAGAAAAGCTGCTACGCGAGTACCCACTTCAAGTCCAACACGACCGCGACGAATTTCGAGACGACGACCCGGCGACCGATGGGAGCTGGACCTGGTACAGCCTCAAGTGGCGGGACTATTTTCGCTGGCGTGGGCAGGGCGAAGTTCCCGAGCGCGAAAGGCTCGATCTTCGAAACATGATCGCGAAGATTCACGCCAAGGGAAGAAAGCTTCGATTCTACGCGGCGCCTGAAACGCCCGAACTTTGGAAACTTCTTGCTGAAGAGGGTGTCGATCTCGTCGGTACGGATCAAGTCAGCGTGCTGGGCCGACTCTTCCGAGGGTTGATCAGCAATCAGCTGAATGAACCCAGTCCGATGTAGCGGGCCGCACTGGCTTGGTACGTCGATCGCAAAAGCTCGTTTGATGAAAATCAGCACAGTTTCATTTTATGCAGCCGCTGCGACCCTGAGCGTCGCGCTCTCCGTGTCATCGACCTTCGCGCAGTCCCCCAGCAGTACGCCTGGTGGCCAGGTGGGTACTTCGACTACCCCAGCCGGTGAATTCCTGGTCGATAGTCAGGGCAATAGCCTGTACGTCTTCGCGAGCGACACCGAGAATCACAGCAACTGTACCGGCGACTGCGAAACCGCGTGGCCGCCGCTCAAAGTTCAGAATGGCGCTATTCCCTATACACCGACCGCTTCGGGCGATGTGCAAAGCACCCTATTGAATACGGCACTTCGACCTGATGGATCGACACAGGTGACGTACGCAGGACAGCCTTTGTATCTTTACGCGGGTGATACACAGCCGGGGCAAACGAAGGGACAGGGGCTGAATCAGTTCGGTGGCGTTTGGAACCTAGTCAAACCCGATGGGCAAAAACTGCCGTGATTTGGTCCTAGTGAACGTAGGGACAAACAGATCCTCCCGCTCCGAGCGCATTTGATTGAGCGCTTCGGAAATAGCCGCTTAGAATAATTCAGTGAGGTCAAAGATGAGCTCTCTGAATGCCTTTACGTTAATAGCCCTGGGTGCACTCGTTTCATCATCCGCTTTCGCGCAGGCGAAACCGCTGGGTGGCGATATCGGCGACGGAGGGGTGAAAGACATCTGCGATCAGCTGCAGGAAAAGGAATGGCATCCGGAGTGGACGAAGTACTCCAACATCAAGAAAATCACGATCTGTCGCATGGTGGGTGACCCGGATGTCGTGGGCTGCCTGCAAACCGCGCAAAAGCACGGGAGCGAGGGCGAGTTTGTTTCGTTCCGATTCAAAAGCTTAAAAAGTCCCGAAAAGGACTACCAACGGTTCTACTCAAACGGGGCCGAATTCTACCCCAGCAACGACGCCACGAAAATCAAGAGCTCCAAGCGGGGCGTGAGTGCCCGGTCGACCATGCATTTCGATACCTGGCACGAGACCACTGGTCCTGGCGACTACACTGGGAATAGGAGAGATGAAATCAAGTACGACAGTCGCGCGAAAACTTTGAGCTTCAAAACATCCGAGGCCGGCGCGAGCTGCAATTTATTTCTGCTCTTTAAGAGCTACACGCCGACGAGTGAAGTGCACTTTGAGTGCGATTGACCTGAGTCGCGCTTACTTCATGAACGGATAGCGATAGTCCGTCGCGGGAATCAGCGTTTCTTTGATCGTGCGTGGCGAGAGCCAGCGATACATGCTCAAAGGACTTCCGGCCTTGTCGTTCGTGCCCGAAGCGCGAGCGCCGCCGAAGGGCTGCTGACCGACGACCGCGCCGGTAGGCTTGTCGTTCACGTAGAAGTTTCCTGCCGCTCCACGAAGGCGGTCCATCATCATCACGACGGCCTGACGATCCTGCGCGAAGATAGCGCCGGTCAGAGCATACGGAGTCGAGGTATCGCAAAGGGTCAGCGCTTCGTCGAGTTTGGCGTCGTCGTAAACGTAGATGGTCAAAACCGGTCCAAAGATTTCTTCGACCATGGTTTTGAATTTTGGATTTTCCGTCACAATCACGGTCGGCTCGACGAAGTAGCCCACGTCCATCTTCGTGCCGCCACCGATCAGGATCTTGGCGTCGGCCGCATTCTTGGCGTGCTCGATGTAGCCCGATATTTTCTTGAACGAAC
>FSTS01000391.1_pt1 | contig 12773 bp, 12 predicted proteins | sample 1636961 | NCBI WGS metagenome assembly FSTS01 (sample SAMEA3914819, study PRJEB12502) | metagenome | biome: forest; material: soil | place: Canada | collected 2010-06-26 | depth 0.3 m
GGACGGGAGTAGCCCCACTTAGTGAGCCACTTGCCCCAACGACTTTCGACGGCCCTGAAGTCTTCTTCACGAAAACTGTACCGGTCGACGTTCGAGCCGTGTTGCCTGTCCAGGAATGACTGGAAGTCAGGCCGCGCCTTTTCAAATCCCGGCATCTCGAGCTGTGAATAGATCTTTCCGAGCTCACCCATCGGATCCTTCATGAAATCCTCGTACCGAACTTCAATGAGCTGATTCTTTGGGATCTGGGGCGCGTCCTTTTCGTACGCCTCCAGCGTTTTCTCAAAACTCCAAAGAACGTTCTCGCGAGCTTCCGCTGGATCCAGATCCTGCAACCACTGGCCCTTGAAGGTTCCCCAGAGTTTGAGGTTCGAGCGGAACACCAGATGAGGGTTCCTGTAGATGAAGATAAATTTCGCACCGGGGTAACGCTCAGCGAGCCACTTCAGCCTGGCCGTTTGTGGGGGGCTCTTGAGAAGCAACGGTTTGTTACCGTTCGAGATCGCGATCCGTTTGATGAAGTCCTTCATTTCGTATTCGAAATCGGACTTCTCCTGCGTCGTACAGCCTTCGAAAAAAACAAACTTAGTGAAGTACTCACGAAATGACCGAGGAAACACCTGGCCAAAACTGCAAGCATAGCGAAAGGCGGAGCTCACCATGGATACGTCTTCTTCGCCCGGCATATCAAAAAGGAACGGGATGTTATGCGCGGGATGACGAAACCTCAGGAACGTCATGATCTTCTGAAACGTCCATTTAAACATCCACTGGGTAACCAGCGCGCCGCTCTGAAAATAGCAGGTGTAGAAGTTCAGAAAACCGAAACGCTTGTCCTGAAGCAGCACCTCTTGGAGGTGCGTCGTTCCTGAGCGGTAATAGCCAAGAATAAAGACGGGGGGTGCCGACAGCTCGAAGCTACGGTACTTGGTGGCCATCAATAGCCGCTCGATCAGGCGGAACGGTTCAAAAAACCCGACCTTGAGGTAATAAATGAGAATTCGCGGGTAGTACTTCGGATCGGCGCCGCAATGAAAGAGCGTCTGCGAAAAGTCGATTAACGGAGGCCTTGTTCTAAAGGCGCGGTCAGGTCGTTTTGGTTTACTCATGATTCCAGATTTTTCGTCTATTTGCGAAATAGACCACGATGATGAGCGACACCAGCCAAAACTCGAGTGAGTACATCCGTCGACGCATCAGAAGCTCAAAGGGAATCGTCGCCGCGCTATGACCGAGTAGTGGGCCCGCGCTTTCCCCCTCTGGCCTAAGTACGAAGAGGACCTGATAGGCCGGAAGCAACGCCCCAAGAAAGAAATGAACAATCAGAATCCGGTCGAGCCAGAATTTTACGCGCCTCATGACCGAAAGCCTATCAATCGACCGTGCCCATAGCAATGGTTTGAAGCCTGGCACCACGGTTGCAATCGGTATCAGTCCCCACACATCAACCAGACAGAGCGGTACCTTATCCCACACGCTCAGTCTCTATCTTCATTTATTACACACACTCAATTTAATTGTTTCGGTGGCCTGAATGTGGCCATTTTCGCGACTTCAAACGTCCGACTCATCGCAACCGGCCCGCTGGCACTTTGGTTGCTTTCTGATCAAAGCACTGATCCGAAATAACGCAACACTCGGATCATTTTGTTAGTCGTCAACCAAGGAGGACGATCATGAATATGAGTAAAACGATCTCTGTAGCCCTTATGACCGGTTTGATTTCTTCGTTCGCACTCGCGGACGTGCTGCCACCGCCGTCTTACAGCAACAACAACGGCTACTCCAATAGCAGCGCTCAGAAGTCGACTCAGAAAGCTGCTCAGGCTGCTAAGGCAACCCAGAAAGCCAGCCAGAAAGCTGCTCAGGCTGCTAAGGCTTCGCAGAAAGCCAGCCAGAAGGCTGCTCAGGCTGCCAAGGCTTCGCAGAAAGCCAGCCAGAAGGCTAGCCAGAAGGCCAGCCAGAAAGCAGCTCAGGCTGCTAAGGCTTCGCAGAAAGCCAGCCAGAAGGCAGCTCAGGCTGCTAAGGCTTCGCAGAAGGGCAGCGCCGGTACCGCTTATTCTAGCGGCTACTAAGTAGTAAGCTCTAGTTCGGGCGGTGAAGGGTGCATCGGTTCGCCCCTTCACCGCCCGGTTTTTTTCGGGGGTATGCTCAGTGAAAACCAACACGATTTCTTCCGCACAATCGCCGAACGAACTTCTTTGGGTCGGCGGCCTTCTCTGTCTCGCTCTTTTGATCTCCTGTCTTTCAGGCTTTCATTCGACCGAAGTACCGTTTGACCTCGCCTGGCAGTTCTCACCCATCGGGCTTCTTCAAGGAATCACCCCCGAGAACTCCGCGCTCGAGTCCGGAAGTTATTTCGCAGGTAAACTGGGATGGTCCCCAGATTACTTTCTGGTCTTCATGAAGACCTGCTTGCTCGAATTTCCGTTCTACGCCCTCGCATTCAGAAAACTTTCCTGGCCAAAAATTCTACTGGTCACAGCAACCGGAAATATTCTCACCCATCCGATCGTCTTTTTCGTGCTGCCTGCGATTTTTCAACGTTACTTGGTGGCGGCCCTGGTCGCCGAAGTATTCGCCGCAGGAATCGAAGCCCTCTTTGCCATCTGGGTCATGCGCGCGATGCGTTTTCAGAACTCCGTGGCCATTCAAGCTGCTGCACTCGTGATCCTCGCCAATCTGTTTTCTTGGGAGGTCGGAAGCTTCTTATGAGCCAGTTGATTTTCCGAGCGCTTGAACGCGGAGCGACGGGGCTCGATCTCATTCGTTCGCGTGTCCTACGCTTCAGCCTTCAGAACGACCTTCTTCGGCGCATATTCTCAACCCGATGGATGCGTCTGCTCACCCTCTTCATCTTCAGCTGCGCCTTCGCACTCGCGACTTCTTGTGCGGCTCCACTCTGGGTTCTTTTGATTGGGCCATTCCTTTACGGGGTGCCCCACCTGTTCTCGAGTATTCGCTACTTTCACCGCATCGCGGGAACTGAAGCGGAAGATCCAAGGCGCCACGCGATTTTCAAGACCATTGGCGCCGTTTTCGGGACGATCTTCTTTTATCGCCTTTTCGTAACGATTCGATTTCTCGGCGTCGACATTCCTCAGTTGAGTGAATGGAAGGGCTCGACCTACCTCGAACTCTTCGGCCTCATTTCGGTCTTCCTTCTGTGCGGCGCCCTTTACCGCCGCTCGCTTCCGGGAATGCTCCGGGGCGCGATCATCATTGCCCCATTCTTAAGTGCTTTCGCTCTTTTCCCTCTCTGGACGATCGGAGCCTTGGTCCTCATTCACAATTTTATCGCCTTCGTCTATTGGATCGCGGCGGCTCAGAGTCGAGCCGACCGGCGCGTCGCGATTTTCAGTCTTCTTCTAACCGCCTTTCTGACGGCGGCGATCTTTCACGGGGCCTTTGACCCACTCACGACCTGGTTTCCGCTCACGCAGGCTTTGGGTTTCGCCTCCCTCACGATCTCCGACACCGGACGGATGATCGCACCCTGGTCGGAAAGTGAACTTCTCTGGCGACACGCATGCATCGCATTCGCTTTCGGTCAGGCACTTCACTACTTCGTCTGGCTCAAGGCGATTCCCGATCAGCTTCATTACCAGGAAATTCCGACCTCTTTTCGCCAAAGTCTCCAGCTCCTCAGGAAGGACTTCGGAGGCCGTGTCACGCTTTTCATCCTCGCCGTGATCCTGACCTCCGCGGCGGCTTTCTGTTTCATGAGCTTTCAGAAGGCTCGAATGGTCTATTTTGCGCTGGCCGCCTTTCACGGCTATCTCGAGATTGCCGGACTCGGGCTCGGCGCCGCAAAGCCCGAAGGATTTGAAGCTCCGCTTCGTCATACCGGCCAGCCAATTCTTTCGGGCGCCAACGACATGACGGCCGCGCAACAAATGCTGAGCTAGGCAAAATCCACCGACTGCACGCGTTCTACACGAAGTGTAGAATCATGGGATGAGCAGTCGCACGGATGCGGGTCGGCGGAAATTTTCGGTTCTCTCGGTAGCCATGGCAGGGTTTCTGTTAATCGCAGCAAGCTCCTGCGATGACGGCGTCTCAAAGCCTGGTTCCGCGCCCAGTGGTCCAACGGCGACCGCGCAAGACGGATACAACCAGCTCAACTGGGCTTCTGTTGGCGGAGCGACTTCCTATAACTACTATTGGTCACTCACTTCCGGCGCGGCGCTTTCTGATCGTGTTCATGTGAGCGTCGGTGGAACCTCGGCACCGCACGGCGGGATCGTTAACGGCACGACCGTGTACTACGTCGTCAGTGCGCAAAACAGCGCGGGCGAAGGCCCCGTTTCCGCTGAGTTCTCCGGAACCCCTGTTGCCGGCTCTGCAACGCAGGACCCCTATTTTACGCAGCAATGGGCGCTCTTGAACACCGGGCAAACGGGAGCGCACGCACCTGCCGCAACCGCAGGCGAAGACCTAAATGTTTCACCCGCCTGGGGTACATGCGCCGCAGGTGTTAACGGTTGCCGCGGCGAGGGCGTCCGCGTAGCCGTCGTCGACGAAGATCTTGAAATCGGCCACGAAGACCTCTTGGCTAACGTCGCTAGTGGCTTGGGCTATAACTATCTGACGAAGGGTTCCGACACGAGCGGTACCAACGATTCATCCATCTTCCACGGTACGGCCGTCTCGAGCATTATCGCGGCTCGCGATTGGAACGGAAAAGGACTTCGCGGAGTGGCTCCGCGAGCGAATCTCGTCGGTTACAACTTCCTCACGAATGCGACGATTTCGAACGAGTCAGACTCGATGACTCGAAACATCGCTCAGGTATCTGTTTCGAACAATAGCTGGGGTCCTGCCGATGGTTACGGCTTGCTCTCGGGTTCCGACTCTCTTTGGAGAAACGCAGTCACGCAGGGCTTGGCAACGGGACGAGGCGGCAAAGGAACCATTTATGTCTGGAGCGCGGGTAACGGTGGCTCCGGCGATGGGTGCTACGACTCATACAGTTTCCCGTATGCCTGCATCGATAACTCAAACTACGACGGCTATGCGAACTTCCGCGGCGTGATCGCGGTCGCCGCCGTTACTGCCAACGGCAAACAGAGCTCCTATTCAGAGGATGGAGCAAACCTCTGGGTTTCCGCGCCTGGCGGAGAGTTTTGCGACAACCCTTCACCCTATTCGCCATTCGCGATTATCGCTGCCGATACGCCGGGACCCAATCGTGGGCTTAACCCGAGCAGCTACTACTCGGGATATGATCTCCCGAATACGGACTATACCCGCTGCATGAACGGAACGTCATCGGCTGCGCCGCATATCTCGGGCGTCTCCGCTCTCGTAGTTCAAGCGAATCCAAATCTGAGTTGGCGTGAAGTTCGTTATGTCCTTGCGACCACCGCCCGCAAAAACGATCCGACAGAAGCCGACTGGACCACGAACGGCGCCGGCTGGCACGTGAACCATTCCTACGGCTTCGGCGTGGCTGATGCCTCTGCTGCGGTCACCGCGGCAAAGAACTTCGCGAGCCCTTTCGGTTCACTACTCACCTATGCGACGGGAACGTCGTCGCCGGGCGTCGCTATCCCAGACTTTAACTCCTCCGGAGTCACGAGCACGATCAACGTCTCCTCCAGTGGAATTTCCAAAATCGAATGGGTCGAAATTACTTTTCGAGCGACTCATACTTATTCGGGCGATTTGAAAGTAGTCCTAACTCATACCGACACAGGCACACAGAGCGTCCTTGCCGACAAACACGTCTGCGATCAACACCAGTGTAGCAGCTACGATAATTGGGTATTTGGTGATGCTCGACACTTGGACGAGAGCGCCGACGGAACTTGGACGCTCAAAGTTTCCGACCTGGTGAGCACGGACTCTGGAACCTTTAACTCTTGGTCTTTGAAATTCTACGGACGGTGATGTCATGAAAAAGAATATCCTCACCCTTTTGATCCTTATCGCCGCCTCGGGCGCGTTTGCGCAGAGCACTCAAAAACCAGCGAAGAGAGACGTGAACTCGAAGCGGTTCGGCCAGAGCTACGAATGGCACGACGGCGACCAGGTCAAACACGTTTGGCTGAACCCGGAAGTGATCGCACTGATCAAATCGGATGAGACTTCTGAAAACGAACTTCAGAAGGAATTTCCATCGGCAAAGAAGCTTCGAGTCGGGCGTGGCGGTCTGAAGTTCTGGAGGGTTCGCGGCGCGAACTCTTCGACTCACTCAAGAATTCGCGAATTTAACGTGAAATCTCGCGACAACGCATCCTCGTCAACCGGGGTCTCGGAAGTTTTCCACGACGGACCGGTCGAGTCGACTTCGGCTCGGATTCTCCCCGGCGGAATTATTCTCAGCTTTCCAATCGCTTGGAGCGAGAAGCGTTGCCGTGAATGGATTGCCGCGAAAGGGCATATCATCGAGCGCGTGGTCGAGAGTTCGCCGAATACCTACGTGGTCAAAAGCGAGCCAGGTCTTCCGACTCTCGAGGAAGCGAATCGCCTCCACGCCACGGGTGATCTTGTCGTGTCTTCACCCGACTGGCTGATCGACGTTAAATCTCGCTAAGTCGCGCTAACGCTTTCCGAAAATCGCCGTTCCTACGCGAACATGGGTCGAGCCCTGGGCGATTGCATCCGCGAAGTCCGCAGTCATGCCCATCGAATAGTCTGACTTACCCAGGACACGAGTCCCGATCTCTCGCAATCGTGCAAACGGATTTTCTCGAGCCGATTCACCTGACACCGAAACTGGCTCCGGAATACACATCAGCCCTTGGAGACGAAGGCCGGGGAGCTCGCGAATACTCCGAGCCACCGCCGGAACCTCATCCGGGCTTAGACCATGTTTCGATTCTTCCTGGTCCACGTTCACTTCCATGAAAACAGGGAGCGGATCATGATGACCGGCTGAGAACCAGCGCTTCGAAATCTCCGTCGCCAAGCGAACCGAGTCGACGGTGTGAACGACTGACGCCTTAGCCAAGAGCGCCTTCACTTTATTAGTCTGAAGATGGCCGATGAAATGCCACCGAATGCCCGTGCATCCACGCTGCTCGAGCTCGTCCGCCTTCTCAAGCAGTTCTTGGACGTAGTTTTCGCCGAAATCCCGATGTCCGAGACGGTAGAGTTCTTCGATCGCGTCGACGGGCTGAGTCTTACTCACCGCAATCAGTGTGACGTCTTCGGGCTTACGCCCAGACGCGACGGCGGCGGCACCGACCTTGGCCCGAATCGCGGCAAAGTTCTGAGCGAGCGGGGTGGCCGGGATGCTCATGGTTTCCGAAACGGAACCACGCCAAAGCGGTCTTCCAGATCCAGTAAGAGCTGCGCCATCGGAAGCCCGACTACGTTGGTGTAGCTACCCGTAATCGACTCGATGAGCGAAGCGCCGATTCCCTGGACCGCGTATGCGCCCGCCTTGTCCATGCTTTCGCCCAGATCGACGTACTGCTCAATCAGACTCTTCGACATTTTACGCATGCGCACTTTTGACGAAACCACGCGAACGATTTTCTGGGGCTCCATCTCGCGCGCGACGGACAGCAGGCAGTATCCGGTAAGAACCACATGGGTTTTCCCAGCCAACATTCCCAGCATTTTAACCGCGCCTGCTCGATCGGCGGGTTTTCCTAGAATCTTTCCGTTTGGTGCGACGACGGTCGTATCGGAAGCGATGATCAGGCCTAGCCCAAATTCGCGAAGCGCAAGCGGAACCACAGAGTCGGCCTTTTCACGCGCGAGGCGCGCAACCATCGCTTTGGCCGTTTCGCCCCGTTTCGGAGTTTCGTCGGCTGAAGGCGCGCGAACCACGAACTCGAGTCCAACCTGCTTCATCAGATCGGTACGTCTGGGTGAAGTGCTTGCGAGAATGATCGGACAATTCAGAATCGACACGCGACCTCCCACTCAAAAATAGAACTGCGTGGAGATAAACCGGAACTGATCCTTGAAATCCCTGAACGTATCCATGCGACGAAAGAAGACCGTCACTTCGGTACGGACTCGGTTTTCACTGACGAAAAAGAAGCTTCCTCCGGATCGAAAGACCGTGGCCAAACCGATCCCGGCACCGGCGCTCGTTGTCCGAACTTTGTATTCTTCTTCCGTATAGATCTTCGAAATATGGCCAAGGAGTTTAGCCTTATCGAGACTACCGTATTGATCGACTGCGGTCACCGCAACGTAGAGCCCATCGTAGCCGACGTGCATCTCGACGCCAGCCTGCCCATCGAGCGGAAGCGGGGTCGACCGAGGGATACTTGCGTGAGCCTGTTTGCCAAGATCGTCGACCGGCGCGTCGTAGATGGCGTTCATCAGTAGCTCGTCGACGGCGTTTGCCACGACGGTTGCCATACGACTCTGAAACTTAGCGGCGAGCAGGTATTCTTTAATCGCTTCGACTGCTTCCTGCTTCTGACCCGATTCGGTCAGTTTGACGACTTGAACTTTGGCTTTCGAATTCAGCAAAGTTCCAAGCCCGAACGCGCGATCGCTCTGGGTTGCCTTGACCACGCGGCCGTAGTGCTCGCCCGAGATTTTTGGATCGCCGTAATTGCGAAGAAGGTAGTGCCCGAAGATCGGGCTTTGAATCAGATATTCGACTCGCTCAAGCGGTTCCGAGCTGATGAAATGGAAGGCGTTTGAGTTGATCTTGTCCGAGAACAGACCGACCGTGTCCTGGATTGCCTGCTCGAGCTCCTGATACTGCTGGAGGCTCGAAGTGTCGGCGAAGATCGCTGCGACATCCTGATCCGAAATGACCGCGGCACCTTCGCGCGGGGTCATCGCCCTGACATACGAAAGACCCGCAGACTCGGCCACCGCAGCGGCGAATACATGGTCTTCAGGACGTTTCGAAATCAGCAGGATCGTCTTCGACAAGCTCGGCTATTCCTCAGCGGTTCATAAAGCCGAAATACTCTTCTTCAATATCATCAAAAACAGCTTTTTGACCGCATTTGGAGCATTTTAGTTCCGGAAGCTTGAGCTTGATCTTGCGAAGGTCTTCGACCTTAAACAAGCCGATCAGCTCGCTTCGGCAGCCGACGCAGGAAAAGGGAACGTAGATCGATTCAACGGTCCCGCCGCATACGAAGTTCGAGATGAGATTGATCTGCTCGACGATCGCCGTCGAGCAATCGGAGAACTTCAGTTTGGTGCCCTTCTGCTGAGCACTCTGAAAGTATTTGATCCAAGCCTTAACCCCAACCGAGTTGATTCGTGGGATCTCTTTGCAGTTCACGTGCATCTCAGGACCAGGCGCCCCGATCAGCTGGTCGAAGTTCACACTTTCCTCGACTGATCCTTGAATACGGACCACGAGGACATTGCCCTTCTGCTCTTTTGCTACGTTAACCATGCTTCACCCTCCAAAACAGGCCCAATGATAAAGTGTAACGAAAATCATAGGATGAGCAACCGCATTTCGGCCAGACCCCTCTAGGGTGGACTTGAACCCTTAGTTTCGGTAAGGAGATTTCCATGCCAGCAACTCAGTACCGCTGTGAAGTTAAGTCATTCCGCATGCTCACACCCACCGTGTTCGAGCTCACTTTCGAACCCGTGGACCCCCAGACCCCGGTCTTGAATTTTGAGGGCGGGCAGTTTGTCAGCGTGGTCGTCCCGAAAGCCGGACCTAACGGCCGAGACCTCCGTCGCGCGTATTCGATCGCGTCGTCTCCTGAAAAGAAACCGATCGAGCTTTGCGTAAAACTCGTCGAAGACGGACCCGGCACCAACTATCTCTATAAGCTTCGCCCAGGCGATACCTTTCAGGGCGTTGGCCCTTACGGCGATTTCACCTTCGAACACCGCGAAGGTAAACACGCCTGCTTCATTTCGACTGGCACCGGCATCGCACCCTTCCGTTCCATGGTTCAGTCCGAGCAGTACACCCGGAACAAACCTGCCTCAGCCACGCTCCTTCTCGGCGTGCGCGACGAAGCTGAGCTCCTCTATATGGACGAATTCGACGGCATCTCGGGCCTTCGCTGGGTTCCGTGCGTCTCTCGTCCTAGCACGGGCCAATGGAAAGGCTTCACCGGCCGCGTGACAGACTACCTGCGCTCGCTGGGCCAAGATTACCCTTGGACCGAGACCGACTACTACCTTTGCGGTGGCGGCGCGATGATCGACGAGGTCAAAGCCATCCTCACCGAAAAAGGCGTGACCAAAGAGTCGATCCACCAGGAAATTTACTACAAGACTCCGAAGGCTTGAGCCCGCCCGGTCTCCCTCATCAGTAATCCACCCATATAAAGTTGACTAATTTGGTCAGTTTATGTAAACACGCCGGATGAAATCTCCTCTTTCAGCGTCTGCGATGTCCTTGGTTGGCCTCGGTCTTCTCCTTGCCCCGGCAGCCCAGGCGGATATCGCGAAACTCAGCCGCCCCGAGAACCGGGCGCTGAAAAAAGTGATGTTCTGCGCCCGAAAGCTCAGCCACGAACCGCACATGGAAGAGCAGACCTATAGCCTCGCAAAAGATCTGCGCACCGAGCTTTTGAAAACCGAGAAAATGTCCCTCGTGACGGTGCTCGCCACCTGCGAGAAGGCACTCGAAGAAAAGAAACCCGATGACGTCGCGACGTACACGCCCGTGACTTCTCCAAAAGAGAGGCTCGATGACCTTGTTGAAGCCTGGAAAACTTCGCGCAAGACCAGCGTGAACTGCAAAAGCTACGGTCTCACCGCCGAAGCCGCGGTTTTGATCGGCGCCTCTGTCGGTGCGGGCGCTTCCGTCTGTGAAACCATGGACGGCCAGCGCTTCGTCGAAACTCACGCAGCCATTGGTTTGGGCTTGGGTCTGGGCTTCTCGGTAACCGCAGGCCGCGACGACGACATGATTCGCGAAGGTAAAGGCCCGATCGGACTTGAGCTCAGTGGTCACACGACCCTGGGAGCCGGTTGGGTTGCCCGAGGCGACGAGAACCACGTAACCGACCCAGAATTTGAGCAAGATTTCGACGCAGCCGGTATCGGCCTAGAAATGTCCGCTTTCGGAGAGCTCGGCCCGTCGATCAAGCTCTTCCCACTGCGCTGGAACATGAAGACGCTCCAGTCATTGCTCCGGATTAATTAATATGAAGAAGCTCTTACTTGGACTCGCTTGTCTCATCCTTTGCTTGGCGGACTACGCAAGTGCCGGCGACCCACTTCATACGCCCGATCTCAGGCCACTCCTCGAGCGTGCCCGAGCAAGCACCCCCTCTTATAAAATCCTCGAGCACCACGAGCTGAAGCTCAGTCGCCACTGCCGCACCGAATCTGTCATTCTCGAAGGAAAAGACCCTGTCACTGGTGGTCCGCAGAAGCTGGAACTTCTTCGCTACGTTCCAGTCGGCCGCGCGGCGCTTTCAACTGAACTTCTGATTCATCCACCGACCAAGGCGCCGGCCGGGGGCTCCACTCCGCTTGACCAGTGGTATGCGGAAGCTCTCTGTAAAGACGGCATCCGGACCTCGATCATGGAAACCTGGGACGGTTACCAAGAAGAGGGCATTTACGATTTCGGCAGCCATGATCGCGCGGCACTTCGTGCGCTGGCAGCAAGCCGGGTCGCTCTCGCCTACATTCAGAGCCCAGTTTACATCTTCGGAACGAGCGTCGGCGCGATCTACTCGTCGATGCTGCTCGGAATGGAAAAACAGATTTTGGGCGGAGTTCTGATCGTCGGCGGTGCACCACTCGTTGAAGTACTGAAGACAACCGACCAGACGATTCCAAAGACCCTGCGTGATCTCCGTATGGCGAACTATCCGATCGCCGATCTAGACGCTTACGAGAAGCTTCTCTCGGAAAACGTTCGGATTAGCCCGGAAAACTATATCGCGCCCGAAAAGGCCGGGAACCTATTCATGGTGATTGCGACGAAGGACACGACCGTTCCGACACCAACTCAGTTCAAACTCTGGAATGACTGGGGACAGCCCGAGCATCGTGAAGTCGCAGACAGCCACGTGAAGACTGTCGTGCGCAGCTTTCTGAAATACCGGAAGCCGATTCACAGCTTCTTGAAGTCCAAGATTGAAGCCGCGTCCACCACCCAACCTTCTTCCACCGTGGGCGAATCCTCGGTTTTAAAGAAACTCGAGGGCCGCTACGACGGAACGGGTGAAGTTTCGATTTCCGATCAAACCGCCGGCGCGGTTCGCAAGCTGATGGGCCTTTATGCCGGTACGCTATCGGGCAAATTCACTTCCGAACGAAACTGGCACCAGACTGCTGAAGGCATGACCTTGTCGGGCCAGTACAAGGCGACGATGGGCAAGATCGAAGTCGGTCAGCCTTTCTCGCTCATTCTGAAGCAGCGCACTCCCGCTGACCTGGCCTACTACGAAATCCTCGATCAGAAATCAGGCCTTCACGCAGGCGAGGCCCATTGCGTATCCACCCAGTGCGAGTACCGTTTTGACGTCGACGGCGGAAAGACTCAGATTCACGAGATTTTTGAAGTCAGCCCGTCGGGCGATTCGTTCAAAGTGACCGCTGGAACTCAGGTCAACGTGAACGCGCTTTCTGATGTGTGGACTCAGTACACGATTGAAGTCCGCCGCTAAGACGTCACAGACGGAATCTACTTCTTCTTTTTTAGGAGATTCTGTTTCAAACGAAACTTCACGACCTTGCTCACGAGAGCCAGCGGAAGCGGTTCATCGAACGGGAACTGCACTGAACCCACGGCCTGTTTGTAGTCCGAGAATTCCTTCTTAAAAGTCTTCATCGCCAAAGCACCGGGATAGAACCCGATATGGCGCTTGAACGCAGCGAAATAGACCAGCATTCCGCCCGAGAAATAGCCC
>FSTS01000275.1_pt1 | contig 12724 bp, 8 predicted proteins | sample 1636961 | NCBI WGS metagenome assembly FSTS01 (sample SAMEA3914819, study PRJEB12502) | metagenome | biome: forest; material: soil | place: Canada | collected 2010-06-26 | depth 0.3 m
ATGCCCGTGCAGTTGAAGAAGAGCTGCTGGCTATCCTCCGAAACGCGCTTACCGCAGCCGGTTTTTCTTCCGATGCTTTCTTCACATCTTTTTTTGCAGCGTCAGGCTTCGCGGCCTCAAGCGGCGCAGCCTTGGCAGCGTCGACTGGCGCGGTTTTTCCATCTGCGGAAGCCCCCGCGTCTTTGGTTGCAGCTGCTGGTGTCGCGGCCGCTGGCTTTGCTTTCGCGGCTTCGGTTTCTTCAGCACGCGAGACGTGAGCGAAGCTCAGCGACAAGGCTGCGGTAAATACGAAAATCGTTCCAATCCTTGGATTTGTTCGGTGCATCAGTTCTCTCTCCTTGAGTGATGGCAGCATGAGGGGGTGATTCAATCTATTTTGACTAGCCCGGGGGCGACTGTCACGACCTTTGCTCAATCAAAATCTTGTCTGAATCCTAACTTGAGATTAAGAAGGACTGGGGAACTCGGGAATTGGCAAATCACGAAGGTGTATTACATCCAGCAGAGGCTCTGCAGCTTGACCCGCGTCTTAACGCGGGCATCAGCACCCCTGCGCCCAAAGCCATCAACACCCAAGCCCTGACACAGCCGACCGAAAAGGTCGGCGAGCCGACTCTATCCGTTCAGTTGACCCGTCACGATCACCACAACCTCGAGCTGAAAACCGGATTCGATTTGGGCGGAGAGCTCACCCAAGGCCAGCTCGAGCTCTACCTCTACTTCCCTAGCAACGTTCACGTCCGCGGAGCCACCCAGACCGAGCTCGTCAGCGACTTCCATTCCCGGGCTCGCCTCTCGTTTCCCAGAAATGCGCCGAACGATCCGGCCCTCTTGCTTCAGGAAGTCGACTCACTCGACCGCCTTCTTGACCAGCTCGCCGACTCAAACCCAAAGGTTTCCGAGCAGGTTCCAGAACTCGTCGAACGAGTTTTCGTAGAAGCCCGCCGGGTGGGCGCGATTTTCGGTGAAACGATCCGAAGCCTGGGCGCTTCGCACCAGCGCCGAATCTTCCTCACGCATTCACGAGCTGCGGTGAATTGCGATCCAAGTGCTGAGCTGATCGAAGTGGCCAACTCCATTACTGACGTCGCCGGCCTCACCGACCGCGTCCGCCGTGTCTGCGTTCGCGATACAGGAGCTCCACTCCCGGTTCTTGAGCTGCTCGGTAACTATGCCAGCCACCTTCTGGTCGCTTACCTGGCTGGTGTCCATGCAGAGCTCGTGAAAATGCGAGCAGCTGGAACCAAGCTGGATCGGTCCAAGTACGAAGCCGGCTGGGAAGCCCTGGGCTCGATGCTCAGCTCGCTCCAGAGCCAAGAGGCGGCGCGGGCCTGCGAAAATTTTCCTCACCTGGAAGACGAAGTCGAGCGCGAGCTGCACCTGGTGCGGCTCAGCCATATGAAGAAGTTCTTCCAGTCCGACATGTTCGTCGATGTGACACGCCGGCAGAGCCTTCAACGGTTTTCAGAGCCCGCCGCCGTGGGCGCAACGCTCTTTGCCGCGATCTGGGCCGCGCTCTTCCAAGAAGCAGTCAACCCACAGTGGGTTCACGTTGGATTCCGCGGAGTGTTCGTCATCTGCATGGGGGTCGTGTTCTACGCGTTTCGCGATCGTCTGAAAGAGATCCTCAAGCGCACTCTAACTCGCTACTTGGCCAAAAAGCTTCCAGACGTCGAACAGGACCTGACCGCCGAGGGCCAGACCGTTGGAAAGATCTCGGAATGGTTCGCAGTCGCCAAGTCGGCTGCCGTGCCGGCTGAAGTGAAGAAGCTTCGTGCGCAGGCTTGCGTCTCAGAGGCGGAAAAGCACCTGCCAGAAGATGTACTTCATTACCGTAGAGGGTTTTCACTTCAACAGTGGAAAGCCCGCCGAGCCGCAAGGGTTGGGGCTGCCGAGACTACGTCCGAGCGTTCCCGCGGCTGGGCACTTCAGGAAGTCCTGCGCATCAACGTCGAACGCCACCTGAAGCACCTCGACGACCCTTACAAGACTTACTCGTTTCTCGACCCAAGCGGCGGCTTCTCCATGCTGCGCTCACACCGCGTCTACCACTTCTACGCTTGCGTCACGGGCACGGTCTCGACACAGGCCAACCTCGCCCAGGGTGTCACCTGGCAGAGCTCGCTCTCGGGTCCTTCGCCTATGTCGTCGACCGAAAGAACGTTTCAAAAGTTCTATCGTATCGTGATGGACAAAAACGGCATCGATCGCGTCGAGCGCGTAGGCTAAGCTCCAAGTGGCATGGCCACTTCTTCGACTCCTTCGCCCGCCTTCCCTCTTCTTGATCGCCTCAAAGCGGCCTCCGCTCAACCGGACGCTCCACTTGAACAGTTTCTCGACTATGCGGCAGGAATGGGCCTTGAGCTCTATCCCCATCAGGAAGAGGCCGTGCTTGAACTCTACTCGGGCAAGAATCTGATCCTGAACACGCCGACAGGTTCGGGGAAATCGCTGGTCGCGACGGCCCTGCATTTTGAATCTTTGAGCAAGGGGCGTAGATCGATCTACACCGCCCCCATCAAGGCGCTGGTGAATGAAAAATTTCTCGCGCTTTGCCGCGAATTCAGCCCAGAAAAAGTCGGGCTCGTCACTGGCGACGCTTCGGTCAATCGTGATGCCCCGATCATCTGCTGCACGGCTGAAATTCTAGCCAACATGGCGCTGAGCGAAGGGGCGAACGCCAAGGTCGATGACGTCATCATGGACGAGTTTCATTTCTACTCGGACCGCGAGCGCGGTGTGGCTTGGCAGATTCCTCTTATTGAGTTGAAGCACGCGCGTTTCCTTCTGATGTCCGCCACGCTGGGCGACACCACGTTCTTTGAAAAAGAACTGACTGATCTCAACGGAAAAGAAACTGTCGTTCTCCGATCCGTCACTCGCCCAGTGCCCTTGAACTTCACCTATCGTGAGACTTCCCTCGACAAGACTGTTTCTGACTTGGTCGCAGGAGGGCAGGCACCCGTTTACATCGTGAGCTTCACGCAAGCAGGCTGCGCCGACATCGCGCAGGATCTGACGAGCATCGACTTCTGTACGAAGGAAGAAAAGAAGGCGATTGCGGAAGCGCTTATTGGAAAAGACTTCACCAGCCCCTATGGCCGAGATGTTTCACGCTTACTGAGGCATGGTATCGCGCTTCACCACGCGGGCTTGCTTCCGAAATATCGAATCCTGGTCGAATCGCTCGCGCAGCGCGGGCTCATCAAACTGATCTGCGGAACGGATACCCTGGGTGTTGGCGTGAACATTCCGATCAGGACCGTGCTCTTCACCCAGCTCTGCAAGTTCGATGGCCAGAAAACGACGATCCTTTCTGTCCGTGATTTTCAGCAGATTAGCGGACGCGCCGGCCGTCGCGGTTTCGATACTCAGGGCTATGTGGTCGTGCAAGCTCCCGAGCACGTCATTGAAAACATCAAGATGGAGCAGAAGGCCTCGGGCGACCCGAAAAAGGCCAAGAAGATGGTCAAAAAGAAGCCGCCAGAAAAGGGCTACCTTCCTTGGGACAAGAACACCATGCAGCGGCTGATCGACTCGCAGCCCGAGGCCCTGAGCTCACGCTTCCAAGTCAATCACGCGATGGTTCTTCAAGTCCTCAGTCGGCCCGACGATGGATGCCGCGGACTTCGTAATCTTATTTTCAATTCACACGAAACACCGGTCTCACAGAAGCGCCTCGGCAAAATGGCCTTCTCGCTTTTTCGTTCGCTGGTTGACCGAAAGATCATCGAGTTCAACCCGCTGCGCGTGAACGTCGACCTTCAAGAAGACTTCTCGCTTCACCATGCGCTTTCGCTCTACCTCATGGACACGCTGGGGCGTCTGGACCGCGACGATCCAGAGTTTGGCTTGAACGCACTGACCTTGGTGGAATCGATTTTAGAAAACCCAGAGCTCATCCTCAGACGCCAGCTCGACCGGGTCAAAACCGAGAAGATGGCGGAGCTTAAAGCTCAGGGTATGGAATTCGACGAGCGCATCGCCGAGCTCGAGAAGCTCGAATATCCGAAGCCGATGCGGGATTTCATCTACTCGACTTTCAACGAGTTCGCTGGCGTCCACCCTTGGGTTGGCCAGGAAAACATCCGCCCCAAATCCGTGGCCCGTGAAATGTACGAAAACTTCGCTTCCTTCCCCGAGTACATCCGCGAATACGATCTTCACCGCACCGAAGGCCTTCTGCTTCGCTACATTTCCAGTGTTTATAAGGTGCTGGCCCAGACCATTCCCGACCTCAGCAAGGACGACGAGCTTCGCGCAATTGAGACCTACTTCGGCTCGATCGTTCGCTCGACCGACTCAAGCCTGCTTGAAGAATGGGACCGGATGCAGGCCCAGGCGTCGGGCGCCCTCCCTGCTGACTCTGCGGTTGCGGGCGATGCCCGCGGAGGATCTGCGAACCAATCGGTTACCGGGCCGTTCGACATCACTCGCGACACCAAAGCCTTCACGCGCCTTCTCAGAAACGAGTGCCATCGCTTGCTTCGCAGCCTCTCGCGCGGTGATTTGGACGCTTTCATTGCAGCCATCGATAACCCGCAAGACTGGGACATCTCCAAGCTCAAGACTCGCGTTGGGGAACACCGTGCTGAGCACTCGGCGATCCTCCTCGACCAAGACGCGCGCTCGCCTGCCAACACCCAGATCGAGGGAGATCAGATCACCCAAATCCTCACCGACCCCGAAGGCCATAACGACTGGGCGCTTACGCTTTCGATCGATCGCGCGGCCTCTCGTGAACGGCATCGGCCGGTGCTGAAGCTTGTGGCGATGGGCGCGGTCGGCGCGGGCTGAAAACTATTTTGCGGCCGCTACTAGTCCGCCCCCCATCTGTGGAAAACCGGTTTTACAGCTGACTTTTTTAGTTAACTCCGGCGCCGGAGGCGCGCCGCGCATCTCGTTCGACTTGCCTTGAGACAAGCTGCTCCGCTGTTCTAAATGCCGAGAAGGGCTGCTCGCCTGTTCTGCATGCGGAGCAGCCATTCTCGGCACGACGGTTGCGTGTTCCGTACATATGGTCGGAAAATCCAATATAGACCGCGCTCATCACTTGCCCGCTGAAATCGAAGAAGAGCTCGACGACGAGCGGATGCATTCCATGGCAGACGAAGGTGGATTCACGGCCGCTGAAGCCGAGACCGAGGAAGAGGAAATCGTCATGCCTTCCCAAGTAGTCAGGCCGCCGAACACAAACGCAGCCGAAGCTACAAAAAAACCGGATCCAGACGTGATTCCGGCTTCTCGCGAGACGAGCAGCACCACGGCCCCGGAGCCGCAAAAATTACGACGGCTTCCAAAACTCACCGAACCCCAGCTCAGCATCGCGTTGATCGCCGTGAGTGGAGTCGCGGTCATTTCCATTTTAGGCTGGGCGCTCGAACGACGAGCACGGCGATACTCGGAAGAAGTTCGCGATATGGCGGCCTAGGTCTTGTCCACAATACCCAGAGTCGCTTCGATAAAACGTAGAAGCTGGCTGTCATTGAGATTGAGCGACTTCCCGATGAAATAAGCTCTTTTCGGAGTCAAAGACCGCTTTCCCGAAAGGATCTTCGACAAGTACGGCTGAGACACTTTAAGGTCGCGAGCAAACGCGGTGAGAGAATACGAGGCGTTTTTCTCTCTCCTCAAGCTCCAAATATGCCTAATAAAGTCGGCTGGCTTCATTAAAACCAGGATAGTTTCCTACCTGGAAATTGTCCGACCGGAATCCTGACATTTACATAGGCATACGATACTAAAGACTTTCTGTTCTAGATCCGAACCGCAACCTCGGCGCCTTGCTTGATCGCACGCTTCGCATCGAGCTCAGCAGCGACATCGGCCCCGCCAATTCGGTGAACAGGCTTTCCTGAGGCCGTCAGCCCTGCTTCAAGTTCACGAACCGACTCCTGCCCGGCGCAGATCACGACGTGATCGACTTCCAGGCACGAGAGCTTTCCTTCCATCTCGATGTGCAGGCCTTGATCGTCGATCTTCTTATAGCTCACGCCCGCAAGCATCTTCGTGCCGAGGTCTTTCACCGTCGCGCGATGTACCCAGCCCGAAGTCTTTCCAAGGCCATCGCCCAAGCGCCCTTCTTTGCGCTGAAGCAGCCAGATCTCGCGCTGCGAGGGCTGGAGCTTTCGCTCAGTCAAACCGCCTCGGTGCGCGGAACGAGGATCTACACCCCAGTGCTCGAAGAACTTGTCGCGATCCAAGGTGATCGAATGCCCCTCGTGACCAAGATACTCGGCGACGTCAAAACCGATACCGCCTGCGCCGATAATCGCCACGCGCTTACCCACCTTCACTCGCCCGCGTAATACGTCGGCATAGCTCACGGCTTTCGCATGATTCACGCCCGGGATCGAAGGCACACGCGGCACTACACCCGTCGCAAGAACGTATTCATCAAAACCCAGCGCAAGGAGCTCAGACTCTTTCATGCGCTTGCCGAGTTTCAGGTCGACTCGGTGAATCTCGAGCTGGCGTTTGAAATAACGAAGCGTCTCTTTGAACTCTTCTTTACCCGGAATCTGTTTAGCCAGATTGAATTGGCCGCCGATTTCGGATTCCGCATCAAAGAGTGTGACCTGATGCCCGCGCATAGCCAAGGTCACTGCGCAAGATAGGCCCGCAGGGCCGGCGCCGACTACCGCGACACGTTTCGCGGTACCCACCTTCGTGTAGACGAGCTCAGTCTCGCTGCACGCACGTGGATTCACGAGGCAGCTCGCCTGCTTGTTTTTGAAAACATGATCGAGGCATGCCTGATTGCAGGCGATGCAGGTATTGATCTCGTCGACACGACCTTCAGCCGTTTTTCGAACGAAGTCAGGGTCAGCCAGAAACGGGCGGGCCATGGAAACCATGTCGGCGTCGCCACGAGCCAGAACGGCTTCCGCGACATCAGGAGAATTGATTCGATTCGTGGTGATGAGAGGAATCTTCACTTCTGCCCGCATTCTGCGAGTGATCTCGGTGAAGGCCGCACGTGGGACCGAAGTTACAATCGTAGGAACACGGGCCTCGTGCCATCCGATTCCCGTATTGATGATCGTCGCACCGGCTTCTTCGACTGCTTTGCCTAAGCGAACGGTTTCATCCCAGGTGCTGCCGTTTTCGACCAGGTCGAGCATCGAGAGGCGATAGATCAGAATGAAGTCGCGCCCGACTTTCGCGCGAATGCGACGGATGATCTCGAGCGGAAAGCGAATCCGATTCTCGTAGCTACCGCCCCACTGGTCAGTACGGCGATTGGTTCTTGATGCGATGAACTGATTGATCAAATAGCCTTCGGAGCCCATGATCTCGACGCCGTCATAACCAGCTTGCTTGGCAAGTGCAGCGCAGTTCACGAAATCTCGGATCGTCTTTTCAACACCCCGGGCGGAAAGTGCGCGCGGCTTGAACGGGCTGATCGGGCTCTTCTGCGCGGAAGATGAAACCGCAAACGGATGATAAGCGTAGCGACCAGCGTGGAGGATCTGAAGTGCGATTTTTCCACCGGCGTCGTGAACCGCCCGAGTCACCACGCGATGCTTACGCATCTGAAACCAGTTCGAGAGCTGTGACGAAAATGGAGCCACTCGTCCCGCCAGGTTCGGGGAAATCCCACCTGTGACAATCAGACCCACATCGCCTCGTGCGCGCTCCGCGAAGTAGGCCGCCATTTTGGCGTATCCTCCCCGCGCCTCTTCGAGCCCCGTGTGCATCGAGCCCATCAGGACGCGATTTTTCAGCTGGGTGAATCCCAAGTCAAGAGGAGCAAGCAGGTTTGGATAGGCCATTGCCCCAAGTGTAACGGATTCTTAGCCAGGGGAATAGCGCTGGCGAATTCGGCGGGCCTGATCGGCAACTCGAGCCGAGCGAGAGCCTTCGGCCGCCTGAAGTGCCGCAAGGGCAGCCTGACGGACTTCGGACGAAGTCTTCGGATCGCTGAGCACAGCCTCGATTCCATGGAGCGAGACCAGCTGCGGGTACAAGAGCGTGGTGCTATCCAAGGATTCCAGATGAGCCTCTTCGCCCCGAGCGGCGCCCGGGTCACGCGAACAGTCTGCTAGCCCCAGACAAGGGCGCTCTTCAAGGACTCCTTGAAGAAACGCGACGTCGTCAGCACTTGAAAGATTCCGGCCGAGCAGAAACGCGACGGTTCCGCGCTCGTTCAATTTCTCGGCGGCTAGATTTCGATACTTCTCGCGAAGTGCGCCCTTAGCGCTCTCGTCGAGATTTCTAAGCTCGCGATCGAGCCTAGGGTCGTTGTCGTTCTTTGACTGGAAAATCTCATCCAGTACTTGAAGCTGATGCCGGGCTGCGGGAGTTAGCGCGACTGGCGAGGCTTGCGCTTGGGGCGTATCTTTTCCCGGGGAGACTGAGAGCCCGTCTCCCGACCCGGACGTACCGGTCGTTCCATTTGTTTTCGCATGATCACTATCGTTTGAAGGACTGATCGGGGCAGACGGTGCAAGCCAGTGCGATAATGCCAGCACAGCAAGGACCGTCGCCCCAATCAGTAAAAAGAAAACAGATCGCTTTTTGATAAACGATTACTTCGCGCTGAAGACGTCTTTCATCATCGCGGCTTTTGCGCCGGCGTCGGTGATGCGGCCAATCTGGTCGTCGGCGTAGATGCCAGCGTCCATTTTAACCTTGTCCGTGCAGTTCGTGCAGAACTTGGAGATGTTCTTCAGAAGGATCGTCGAAGAGCCGTACGAGCCGTATGGAGTGATGTCGCAAGCAGGTTCGCCGGCAAGCGATGCACCGGTCCAGATGCTGTGCATGTCTTCGCCACGGTCGTTCTGGAATGGGGTTGGGCAGGTGGCATGTGGCCAGTTGCCGTGAGCCACTTCCGAGTGACGGGACTCATGGTACACGACCATGAGGCGAGCAATCGCAGGGTGGCTGAACTTGATGTAGTTCTGGGTGATGAACATGCGGTTCGAGCCCATCATTGGGATGACGCAGGCCACAGCGTTACCGCCGCCACAGGCGTTCTGACCGATGCTCTTGATGCGGCTTTCGAAGAACTGCTGGTAGCCAGCGCCGTTCATTTCGCCGAAAATTTCTTTGTGCAGTGCAGAAACCTGGCTGCCCTGCAGCGTATTCATGAAAGTCAGGTCAGCGCGCATCTGCGTCGCGATATCGGCCGGTACGTTACGATCGAAGGTGTAAGCCTGAGCGTTTTCGCTCGAGGTCAAAATACCCGTGAAAACGGCCGCAAAAACAGCCACTGCGTTCAAAGTTTTGATAAAAGATTTAGAGATCACCATAGTTCCCCCCTTAAAGGACCTTGTTCCGCGCAGGTTCACAGGGGTCGCCCGCTCTGTCAAGCTCTTGTCACCCGAATAACCCGGAAAAGACCCGGAAAAATACGAGAAGAAATCATGTCAAAACCAGCAGATAACCTCGAACTCATCAGCTTCAGCCTCTGTCCGTATGTGCAGCGCTCTGTAATTACGCTTAAACACAAGAAAGTCGACTTCGCGCTCACCTTCATTGATCTCGAAAACCCGCCCGAGTGGTTTGAGAAAATTTCTCCGATGGGAAAAGTGCCGGTCTTGAAAGTCGGAACACGCGCGGTGCTTTTCGAGTCTGCCGTGATCAACGAGTACGTCGACGAGATCACGCCTCCGTCGCTTCACTCCTCCGATCCGCTCACAAAAGCGTTCGAGCGCGCTTGGATCGAATACGGATCCGAGCTTCTGATGACGAATTACAAAATGACCGTCGCTGACGAAAAAGGCACGCTCGATGAATTGAAGGCGGAGTTCTTCACCGATCTCGCCCGTCTAGAAAACATCATCGACGCGAAAGGCCCCCTCTTCCGCGGAACCTCGCTCTCATTAGTCGACGCTGCCTATGCACCGCTCTTCACCCGTGTACTGCTCTCTCCGACCCTGAAAAAGGACGAGTTCTGGGCCAAACACCCGAAAATCGCACGCTGGGCACAGACCTTAAATGAGCTCCCAGAGGTCAAAGCCTCGGTCAGCCCCGGCTTCGAGAAGGTCTATATCGACTTCTGTCGGGAAGCCGGAAGCCTGCTTTATTGACTTGTTCGGTCAACTACTTTGAGCTATAAGCCCGGCATGCTTTCCCGCCGGTCCATTCCGTTCGCCCTCGTGCTCGCCCAGGCGTGCTTAGGGGTCTTTTCGCAGTCGTCACTTGCGGCTGAGTCCTGCTCGGCCATTGATCTCCGTGGCGGCTTCCTAGGCCCTGTCCGCGACCAGGGAAAAACGGGCTGGTGCTTCAATTACGCCGCAGCCGATCTGCTCGACTTCCATATTGGTAAGCGCATTTCCGTGACCGACCTTGGCATTCAGAACCACGAGAAGTCATTTTCGGGCCGCACGACGCTGGACCGCTTTGCAAAGCCTGACCAGAAGATCGGTTACGGCGGGAAGATCGCAGCCTCATTGAAACACGTGCGCCGCGGCCATGTCTGTCTTGAAGAAGACTTGTCGTCGGAACGGTTCGAAAAAATCAGCGAGACCGTCTCTCGGGGGAAGCCCGTGAGAACTTCGGCCCAGCTCGATATCGAGGCGACGAATCTTGAGATTCTCAAGATCAAGAAGACTCTCGATTCGAACGGAAAGCCCCAGAGCTGGATCGCATTCCCGGGCACTGACCGTGCATCGTTTTACGAAATCGTTCAGAACCACCGCGCCGACGAGATCTGGGAAAACCTGATCCAGGTCAGCTGCGGTGATCGCAGGGAAGCCACGGGCCACTACAAGATCAATACGCGCATGAACATCGATCAGGCACTCGAACAGGGCAAGATAGCCGGAATCGAGTACGACGCGTCTTTCTTAAAAACGAGAAACTCTCAGCTCTACGCGCCCCACGCTTCAACGATTGTCGGTCGGCGTACGAACCCACGCACCGGCAAATGCGAGTTCCTGCTTCGAAATACCTGGGGCGAAGACTGCAAAGGCTACCGCCGCGACATCGACTGCGAGCTCGGTCACCTCTGGGTCGACCGTGAAGAGCTCGATGACGCCCTCAGCGGCACCGTCGTTCTTGAAGCGGCGGAGATCTAAACTCCCCCCCAAAAAAAAGGCAGCCCCCGAAGAGGCTGCCTTCCCTTAAATCGGCTTCGCAATCGTACGATTAGCGAATGACAGTACGGTCGATCAGCTGAGCACCCTCACGGAGCTCAACCACGTCGCCGGCCTGAAGAGCGCCAGCGTCGCCGAACGACTTCACTTCGCGGTCAGCCAGAAGATTGAACTTCTGCTGAGTCGCTGGGATCACGCGAGGGCTGCGGAACCAACCGCGGCTCTCACGACGTTCTGGACGAGTTACGATCACGTCGAAACCGCGGCGCTGTTCAGGCATCCACGAAGTGACGTTGAGCTGTTTCGAGTCCGCATTGTAGTCGAGGCGGCTCAGGTACTGGTGGAAAGGAATGTAGTGATACGTTCCTTCGTAGGCCTGGCGGCTCGAGCCGTCTGCCTGCATTTCAGCATAACTGACCCACATATCGCGGTCGGTGTTTGCGTAAACCGAAGCCTGAAGACTGCTTCCACGCATTGCCGTTTCACGAGAGATCTGCTCAGCCTGCTCATGCCCGATGAGTACGCCGGCTTTTTCGTAAGCCAAGATGCGGTCGATCTGACCTTTGTAACGTTCGTTATACGAACCGGTCGTACGTGGATCTCCGTCTGGACCTGCCGAACTCGTCGAGCGAGCGCGGAGGGTCGGGCTGAGAGTCAAATCGCCACGAGCCGTTCCGAATGGAATCGGAAGACCGACTGATTCGCCGTTGAACTTGAGCTCAAGCTCGCGAGGATCGTTGGCTTCGAACACTTCGAAGTTCTTCGCGGAAGATTCAATCGCGAAACCTTCCGAGAAGCGGCCATCGTTTCCGTCGCCTGCGTCCGCAATGACGAAGTTACTGCCGTAAGTGGTGTTCTTCATACGGCCGAAATTGAAGACTGCTTCACGAGCGGTACGAGACTCCATGAAGAGCTCGCGAACTTGAAGATGCCAAGGGTTGGCCAGCTTCACGTCTTTCGAGAACGCCCAAACCTGGCCGATCGCCAAGCCATTAGCGTTCATACCCGCGAAGATACCGACCATGCCGACGAATGAAGCCGAAACGACCGGAATTTTTCCATCGCGCTGGTAGACAACAACCAACGGATACCGCTCAATCCCGTAACCGGTGTCGATATCGGTGTTACGAGTCTGAAAGGTCTTTCCGCCGACCGTGCGAGGGCCCCAGGCTGCGAAGCTGTCGCAGTTCGTTTTGATGTCTGGCGCACCGAGAACAGTCAGAATCTCTCTGACCGTGACATGATTCCCACCGATCGCCTGTACCTTTTCACCGATGGCATTCACGATCCCGACGAGATCGATCAAGGTATTGATGAATGCAACGTCCATTTTATGAAGCTTGATGTGATCAGGACGAAGCGCGGCGCCTTCAACGATACCCTCGATATGATCTTTTACATCGCTCGAGAATGCCGTCCAAAATAGAGCGCCGATAACGCGGCGAAGACCGTTGAAGATCGGTTTTGGAACCAATTTCGTGATTTTAGGTTCCTGATTCATCGCGATGTCGCGAAGGTTATCGACTTGCTTCGTAATCATGTCGCCCATCAGGTAGCCATACTGCTCACCCATCTCGCGCTCGCTGCCCTTCATGTGAAGAACAGGAAGATTATCAATTTTTTCAAGCCAACCTTGGCCATAGGTCGCCAGGACTTCACCTGAATGAGCTAGTGGCTGTCTC
>FSTS01000303.1_pt1 | contig 12704 bp, 13 predicted proteins | sample 1636961 | NCBI WGS metagenome assembly FSTS01 (sample SAMEA3914819, study PRJEB12502) | metagenome | biome: forest; material: soil | place: Canada | collected 2010-06-26 | depth 0.3 m
GGACGTAACTCTGTTTGAGAAAATCTTCATCAAACGAGAGATCAAGATCAACAGCTTGAAGCTCGAGCGGGTCTGAAATCGCTTAAATCCGAGCCCTTATTTAAAGCTTGAAGTGGAACGGCGAGCTCGGAGCTGAGCGTCCCTTCTTGCCTTAGCTTCGGCGGCGAGTTTCTCGCGTCTCGCCTTGTCCGCAGCCGCCTTTTTCTGTTTCGCTAGCTTATCCGCAGCCGCCTTCTTCTGTTTCTCGAGCTTATCGGCAGCCGCCTTCTTTTGCTTTTCAAGCTTCGCCGCCGCGGCAATCTGGTCTTTCTTTTTCTGAGCCGCCGCGTCCTGTCGCTTCTGCTTCAAATCGGCCGCGTCCTTCTGCTTCTGCAGCTTCGCCTCAGCAGCTTTGCGTTGCTTCTCTGATTTATCTTCAGCGGCTTTCTTCTGATCAGCTTTTTTAAGGGTCGCCTTACCTGAACTCGCTACATAGCGATCCACGGACGTAGCTTTGAGCGCGCCGTATTGGTTATCGTTCGGATTTTTGGCCTTCGCCGCTTTGTCGCGTTCGATCAGTTCGGTTCCCGAAAGCTTCGTCCAGCCTTTTGAGCCGGTCGTCTTTTCATAGACCGTTCCATCTTTCGACACTCGGTGCTGAGTTACGGTCTTCTTTCCGTTTTCATCCCAAGTCTTAGTCTTATCTTTCGTTATTGAAGCCATCCTAAAACGGGTGACTTCGTTCCCTTTTTCATCGGTCTCCGTATATCGCTCAACGGTTCCATTCGCCTTGTTCACCTGGCGGCCGTTGTTGGTACCGATTTCAAAAGTGTCGCTCTTCATTTTTCCACGTCGTGCATCACCGTCGCCGCTAGCAAAAAGGTCGCTATCGGGTTTCCCACCACCACGCATCTTCACAGACTCAATCTCGGAGACACGCTTGACCGAACCATCATCACGGGTGGTCTGAGTCTCTCTATAGCGATTAGCGATGGTGCCGCCATTCGCCTTACCCGTTGCCTTGACGTACTGCTCAGTATCATTCACCTGTGTGATCGGTTTTCCGTTCGTGTCATAGGTGGTGACGTGGTTCGTGGTCGTTTGCTTCGACCTCGCCGATTTACCCACCGAGGTGCTCTCGAAAGTACTACCAGCCTTCGTAGTCGTAGGTGCTACGGTAGGCGCGGTCTGACTCGTGGTCTCACCAGTAGAAGTCCCACCTTTCAAAATCGAACCGACCTGATAACCGCTGCCATACTTGAAGTTCGAATAACCGTTCTTCTTAACTCCGGTTTGCGAAGTCGGAGATCCCGCACTTAAGTCTGTCGTTCCGCTAGGCTGACCGACGCCATTAAACTTATAGTTCTTACTAAAGGCGCTCTTGTTGATCCCGACTCCCGAGGACGGAGCCGTAGTCGAACTATCAGGCGCCGTTTCAGTGGTACCCGTTCCCGTACCGGTCGTGTCGGTAGTATTTCCAGCGCCGACCTTAACGCCCCATTTAGGCTTATATTCGGGCATGCTGATCTGATGCTTCTCGTTGGCAAAACTCGTCAAACTCGAAGGAACCGAATTTGTATTTGCGTTCGAGTTCTGGCTTTGACTTGAAGAACCGTCGTTGTCGTATTCGTCCAGAACCGCGTCGTCTTCGTCGACGGTCTTGTTATTTTTCTTGGTCATGAACCCCTGGACCATCGTCCCGACTTGGGTCAAATCGGCCGCAGTCACTCCACCGCCCTGACCGTTCCCGGCGTTGTTATTCGCTGCCGCGGCATTCACAGCAGCCTGAGCCTGCTCGAGGGTCATTTGATTTGACTGCTGCTGCTGGGCCTGCTGTTGAAGGGTTTGCTGATTGGCGTAGTAAGCGTCGGACTGAACGCCGCCGCCCTGGGGCTGGTTCCCAGTGTTGTAGGCGGTTCCGTAAGGACTGTTCGGTTGAATGTACTGGCCCGAAATTCCTGCCCCTGGCTGCTGAGACCAAGCGTTGTTTCCCGCTAGGTTCAGGATCGAAGTGAGAACCACAAGCGGTAGAACCGCTGCCCCTTGGAACGTTCTAAATGACTTCATGACTTCCCCCCGGAAGAATACTTGACTAGTGTAGCACAGTATTGGGGAAGGCGAGAATTACTGGGCGGCTTTGACCTCGGTCCAGGTCCGATCCCACAGAGTGAGAGCCTCGCCTAAATCCTCAATCATTTCATGTCTTTTCAGCTGCCCATCGACTGGAAAAAGCATTCCGTCTTTGCGGAAGTCAACAGGAAGCAAGGAAACGGCAGCCGTATTAGCTGGAGCGACATAAACTGCGGTCGCGGTGGAAACCAAGGACGCAGGCTCCAGCATAAAGTTAATAAATTCATGGGCTTCTGCCAGATGCAAAGCCCCTTTAGGGATGACCAGGTTGTCCACCCAGAGGGTTCCCCCTTCTTCAGGAAGAATAAAATCGATCTTCCCGTCGCCGACCTTACGGCGGGCCTGAAGGGCGTCCGTCATGTAAGCCTGGGCCACCGCGATTTCACCGCTTGCCAGCGGAGCCATGGTTTCCGACGTGAAGGCCTTCACCCGAGGGCGTGCCGCCAACAGAACCTGCTTCGCCTTTTCTAAATCGGCCGGGTTCTTCGTGTTGATGCTGAGCCCCTGACTTTTCAGCGCGGCCCCAATCGCCTCGCGGACGTCATCCAGCAGACTGAACTTTCCCTTGAGGTCTTCGTTCGTCAGCAGATCTTTGTAGCCTTTGACCTGACCGCTGTAGAGGCGGCGGTTCACGGCGATACCGGTGGTTCCCCAAACAAAAGGCAATGAGTACTGGTTCTTCGAGTCATAGGACTTGCCCATGAACCGCGGATCCAGGTTTTTCCGGTTCGTGAGCTTCGTTTGATCGAGTTCGTTCAGCAGCCCCAGCTTCGTCATGGTGAAAACCATGTAGTCGGAAGGAACAGCGACGTCGTAGCCCGAAGCGCCGGCCTGAAGCTTTGCGAGAAGCTCCTCGTTCGAGGAGTAAATGGTGGTTTCGACTTTGATTCCGGTTCGGGCGGTAAATGCTTTTAGAAAGTCCCCCGAGAGATAGTTCGACCAGATCGCCAAGTGCAGGGTTCGCTCACCCGAAGAACTTCCGCCGGCGCTACCCGAAGTCGTTCCACGATGACACGCCGAAAGGCTCAAAGCGCTTGAAGCTGCCAAAGCCGCAATCAGAGTAGCGAGACGAAGGGATACACGGTTCATTTTCTGGTCCTCGTACGAGCCTGTTACGGCATGTAACGGAAATTGACGAACACTTTCTTACCGGCACCGACTTGAACGGTTTTTTCACGGAACTGCGCCCCGGCTCCACTTGGCTCCATTCGTAGCGTGTGGGTTCCAGGCTCAACTGTATAGCGCGCCACCTGAAGGTCACGGGGCAATAGACTCCATGAACGCACATCGGCCTGATCAGAAGCATACAGCGCGATTTTGGCCAGCGCCCCGAGAAGCGGGCTATTCGTTTGGCGCCCCACCTGGTCAGCCACGACTTCTTTCGCCACCATCCCCCCGATTCGACGCGCGATCAGGGTGCCGTACTTTTCGTCCAAGTTCTGAATTGCGATCGACTCGATATTATAAAGAGGCTGAGTCAATCCGGCCTCGTGCCCATCGATCGAAATCTTGGCCTGGCTGACCGGATTCCAACGCGGTTTGAATATCGGAAGAGTCCTGAAATGAGGATTCGGAACTTTGACCGGAGAAATTCCGTTCTCATAAAGGACGATGATTTCGGCCTTCTTGTTCTTCGGGGCGAGCTCGCGGGCCAAGCGCTTGTCCTCGGCAGTCAGATTGTATTCTGACTGCCAACGCTCCATATCTTCGTCCATTCCATTCAACCAAGCGACTCTCCATAAATCTCGGCCCAAGCCCGGAAATCCAGGCTCGAGCTTCTGAGCCTCTTTCAAATCGATATAGGCGTTGTTCCAGTCTTTTTCGTCTTCATACAGGACCGACGACAGATAGCGGGCGAATGCATTCTGCTGATACTTACGCCCCCCTTCCGCGACCATCAGGAGAAGCTTGCGGTTCACGCGACGGGCTTCAACCACCGCGTCTTCCTGACTTCCGAGCAACGCGTAGTCCATCGCGAGATACGTGCTGATCATCACGTTCTCGAAATCTTCAGCCTTATAATCTTTTGCGTTTTCACCCGTCAGAATCGACGCCGATTCCTTCGCGATGCTGGTGTAATCTTTGATTTCTGCGAGTTTATCGGCCTTCTGAAACTGCTTGATCGCCTCTTCGTACTTGCCCGCGGAATGGAGTGAAAGCCCGATATCGAGCACGTAGAGCAGCGAGTCCTTGCTGTTCTCGCCCAGCTTCGCATAGCTCGCGGTCAGCTTCTGGGCCGCCTCGTCGTACTTTCCCGCCTTGAAAAGCAGATCGGGTTCGTGATCCGACATTCGCGCGGAGACACAGCCCGTAAGCGCGGCCATTGCCGCCGCCACGACCGCAATCTGAGATGGCTTGCGCATCCAAAAACTCTAGGCTGGACCCGACTTAGAGGCCGACGCTGTGCTTACGGAACTTCTTGCGGATCTCGCGCTCTTCCGTGCAGTCGATCGTCGAAGTTTCCATGCTCGTCATGTTCATCGTCAGTTTGTAGTAGATGAACTTGTCGTTGCCGACTTGCTGAACGTTCGTCGCGATCGCGCCGCTCATGATGTAGTCCGCGCCGATCTGCTTGCCGCGTTTCTTCTGAGTCGGACCATCAACGTTGCCGGCAGCGTTGTAATCATATTCTTCGTCCAGGGTTCCGCGCTCCTGTTTGTTCACGAAGCGAACTTTGCCCGTCTTAATCAGGGCGGTGCGGATCTTGTCGGTCATCGACACCGTGTCGATATGCTCTTCAGTACGGTTCTGAACGCGTTCGACGATCACGATCGGAGGCTTAGGCGAGTTGGCGACGTAACCGCAGCCCACCATGGACTTAATGACCGTGTCGGCCATCTGCTGCATATCCGCCTCATTGAACTTGTCGTCCAAAAGCTCGACGCGGGTCGGGTCGTCGTATTCGCCCTTGGTGAAAGCCTTGGCCCCACCGCAGCCTGACGCGAAGGCGGAAAGAATGAGGACGAAAAGAGGTGCCAGCAAATTGCGATTCATCATTTCCTCGATTCTATGAAGGGCTGCGCCAATTGCAAGGGTTGAAAGGTCGCGAGCTCTATGGTCTGTTCAAAACCTCATGCCCCCCGCCTCTCCAAGCAGCCGACCTCAGCGCCACCTCTCCGAGGTCCTGGCATCTCCGACCTTGAAGATCCTCTTTGTGAGTGGAAAAGGCGGCGTGGGCAAAACCGTGATCTCGCAGGCTATTGCCGAGAAGTTCGCGGGTCACGCGGGTAAAGAAAAGAAGACTCTTTGGCTCACCTTCGAAGACCCCAACCGGCCGCCCGGCGAGAAGATTCGGGTTTCCGGAAATCTCGATTCGCTGAACGCTGACTCGATCGTCGCGTTCGACGAATATGTGGCGCTCAAGATCGGCGTCCCAGCTCTGACTCACATCTTTTTGAATAACCGCCTGGTTCGCTATCTCGCTAAGGCCGCGCCCGGAATCCACGAGCTCGTCCTTCTGGGTAAGGTCTGGCACATGCGCAAGACCTACGACCGAGTGATCGTCGATATGCCGTCGACGGGGCATTCCGTCGCGATGTTCCAAAGCGTTGCGAACTTCGCGCGTCTTTTCCAAGGCGGCCCACTGAACCGGGACGCGGAAGCGATGCTCGATACGTTTCGCGATCCAGCGCTTTCCGCGCACTTGATTGTCGGCCTACCGGAAGAAATGCCTCTCAGGGAATCGCTGGAACTCGGCGATCTTCTCGCCAAACTTTTTCCGAAAACCCCTCCCGCCTATTTCATTAATAAGCGGTTTCCATCGGAGCCGGAAAAGACGGGTACGGCGGCAAAAGCCGAAACACCTGACCAGTGGCAGACTCCGGTCGCGACTTCGGCGCTCGATTACATTCGGAAACGAGTTCTGCTTGAAGAATTCAATCTCAAAACATGGAGAGACGAAGGGATTCAAATCGAAGACCTTCCGTATTTCCGACCGCCCGTGAACGTCGCCGGTTCGCTCGACGGCGACGCCACGCGTGCGCCGATCGTCGCACAGGCGCTCAAAGCTCTCGTGGAGAAGTACCCATGAGCACGAACCCTTCTGCAATCGACTCACTTCTGCTCAATCGCCGCATCATCGTGACTTGCGGAACCGGCGGCGTCGGCAAAACGACTTTCAGCGCAGCGCTCGCCCTTCGTGCAGCCTTGCTGGGGAAAAATGCGCTGGTCATCACGATCGATCCCGCGAAACGTCTGGCTACCTCGCTCGGACTCGAAACGTTGGGTGACCAACCTCATGACCTGACTTCCGCGCTGGAACAGGTCGCCAAGAAAAAAGTCACCGGACGGTTTTCCGCGCTGATGCCGGATACTCGGAACACATTCGAAACTTTCATTCGGAGCCTGAGTGATAACCCCGATGCCGGCGAACGGGTGATCCGGAATCCCATTTTTCAGATCTTCGCTCGCGAGTTCTCAGGCACGAACGAATACATGGCAATGAAGCGCCTCTACATGCTGGATCGAGACCGTCAGTTCGATCTGATCATTCTGGATACCCCCCCGAGCCGCAACACCCTGGCTTTTCTCGATGCGCCGAAGCTACTTGCCCGCCTATTTGAAGAAAAACTGATCAAATGGCTGACGGTGCCGGCGAACAAGATTCTCTCCATCGGCATGAAAAAAGTGCTGGGAGTTCTGGAAAGACTCACCGGCGCCGGTTTCATGACGGACCTCGTGGAATTCGCAGCCGCACTATTTGAAGTTCGCGTCGCTTTCACGGAGAATCTAAAGTCAGTGACCCGCTTGCTCGAGTCTAATGACGTTGGTTTCGTGATGGTATCGGTTCCCGCTCCAGACAACGCGGGGGAAGCGGCTTCGTTTATTGAAAGCCTCGCTGAACACCGTTTCCATTTCGACGGCGTTGCCCTCAACCGAACTTTGAGCGAATTGGGCGAAGCGGATCCTGCTTTGGCGGCGAATGCGGTAGAACGCGCGGGCCTCGAACTCGTAGCGGCGCTTCAAAGCCGCGAGAAAAAAGCGATCGCCGCGCTGACGGACCGAATCTCAGGAAAAATAATCACCCGACTGCCGGAAATGGCTCGAGACGTTCACTCCGTGGAGGACCTGCTCAATGTGGCGCTCTCGATGGAACGATAGTCGGCGGATCGCATTTCTTTTAGCACTTGTCGCAGCCACAACTGCTGGCGCTTCAACCAGCACGACTCGTGCATCACGCGCGAAAAAAAGCCCAAGCCCTCTTCCACAGTCCGCCACGGGACCCACGTCCAGTGCTGAAGCCGAGATTCTTCTCCGCGATGGACGAGCAGAATACCAGGCGGGTCGTTTTGAAGAAGCGGCGCATCTGCTCAAACGCTACGTCGACCGTTATCCTTCTTCGCCCGGCTTTCACGAAGCTCAGCTCATGCTGGGAAGATCGCTCCTCGCGCAGGGAAAACTTCGCGAATCGATCGCTCCACTTCAGGCCTACATCTCGGCCCACGAAGGCTCGCTCCAGGCTCAGGAAGTCAGACTCGATATCGGACATGCTCAACTGGGACTCAAACTCTTCAACGAGGCCTACTTGAGTTCGATCGAACTGCTCAGCGCGAAACAAAGCGACGCACTCCCACCTAAGATCGAAGTCTCGGCCCTCTTGCTCCGCGCGCAGGCGCTGCTTGGCCTAGGGCGAGACGACCGCGCCATGCAGGCCATCGAGAACGCTCAAAAGAAAATGGGACCGATCAATCCGGACACTCCGCTCGCCCAAGCAGCGCCAAGCGTTCCGACGGCTCCGACCGCATCCGGAGTCCCTACTCCGTCCGTTCCGGCGCCTCAGCCCGATCCATTTGGCGCACTGCGCATGGAAACTGAGTGGACCGCACTACGCCTGAAATCCCGGACCTGCGCACGCCTGCCCAGCAGCGGCAGCCTCACTGAGCCCCAAGTACTTGACCAACTCTCTCGTCGCGGCGACTGCCTCCTTGAAGGGATCACCCTCACCCACGAAGCACTCCATCTTCCGATCGCCGTCGGCGAGGAAGCCGCTGTGGGAGGCATTCAGCGGGAAACTGCGGAAAGCTGGACTGCCTACGCCAAGGCCTGTCGAAATCCTCCGCCTCTTCCCGGCAAGGCCACAGCTACGGAGAAGAAGCACTACCGGACCGAACTTGCCGATCAGCTTCTCAAGGGTTTTGATCGAAAACGAGCCCAAGCCATCGAAATCCTGAAGCCGTCCGCCGAAAAAGAGACCCTTCCCAGTACACGGGAAGCTCAGTTAAATGAGCTGATTCGGTCTCTTAAATAGGACTCCCCATGGCTACCAGCATCGGCACCCAGACCAAGAAATTCTTGGCCGAACGCATTCGCAAAAATCGCAAACGTCTTTGGGAGTGGCAGCTCGAACACGCGCGCAACACGCCGCCGCCGTTCTACTGCTCGGTCGACCTTCGCGACTCGGGCCACAAAATCGTTCCCGTCGACAGCAACTTGTTTCCAGCGGGCTTCAACAATATCTGCCCTGACGATCAGAGAACCTCTCCTCCAATCTTCCGCGCCAACATCGAAGCCATGCTCTCGCGCTTGGGCAAACCCTCGCCTGAGCGGGTGCTCATCGTTCCCGAGTCCCATACGAGCAATCTCTTCTACATCGAGAATCTCTACTACCTCACGCAGATCGTTCGTGAGGCAGGCTTCGACGTTCGCATCGGTTGGTATGGTGAAGTTCCGGCCGGTGTTCCGACTCCGATCCAGCTCAAGTCAGCCACTGGCAAAGAATTGGAAGCGCATCCGATCAGGCGTGAAGGCGAGCGCATCGAGCTCGATGGTTTCGTTCCCGATCTGATTCTTCTGAACAACGACTTCTCGAGCGGTTATCCGAAAATCTTCGACTGCGTCGAGCAGCCCGTCGTTCCGAGCCATACCCTGGGTTGGCACACTCGCAAGAAGAGCGAGCACTTCAAACACTACAATCGCTTGGCCGCCGAATTCGCCGAGATCATCGACGTAGACCCTTGGCTACTTCAGATCGACACGGAAGAAGTCGACCATGTGAACTTCGGTGAAGACCTGGGCGTCGAAGAAGTCGCGCAATCGGTTGAACGCGTGATCACCCGTACGCAAGCCGCGTACGACCGTCATAAGATTTCGCGTAATCCGTTTGTCTTCGTGAAGAACAATGCCGGCACTTACGGCATGGGAATCATGGTCGTTCATTCGGCCGACGAGCTTCGGAAGATGAACCGAAGAACGAAAAACAAAATGTCCGTCGGCAAGAACAAGATGCAGATCTCAAGCGTCGCTGTTCAAGAAGGCGTTCCGACCGCAACCCTGATCGATCGCCTGGCAGCCGAGCCCGTGATCTATCTGGTTGGTTACGAAGTCATCGGCGGATTCCTTCGCACGAACACCGAGCGCACGGACGAAGACAACCTGAACTCTCAGGGCATGGTTTTCCGCAAACTCTGCATGTCGGACTTGAAACGCCCTTCGCTCGAAGACGAAGAAGCCATCGCGACTTACCTCGCCGGCCATCCCGAAGGGGCGCCGCTCAATCCGAAGACCGAAGACCCCGAAGATCCGAGCTATGAAGAGCCGGTACTCGAGCTTGTTTACGGATCGATCGCGAGAATATCGGCGCTGGCAACGGGAGCGGAGCTCGCTGCGATGAATAAGCAGATCTGTGATAGTCGGCAGACCCGGTAAACGTATGGTCGATCTCGTAGTCGAGTTCTTCGTCGATTTCGTTGTCGAACTGATTTACCGAGTACTATTCATCAAGCCTCTGACTCGTTTCATTGGGCGCCTTCTCTTTGGAGAAGCTTTTGAAAAAGAGCCAAAGAGATGGAAAAAGTTCGTAGCCGGAATGGTCGGCTTCGCGTTCGTCATTTCTTTCTTCTCGGCCCTGATCTTCTTGGCGACTCGGAAACCTGCATAGATTTCCATCGCTAAAGTGCCGCTACCAATCGGTCGTCCCGGCTGAGAAACGAAAGATCGGATCGCCGCTTTCTCAGCTCATGAAAAGTCGCGAGATGAATCGCATCGAGTGTTCTCAGGCGACTCCGCGGAGCGATTCGAGACGCCAGCTCGCAGATCTCGGGCGTCATCTCGAAGAGATCCATCCGTGAAAAATAGGCTGAAAGCGAACGCTGCAAGTCCGCAAGCGCCATAGTCCCTTCTCCCACGTCCAGACTCAAACGAATCAGCGCGCGATGGCTTTCAATCCAGGTCAGTCGCGACGTAAGAATCCGATCCGCCTTTTTAACTTCTTCGAACCATCGCTCATATCCAGGTTCTCGAAAAAGCAAATGAAGCAGCACCGAAGTTTCAAGGTAAACGGCCGAACTCACTCGCGACCTCTCCCTGCCTTCTTATCCGCCCGAAGGTCTTCTAGAACCGAATCCAACACGCCAGAGCCCAACTGCCCTCTAAAACTCGATTCAGGCCAGCTTTCAGGCTCCGCCGCCCTTAAGACGACTCGATTTTCGGAAGCAAGCTCATCGAGCAGGGACGACCAGTCAGTCGACTCCACCTTCTGTCGATTTGCGGGTCTGAGCTCCGCAATGACCTCATCGCGCTCGGTGACGAGAACAACTTCTCCGGCCTTCACTAGCCGAAGGTATTCGCTCAGCTTTGCCTTCAATACTTTCACGCCAACTGCCTTCATCCATACAAAGTAACCACTGGTAACTACCTTGTCAAGAGACAGGAGCCTAGTCGATCATCCTCTCTACACCTCACTCCACAGACGTGTGGAGTGAGCCTTGCCAAGCAACCGGCGTCGAACTAGAAGATGCCTGATGTCGACGATCACCGGGCCCTTGCCCCAGAACTACCGCGACTGGCTAAAACGAGAGTTTGAAGCCCGCTGCGCAAGAAACACGCGTTACTCGCTCCGAGCATTCGCCCGCGACCTGGGCGTCGAGGCATCCCGCCTTTCGCATGTCATGAAAGGTCACTACGGGCTCTCGAGACCTGCGGCCGAAAAGCTTTCGCTCAAGGCCGGATGGAGCGAAGGCGAACGCTCCTTCTTTTGCGACCTGGTCGAAAAAGAACACGCACGCTCCGACCTTCAGCGCGAGCTGGCCGGTAACCGTTTAAAAAAACCTGCCCTCAACTACTCTTCTCTCAAAGACGATTCGTTCCGCGTGATCGCGGACTGGTACCATTTCGCGATCCTGGAGCTCACGCGCACCGAGGACTTCAAATCCGATCCGAAATGGATCGCACGCGAGCTCGAAATCACCACCACGGAATGCGAAGGCGCGATCCGACGGCTGGTCAATCTCGGGCTTCTGAAACGATCGGGAAAAAAACTCATTTCGAGCGGAGAAAACTTCGCAAATTCAGCGGGAACTTCTAGTGAAGCGATCCGTCGATTCAACTCTCAGTTTCTCAGTCGCGCCCTCTTGTCGCTCAATCGAACACCGGTCGAGAAGCGCGACTTCTCCACGCTCACACTCGCCGTCTCGGACGAAGACTTGCCTGACGCGAAGAAGATGCTGAATCAGTTCTTAGACGAGTTCGACGCACGCTTTTCCAAAACCCAACGAAAAACCCAAGTCTACGGCCTGGGCCTTCAGTTCTTTCCACTTCGATCGGGGACCCAATGAAAACCGCAATTCTCCTTTTCGCGCTCCTCGGATTCCATTCAGCGCTGGCCGGACAACGAACCGGCAACGGGGGCGACGCCATCGAAATCGAATTTCGACTGCTGGGCGCGAGAATTGTCGACTTCCTGAATACGACTGAGAGGCCTGCTCCTCTTTCCGAGATCAACGCGGCCGATCTTTTTCAAGCCGTTCAAAACACGAGAATTGTCGCGAAAAACGAAACGCTTTACGACCGTCACAACCAAGTCCGAACAGCCGTGAACTATCCAGTGGAGAAACGAATCGAGCTCAACCGCGACGGCTGGACCGCCCTAAAGTACTCCTTCGACGAAAAGCTCGTGCTCGTCTTGCACGAGTACCTGGGAATCCTCGGGACCGAGATCGACAACTATGACCTGAGCTCTCGAATCGCCGGCTCGAGCGAAACGATTCGCGCGACAGGAGTCGTCACCGGTGGAACTCTTTTTCATTCCGAATGCCGAATCTCGGCCGAGCTTGAAGCACCGCCTTACTTGGTGCAGGAGCTCAGACGGAAAGGATACCGCTTCGTCGGCCAAGGTCCAGCGGCCGCCCGCGCAGACGCTCTGATGGTCCGACTGACGGATACACGTCTTTCGATACGGTACCCACTCCCTCAAAGCTGGGCCCTATCACTCGAAATCAGCGTCGTTCGGACGACGGCGCCTTCGATATTGCTCTCACCCGTCTATGGCTCGGACCGAACCTATCGCAAGTATCCAATGCATGACGGACGAGAACGAGCGATTGCGAAACTTGCGGATGACCTCCCTCCTTGCGTGGCCATTCAATAGGGGAAAGTCATGCCACCAGGCATCACTGCATCCGACTCCACAAGATGTTTAGCGGAATATTGACCCGATGCGGCGTTTACCGTAATTTCCGCGTCACAAGGATTAAATAGTTTATGAATAAGAAACACACCGCTCTCACGATGCTTTTTCTAACCTCGATCTTTAGCCACGCAGCTCAAGCCAATCAGACAACTACGATCGAAATCCGCAGCCAGTATTTCGGCAACTACGA
>FSTS01000377.1_pt1 | contig 12625 bp, 11 predicted proteins | sample 1636961 | NCBI WGS metagenome assembly FSTS01 (sample SAMEA3914819, study PRJEB12502) | metagenome | biome: forest; material: soil | place: Canada | collected 2010-06-26 | depth 0.3 m
CGCCAGTACACGGGAGTTGGAATCTAGATGTTCCGCTACCTGCGACTTTATCTTTATTTTGTGCGGTTCTCGCTCAGTAAGTCTCTCGAGTTTCGTCTCGACTTCACTTTCCGAATCGTCATGGACTGCATGTTTTATGCGGTCAATATCGGGCTCTACTGGACCCTTTTTCAGCACTTTCATCAGATCGGCGGATGGAACCGCTCCGAAGCCATGATCTTCGTCATGGGGTTTCTCTTCGTCGACGCACTTCAGATGACTCTGATTTCGAACAACCTCTGGTGGATTCCGCAGACCGTGAACCGCGGAGATCTCGACTACTACTTGGTACGCCCCGTCTCCTCGCTCTTCTTTCTGGCGTTCAAGGAGTTCGCATTCAATTCGTTTATCAATCTGCTGATCACTGTGGGCCTCCTCGCCTTTGCGTTTCACGAGTTCCCGCATCCGCTCACCATCACTCAGATCGCGCTTTATATCGCGCTTCTCTTGAACGGCGCCTTCCTCCTCATCGGCCTTCAAATCGCCCTCACCACTCCCATCTTCTGGCTGCAAAGCATCGACGGGCTTCGCGACATCAGTTGGACCATGTCGCGGGTGATGGAACGTCCGGACCGAATCTTCCAAGGCTTTGGCCGAAAGATCTTCACCACGGTCCTACCGTTCTGCCTGATGGTCTCGTTCCCGGCCCGTCTTCTGATCGAGGGATTCAGCTGGGAAACCCTGGCGCAGATCTTGGGAACCACAGTGGTTTTCTGGGCATTCGTCATCTGGTTCTGGAACCGGGGTTTGCGGTCCTATTCGTCAGCAAGTAGCTAGGCTGAAAGCCGATCTGAATAGTTGACTAATTTGGTCCGCAACGATAAGCCTTCGCCCAGAATGAATCGCCCCGGCCCCTCCCTCTTCTTGTCCGCACTCACCTCCCTGACCTTACTGGTCACGGCCTGCCAACCTTCCGCGCCCACGGCGCAAACTCTCGCCCCCGAACTCGCTCCACGCCTCGGTCCCTCCGTACGTGGACCGCACTCTGTCTCCATAGACGAACGCACTCACGCACCTGCGAAACCAGCGGCACCGCTGAACCGTGTCGGCCAGATTCTGATCGATGAAGAGAGCCAGTACGGCCGTTATCAACGTCCTGAGTGTACGGGTTTTGCCATCGACTCGAGGCACATCCTGACTGCGGCACATTGTCTGGATGCAAGTGACCCCTTCCTGCAAGGCAGCCCAAAATGGCTGTTTTCCTTGGAAAAAGATGGGGACTCCGAAAAAGCTCCGAGCACCGCTCTGACTCATTTTGTATTCTTCGCTGGATCCCGCTTCGAGCCCGGCTACGATCTTGCGCTCGCCGAAACCGAAACAGCCCTTCCCGTCGACTCGCTCCCACTTCTTCCGGCAGATGAAAGCGCCGATCTCTCCGCAGTTTCGATCGGCTACCCCATCTCGCTCAGCCCCGTCTTCGGCGAGCATGCAGGCTGGGCATGGATGGCCGAAGGCCATCTGATTGCAAACGAGGCCGAAGGCCATCTGATGGGCAATGGAGCCGAAAGTCTGCTGCCGGCCTCCGTCTTCACCACCGACCTCTGCCTCGCCACCGGCGACTCCGGATCTCCGGCTTTCACCCGCGATTCCGAAGACACTGCTTGGAAACTTCACGGAATTCTTTCACACGCGGCGCGAACGCCGGATTGTCGCGGGTGGGGACGCAAAATCGACGCGGAAATCATCGAATGGGTTTCTGAAACGATTTCTTCACGTTGAGTTCAAGATGATCTTGACGTTCTGACGCGCTGCGCATACACAGGGCCCATTCATTCTTAACCGACTATGAAAAGGGGCCGTTCATGACATCTTTCCTGCGCACCTCCGCGCTCACGCTTTCTTCCATTCTCGTCTTTTCCGCCGCTGCTCGCGCCGACGAAACCCGCGCTCAGAGCCTCTTCGCTGAAGCGAAAACTGCTTACAGCGCTCGCGAAAACCTCGCGCAGACAGACGTCGCGCTTTCGAAACTCGATCAGGCATTCGCACAAGCCGACAGCGACGACACCAAGTACGATATTCTGATCATGAGTGCGCGCACCCTTTACTATAAAGGCGGCAGAGCCACGAGCGACTCGTCCAAAATGGACATCTACGCCCAGGCCATGGACAAAGCCAACAAAGCTAAAGCGATTAGCGACGACTACGCGGACGCCTATTACCAATACGCGATCAACCTCGGCCGCTGGGCGGAAGCAAAAGGAATTCTTTCTTCACTCAATCGCAAAGACGAGCTGATCAAGAGCGTTCAAGACGCGATGGACCGCTCGACTCACGATGGCGCAAACGGTGAAGAGCTCGACTATTACGGGCCTGCTCGCACCCTGGGCCGCGTTTACTTCAAACTTCCCGCCTTTGCCGGCGGTTCGCGCGACACTTCGCTGAGCTACCTCGACAAAGCTTACAACGCAGGCAAAGCGGATTCGCTCAACGCGGTTTACTACGCTGAAGCACTCGCCGCAGGCTCACGTTCGGACAAAGACCATGCAAAACAGATTCTCGACGAGCTCCTGAAAAACGATCCAGCGACTTACAACCTCGACCGCATTCCTGAAACCAAGGATGAGTTCGAGCAAGCTCGCCAGATCCGTAAGACTCTGTAATTCGAATCCTGATTCTTCGTCCCGTGTAATGGAGATGTGAAAATGAAACGTCGAACCCATTCGACCGTAGGGTCGATCCTTGTGCTGACCGTGCTGGCCTTCTTGAACGTGCAAAGCGCGGTCGCCTTCGATCTGCGCGCACCGTTTGAGCTGGAGAACGCTAAGGTCCTTCCGCCCAAGATTCGCAACCCACGCGTGAAAAACGTTTTCACCTCCATCACGGGACGCTTTGACGGCGTCGGTGTTGAACAGCCCCTAGGCCAGAAGCTGAACAAGGTCATCAGCTGGGACGACCTCCTAGCTTCGCAGAAAACGAACGCCGACAAAGCCAAAGTCATCGGGGTTCGAGACGCAGCGGGGCTTTCGCCGACCGGAAGCCCGGGCGCCACGACGGGTGAAGTCAACGTCTTCGCTCATGTGACGGCCCCGGTCCTCGCCTACGGAGTAACCAGTCGCTACACCATCGCGATCGCCGTGCCGGTTTACTCGGTTCAAGTGAATGCGGACGCGGGATTCGTCAAATCTACTGACGGTACGAAGTTTATCCAAAAAGCCTGCGACAACGACACAGACAAGTGCAACGAAAGCTCGGCCAAGCTCGACAACGCGGTCAACGAGAAATTGAAACGCCTGGGCTACCAGCCGATCTCGAATCAGAATTTCACAGCCCTTGCCGACACCCGGCTCATCGGAAAATACGTCGTCTCTTCCGTCGACCTTCCTCACGGAAACTCGACTCTGACCCTCAGACACGAAATTACCGCCCCAACCGGGCAGACTCCAGATCCGGATAACGTCCTTGCCGTTGCCGTCGGCGACGGACAGTGGGACCTGGGCTTGGGAGCGATTCACGATCTGACTTTTGAGCGCGACTTCCGCTGGAACGCATTTGGTAGCTACCTGGGACAGCTTCCGGCGAACATGGTCCGCAGACTTCCGACTTCCCCAACCGATTCTCTTTCCGCGGACAAGGAAATGGTCAACGTCGACTTCGGCGATATCGTCACGCTGGGAACGTCGATTAACTACGAGCTTCCAGGCACGGGCTTTTCGACAGGAATCGGCTATCAGTTCCAGCACATGACCAAGGCCAGCGTGAAAGACGGAGCTTATTCTTCTGATCGCTACCGCCTGCTTGAAAACGAGCTCCCAGCGCGCACGCTGCACACGGCTCTTTTAATGGCCGGTTTTTCGACGGTTGAGTTCTACAAACAGAAGAAATTCGTCATCCCGATGCAGGCCAACCTGGGTTACAGCCAGGCGCTTGCCGGAATTAATGCGACTACCAATTCCATGTTCATGGCCGAAATGGTCCTCTTCTTTTAAACGGGACCGGAGAAATTTATGAAAGCCCTGAAACCGCTGAAATGGGAATCCTTGCTCCTGGTCGGAACCGTCCTGATCCTCGCCGGCACCGTGCTGACGATGGTTTCCGGTTGCACACCAAAACAAGCGCATGCACGCCGCGACCCGATTCAACCGGCCGCGATGCGCGATGAACTTCCGAGCGCCAATGGCGACTCGAATCGATATCTCGTTAACGTGAAGTTCTTTCTCTGGCCCGAAGACATGGGCTCGCACTCTCCGGTCGTCTCCGAGACTTTGAATCTCGCGAAAAATATCGACGATCTGGACACTGCAAGCTTCCTGCTCGCAAAGGAAAAAACCGCTCTCGAAAAAACGCTGAAGCCATGGACCGATGCTGATGCGACGGCCAACGCCAGTCAGAGAAAAGTCGACCTCACTCAGCGAATGCTGAACACGGAGCTTGCGCGCGCCACTCCCGATCAAGCCAAAGTCGACAGACTGCAGGCTCAGCTCGCCCAACAGACCGCGAAGCGGGATGCAGATCGCGCCGAAGCGGACCGCCAGCTCCAGCTGGTTGATCCGGTGCGGGCCGGCGAAAGCATCGGGCCAAAACGTGCTCGCCTAGCTGAAACCGCGAAAATCCAAGCCTCTTATCAGGAACAAGGAACGCAACAGGTCGACGAGATCACGAAGCTTGTTTACTGGTACAAAACCCAACCTTCGAGCGTCGCTCTGGGCTTCGTTCAAAATCCGAAAACCGGCGCACTCGAGCCTACGGTTCGAATTAACGAATGGGCACTGTTTAAAGACGGGGAACCCCAACTGGACAAGCACAGTTACGATTCCTCGACCGATGTTGCCACCGACTCAGATGGAAATCTAAAAGACGACGGTACCGCTGGAACCATCACTAACGTGAGCTACCAGAGCCGTGGCTCGGTGTTCCGTTTTGACCTCGGTGTTTTTGCTAGCCCCGTAGTACCTCTCACTGACGAAGAGGCCGCCAACCCAGCATTGGCTCGCGCTCGCGCCATTCGTGACGCGATGAACGGCAACTGGGTAACCGAGCTCCAGGAAGTCTATTCGTTCCGGTTTGGCCGCATTCGTTACGACAAAACGGAAGACCCAAATGACGGTCGCCTTTTCTACGGCGGCGAAATCAATCGCCGACGCGACCCGAATGGCCCGTACTGCCAAGGCTACGAGCTCGACGTGCTGAACTGCCTGCGCCAGGGCTCCGCGAAACTGGTCGATCGGAATAGCTGAGTAGGCTTCGGCAAGGTACGATGGAGATGTGACTCTCTCCAATCTTTGCGGAACCATCGGCGGCACTCCCCTCATTCGGCTTCACACGCTCTCGGAAGCAACCGGCTGCGAGATTCTCGGCAAGGCCGAGTTTCTTAACCCCGGCGGATCCGTGAAAGATCGCGCCGCGCTTGCGATTATCGAAGAGGCCGAGAAAAACGGCCTCCTCACGCCCGGCGGAACGATCGTCGAAGGAACGGCCGGAAATACCGGAATCGGCCTTACGTTGGTTGGAAATGCAAAGGGCTATCATACCCACATCGTGATTCCAGACACCCAGTCGCAGGAGAAGCTCGCGCTGCTCCGAGCGATGGGCGCAGAGCTGCACCCTGTCCCGCCGGCTCCCTATTCCGAGGCCGGAAATTATAATCACGTCGCGAAACGTCTGGCCGAGCAGATTCCCGGTGGATTTTGGGCAAACCAGTTCGACAACACGGCGAATCGTCGCGCGCATTACCGCACGACGGGTCCTGAAATCTGGGAACAGACTGAAGGAAAAGTTACCGCATTCGTAGCGGCGGTCGGGACCGGAGGAACGCTGGCTGGCGTCTCGACTTTTCTCAAGGAGAGAAATCCGAAAATCCTCACAGTATGTGCCGATCCGCACGGCGCAAGCATCTGGTCTTGGATCAAGCGCGGAAATCTCGACTTCGATGAAGGCGATTCCGTTACTGAAGGAATCGGACAAGCGCGAATCACGGCGAATCTTCAGGACGCTCCGGTCGACGACGCGTTCCGAATCGGCGACCCGGTCATTCTCGAGATGCTGCACTTCTTATTGAAGTACGAAGGCCTGTTTTTAGGCTCTTCTTCGGCGCTCAACGTCTGCGGAGCAATCAAGCTGGCGAGACAGCGAGGCCCCGGGCAAGTGATCGTCACGCCTCTTTGTGACGGTGGCCAACGCTATTTATCACGCCTTTTCAACCCCGAATGGTTGAGTGAGAAAAACCTAACTCCTAAGGCACGCGGGCTGGAATTTCTTAAACAGCTCGATGTACCGGATGAAAGCTGAAAGAGCGGAATTCGCTCCGAAGCGCGCACCGAAGTAAACGTACTCGGTTCAAGACCTCTCTTCGCTCGTGACAGATTCTGAAGACCCATGCACAATTAGTACATAGATGCGATTTTCTTCGCGCGCCGCCGGAACTCCTGCGGCAATCAGCTTCTCTATTCTCGCCCTTCTTGCACCGATTTCGGCGCGGGCGTGGGGACCGCTCGGACACCGGATGATCGCGGAAACCGCGGCTCTTCTGCTTGAGAAGGTCGAGCGTGAGCATCAAAAGGGCCCGCTGACGAGCCCACCCGAATGGGGTGGCTGGGGAGCATTCCTTGCTCGTCATCGCTTTGAACTGGGCTACTACTCTATTATTCCGGACAGCCACTACCGCGCAAACGACGGAAAAGGCGGCAAAACCGAGGCTCCTTGCCACTTTTTTGACATCGACCTGGTTCTCAAGTCACAAAAAGAAATCGACCAGTTCCCTGGAGACTTCAAAGACGCCCAGGTGAGGCTCAAGGAAATCCTCCCCCAGGGAACAGATCCGCTTTCAATCGGAACCGCCCCATGGCGAACCGAACAGATGATGGACCGAATTTTCCAAGATCTAAAATCCGTGAAGTCAGCGACTGGTACCTACCAATCCGGCAAGAATTCGACCGGCGACGCGCGAAAAATTTACGATGCGCTTACGGACTTGGGCGTGATGTCCCACTACACCGGCGACGCGGCGATGCCCCACCATGCCACCCATGACTGGAACGGATACGAAGTCGGTCACGGCGGCATTCATTTCTATTTTGAAAATGACTGCGTGAACGTCAACGAGCCAGGAGTCTCGGAAGAAGTTCTTAAGCTTGCCTGGAAAAACCGAGCAAAATGGATCAAAGAGTGGAAAGTTTCAGAGCGCCGCCCGTCCCGAATCCTGCTCGCCATGTTTCTGGATAGCGAAGAGGCGCTCTCAAGCGTCATTAAAACGGACACGAAGTCCGCGGTCGTAAAGCCCGGTCCAGTACCTCAACCGGGTGCAACCTCAGACCCGGGCGCGCCAAAGAAAAAGATCGATGCGACTCGAAAAGACCCGCATATCGGCTGTGAAAAGTTTCGTCCGCTTGTCGTCGAACGCCTAGCGAAAGCGTCTGTTCTCACCGCGGCGATGTGGAGCTGGGTTCTTCCCGAAGGCGTGACCTTCGACGGTCCAGCGCCGCTTAAGTTTTCAGATTTCGAATTTTACACCGGCTATATTCAGCCCGATTACCAAGCGACCGAGTTTCTGAAGAAACCCGCGCCTGCAACGTTCTGGGGAAAATAGCCTAGCAACCGGGCTTGCGGAGCTCCGCAATAACCTCAAGCAGCCTTATCGCGATCCTTCGGCACCGGGCGATCTGCGACCTGTTTAGGCTTCGCTCGAGAACGCGATGAAATGAAGTTGTAAGCGCCGAGCACGACGATCGCTCCGATCGTCGCTGCGAAGAATCCAGCGCCATCTTCCGGACCGTACCAGCCGACTGCTCGGCCGATCCATCCACCCAAGAGTGCTCCGATGACACCGAGAACCGTCGTTCCGATCAGCCCCATCGGATCGCGCCCCGGCATGATCGCACGCGCAATCAAACCCACCACAAAACCGAATAGAATCCAGCCTAAGATATCCATGGAGGCTGAAGTTGCAACCGGCGTGCTCGGAGCTCTTTTCAGAACTCCTGCATCAAACTCTTGAGCGATGGCCTGCTGCCGTCGGCCAGAAGCGTAATCTCGGCTAAAGCGCCCTTTTTCAGATCGATCGACTTACCGAGCAATCGGTCTAAGAAAAGTGGAATCCAATCGCCGTGCGATGAAGCGACCGTCCAAACGGGCGCGGCGGTCCGCCACCAACGTTCAAAATCACCGAGACGCGCAAGAAAATGAGCCTCGGGCTCCAGAGGCAGCTGCTCCATGAGAAGTGGGTCAATCACGAGATCTTGATGATGCAGACGGGCGATTCCACCCACCGTTTCCTGGCAGCGACGTCTGAGGCTCGATCGCACCGCGACACCCTGGTCGCGCGCATGCTCAAAGTAATGGCGGCGATAATGTTCCGTGAAAGCCGCCGCCTGGCGAAGTCCCTTTTCACTGAGCCCGTTGTCGGCATCACGATCCGAAGTATCGCGGTGAGCATGCCGCACCAGAAGCAACGTCTTCACTACAGAAGAGGCCGAGCCCTTTAACGAACTCACTCGAGCGGAGTTCCTACATATTGCTTTGTCGCGAGATCCTGAAAAAGCTGCTGCGAGCGAATGGAGCTGCCCCGCACCGCGCGCTTTTTCCACGTCCCCATCGGCGTAAGTTCCCGTGATTTGACGGTATCCGCGAAATAGGCCGGCACCAGCACCTCTTCGAGATAGCGATACAAATTCGGGTCCAGAACCGGAAACGCGATTTCAAGCCGCGAGAAGAAGTTACGCGGCATCCAATCGGCACTCGAAAGATACATCGCCTTCTGACTGGCAAACCAGTAGATGCGGCTATGCTCGAGGTAACGATCCACCACACTGATGACGCGAATATTTTCGCTAAGGCCCTTCACTCCAGGCACGAGGGAACAAGCGCCACGGACGATCAGATCAACCTGAACTCCGGCATTCGAAGCGCGGTAAAGATGTTCGATGACATCGGAGTCGACCAAGGCGTTCACCTTAGCAACAATTCGCGCTTTTGAGCCTTTTTTGGCTGCTTCGGTCTCAGCCTGAATGTGCTGAATCAATCGGCGGTGAAGCTTTCCGGGCGCTGAAACCAGACGCTTGAAGGCACTCGGAACTTCTTCGTTGAAGACTGACTCAAAGAAATAACGGGCGTCCTCGCCGATCTCCGAATTCGCCGTCAAAATCGCCAGATCCGTATACTGGCGCGCCGTCGAGCGATTGTAATTTCCGGTCGAAAGATGGGTGTAGTACTTCAAGCCGCCGTCTTCACGGCGTGTGACAAGCGCGATCTTCGCGTGAAGCTTGAGCTTCCCGAATCCAAACGCAACCTGCACGCCCGCTTTTCTCAGCTCATCGGCGAGCCTGAGGTTGTTCAACTCGTCAAAACGCGCACGAAGCTCAATCGCCACGCGAACCTTCTTCTTCGCTTTCACGGCGTCTTTCAAAGCCTCGATCACGGGCGAAACCTGATCCATACGGTAGACGGTCTGCTCGATCGAAACGACGTTAGGATCTTCACAGGCCGTTTTGATCCACGTCACATAGGCATCAAACGAATCGTAAGGATGATGAAGCAGGATGTCTTCGCGCTTCAGCTTTTCCCAGAGGCCCGTAGGGTTCTCAAAGGGCTTGGGGATTACCGGCACTTGTGGCGGATAGGCAAGCCCCGGTTTGGCGCGAAACTCTTCAGGGGTCGCGTGAAATACGGTCCAAAGCCCGTGCATGAACAAAGTGCCGGGAGCCGGAAGTACTTGAGCGGGAATCAGGTTCAGCGTTTTCACGCAGCGACCCAGGAGTGATTCTGAAACTTCTCCCGAGTACTGGAGCCTGACGGGCCTACCCAGCTCACGCCGACCGACACCGCTTCTCACGACGTCGGGAATTGATTCCGGATCTTCCTCGTCGAGATCGACGGTGAAATCGCCGTCGCGAGTCAGCCTGAGAAAACCTGGATTTCCCTCGAGCCGAAACGCCGGCCCCAGATGCGAAGCCAGAAGATCGTCGAGAAAGAACGCGTAAAGCTCGCCCGTCGATTCGTCACGATGGCAGATCACCGACGGAATTTGACGAGGAATTCGAAAGCAAAGCTCGCCACTGAAAAGAGCCAAGGTTTGCAGATTCTGAAGTGAAGTCAGATGAAGACGAGTGAACGCGTGAGGAGGCCCCAGATTCGGCAGAACCTGCTCGACGAAGATCCGCTTTCCGATGCCAAAGGCGGTTTCGCCTTCTCTTGCACCGCGAACGATATGCACACCGGCGCCATCGAGCTCAGCGGTCAGAAGGTCCATCGCTTCTAACTGACGGGCGCCGAACTTAGTGACCGTTTCAAGAATCGAAGTTCGAATTCGAATCAGCCTTCGCGCGTTGGCCGCATTTCTTCGATTCGCGACGGCGATCGATCGGCCGAGTGCCGAGAACCGAATCATAAAAAACTCGTCCTGATTGGACGCGGAAATCGCCAGGAACTTGATTCGTTCCAGCAGCGGATTGGAAGCCTGCCTGGCTTCGGCCAGCACCCGGTCGTTAAACTGCAGCCAGCTGATATCGCGATGGATCAGCGGAACCCGTGGAGAGGCCAAAAGCGACGGCAAGGTAGGTAGAAAGCCGACTTGAAACATAAGCGTTCGCTCCCCGAGTCTAGCCTAACGGCCGGCAATGACAAGGAAAGCTCCGTTTCCGGGCCCGTCCAAACAGAATCCTAACTTAGAGCCTAGCGGGTTCGCTTACAGCGGTTCTGAAGAAACTCGCGGGTGCTTTCCCCGGCCGAGTCCGATTCCGAGGCTGGGTTCCGAGACGTCGCCGCATATCGGCGACGCGAGTTGTCGCAGGCCACCGCCGTGATCTCGTCATACTCGCGAAGCAGCGAAACCGGATAAGGCGCCGCACCCGTCGATGAATAGAGTCTCGGGGGAAGGTCAGAGAGCATCGGAAACTTGGAAGCATCTTGGCCCAGGCGCTTTTTCAGTGCTGGGACCCATTCCCCAATTCGATAAAAATCCTCGCGCACCTTGTCGCGGTCGATATCGGAGCGGGTCACGTAGCGCTCGCATCTTCCGATCAGATCGGACTTCGCAAGCTCGCGGGCGACACGACATTCGGAAACGACGGCATCGACTTCGCCACCGGGTCCTTCCAATGCCGTCCAAATATATCCCGTAGCGGTCAGCCCCGGATCATAGGGATCCCAGTTCGGCCCCGCGACGGCGTGCGTAAGCTCATGCGCTAAATCGTAAACCAGGTCAGCTAGAGGCTGATCTCGCTTGAGATGAACACTCACTTCCCGGCTTCGCTCTTCTTTGCCTGTTTTTGGATCGAAATGGCGGGTCAGAACCGCATCGGTCCTCGAAACCTGGTCCCATTTAAAAAGTACATCGAGCTGAGCCCTTGTCGGGGGCGGCGTGCTCGCAAGCGCGAGCTGAAAATTTTTCTCGACCTGCACCAGAAGCTGTCTGCCTGTTTCACTTTCAGAAAGAAGCTGGACCGCGGAAGCCAAACCCTTCCAGTTTCGCGCGTCGCCATCCTCTGCCCAAAGCGGTGCCCAGCTCCAACCCAACAGTACGACGGCACCCACCACCAGGACGGTGGCGTTCCGAACGGACTGGAAGCGGTGCTTGCTCAGCTTCGACTTGGACTGGTGGGGGTCTCTACCCATGCAATTCCTATCGGCAGAACGGCGAAGGGATCTGACAGGTGTCGAAAGCTTAGTCAGGGATGAAATTTTAGGGGTACTTGGAGCCTTGAGTTTCGCTCCGCAGCAAGTATCTCAAACTAATGTTTTTACTATGTTTTATCCCATCACCTAAAACATGACGCTTCTGGCCGAACCCTCCCGAAAGGAGGCATGCCCCTTGCTCTATAGACCTCACAACCGGGCGAGCTACATGGCGCCCCCCAACGTTAGCAACGACAAGAGCGAGACTCAGACGATGTTGAAACCGCTTAAACCAGCAGAACAAAAAGCCCCTGGAATCCGCCGGTCCATCATGACCTTCGCAAGCCTGGGCTTCGTCGGAGCGCTAAGCATCACCGCCTGGGGCGCACTGTCGCCGGTGGCGATCAAAATGCCGGTCACTAAAGCTGCACCGGCCCTCAATCTTAAAAACTGGGGCCTTGCTAACACCCAGGCTAAATCCCACATCAACGTTGTTGATGCCTGGAAGATCTCTGAAGGCAGCAAAGACATCGTCGTCGCTGTCATCGATACCGGTGTCGACTCCACGCACCCTGATCTCGCCGCCAACATGTGGCAGGATCCAAACGCTCCAGTCGTTCCAGTCGCTAAAGCCCGCGTTCGCGGCGCTGCTGCTCAGATCGGCGCAGGCTCGGCTCCTTTCAAAGCCCGCGTCTACGGTTGGAACTTCGTCAACGACCAGGCTAACCCGATCGACGACCACGGTCACGGCACGCACGTCGCCGGCATCATCGGCGCAGTCACCAACCCAAAGACCGGTGTCTCGGGTGTGGCTAAAAAAGTTTCTATCATGGGTGTTAAATATTACTCCGACGCCAACCCAGGCGCCGTGAATCTTCGCAACACCGTGAAAGCGATCAACTACGCTGTCGACCACGGCGCTCGCATCATCAACTACAGCGGCGGCGGTCCAGAATTCTCGGAAGACGAATACCTCGCCATCAAACGCGCTGAAGCCAAAGGCGTTCTCTTCATCAGCGCAGCTGGTAACGAACACCAGGAC